>Ga0207961_1000197_pt1 | contig 17711 bp, 29 predicted proteins | sample Knorr_S7_td_250__FD_185596 | JGI IMG/M metagenome (GOLD analysis project Ga0207961, IMG submission 185596) | Marine microbial communities from Southern Atlantic Ocean transect - Knorr_S7_td_250_ad_252m_LV_B (SPAdes) (version 2) | ecosystem: Environmental > Aquatic > Marine > Oceanic | place... | reverse complement strand
TTATCGTAACAGAGGTGGATCCTGTACGTGCACTAGAAGCCCATATGGATGGTTTTGATGTAATGCCGATGTCACAAGCTGCAAAAATTGGTGAGATCTTTATAACAACAACTGGAATGACTAGCATCATAAGGAAAGAACATATTTTAACAATGAAGGATGGAGCGGTACTTGGAAACGTTGGTCATTTTGATGTTGAAGTTGACTCGAAATTTCTTTTGAAACAGTCAAAATCTGTTAGACAAGTTCGTCCATATCTTGATGAGTGTGTACTAAAAAATGGCAAAAAGGTCTATCTTATCGGTGAGGGCCGAATAGCTAATTTAACAGCCGCAGAAGGTCACCCACCAGAAGTTATGGCGCAATCATTCTCAAACCAACTGCTTTCAATTTTATACATTCTAAAAAACCACAAAAAAATGCCAAAAAAAGTTGTTGCTGTTCCAAAGGAGATAGACAGACAGGTAGCAAGTGATGCCCTGAAAGCTATGAATGTCAAGATTGACAAACTAACAAAGGAACAGATCAAATACATGGGCAGCTGGTAAACTTCAAAGCCGGTTAAACCCGTTTAGATAACAGAACATGGATCTCAAAAAGTTTTTAGTTTTAGCGAATGTGTTTGGAGTCGGGTTTATTCTATTAGTTCTGTTTATGCCTTAATTTTTCAGTTAGGTTTGAAAAAGGGCTTTTTAGTCAAAATATTCTTTACTATAAACTAAATTGACTATACTAAGCTTCTTAACCAAACTTTACAACAACTAATCAAATGAATTCAAAGGCAATCATAACAAGCGCATTACCATACGCAAATGGTGAAATACATCTTGGTCATGTTGCATCTACTTATCTTCCAGCTGATATTACGACAAGATTCCTAAAACAAAAAGGAGTTGAGGCGTATTACATATGTGCATCTGATGATTTTGGAACACCTATTTTGATACAATCTGAGAAAGAAGGAAAAACTCCTGAGGAGTACGTTGAACATTGGAATAAGCGTGATGCTGAAGACTTTGCTGCATTTGATATTGAATTTGATTTCTTTTACAAAACAAGCTCTCTAGAAAATAGGCAGTTTGTTCAGGATGTTTTCAAGAAACTTGAAGATGCTGGTCATATTTATGAAAATGAGATAATACAGTTTTACTGTAATAATGACAAGAAATTTTTGCCTGATAGATATGTAATTGGTACGTGTCCATACTGTAAGGCTATAGAACAATATTCTGATCTATGTGAGAAATGTGGTCGTGTTCCTGAAGAAATTGAAAATCCTCACTGCTCAATTTGTGGTGGAACACCAGTTAAGGAAAAAACAATGCATTATTTTTTCAAACTGAAAAACTTTTCAGATAAACTATCAGAGTATCTTGATGGAAATCAAAATCTACAAAAGGATGTAAAAAAATATGTACAAAACTGGATCAAGGAGGGGCTTACAGATTGGGATATAACACGTGACATATCTTGGGGTGTCTCTGTTCCTGTTGATGGAGTAAATGATAAAGTATTCTACGGTTGGTTTGATAATCACCTTGCATACATATCTTCAGCTGTAAAATTTCTAAATGAAAATGGAAAAGATGGGAAAAAATTTTGGAATGAATCTGATATTTACCACTTTATTGGTAAAGACATAGTATACCATCACTATCTATTTTTACCCGCAATGCGCCTTGGAATTGAAGAGGAATACAAGCTACCTGATTACATTCCTACCAGGGGTCATCTTACGCTACAAGCAAAAAAAATCTCAAAGAGTAGGAATTGGTATATTGGTCTGAAAGATTTTCTGCAGATACTTCCAGCTGATTATCTCAGGTTTTATCTCGTATCAATAAATCCGTATTCACAGGATGATCTTAACTTTGATTGGGATGAGTTCACCACTAAGATAAATTCTGAGTTAATAGGAAATTTGGGTAATTTGGTTAATCGCGCACTTGGATTTACGGTTAAGGCATTTGATGGTATTGTTCCCGATCCGGAGGAATTTGATGACATGGACAAAGAATCAGAGAAAGCAATCAAGGATCTTGGTTCAGAGACTGGTGTATTGATGGAGCAAAACCATCTTGATAGAGCACTGAAAAAGATACTACAATTTTCAGCTCACTTTAATCAATACTTTCAGCATAAAGAACCATGGAAGAAATCTCATGGTACAGGAGCATGCGTGTACCTATCTGTAAACGCGGTTCGAAGCTTGGCAATAGCTATCTATCCTTTTTTGCCAAAATCATCACAAAAAATATGGGCACAACTTGGAATGGATGGTGATGTTTCAGAACAACCTTTTGATGAAATATCAAATATTACAATAAAACAGGGTCATAAGCTTGGGAAAATATCTCCACTCTTTGAAAAAGTAGAAGAATCTGTTATAGAAGAACAAAAGAAAAAACTCGGTGCGAATATCTAAATTGAAAAAGATATTTCCACGTATATCCACGAGAGGGTTTTACAATCTGGATTCTGGAATAACAATGAAAAACCAATCATATCATTTGTATCCGAAACGAAGTTTTGATACATTAATTGGGGCAAAAGAGATTACCATAATGATTCATGGTTTGAGAAACAATGCCCCGGGCGCACTCACAAAATTTGTTACTGCAAAAAAGAGATTAACATATCTTGGTTACAAAAATCCAGTCGTGGGGTACAGTTATGACTCAAACACTGCCGGTGCACAATATATCTCGTATGCACTTCATGCTTTACATACAGGTTTGATCATAGCAAAAAAGAATGGAAGAAACTTGGCAAAGTTTGTTACCGATTTTAAACGAAAGAGTCCAGAAACAAAAATCAGGCTTATGGGACATTCACTTGGTGCACATGTGATTTTGAGTATGATAAATAATCTTGCTAGAAATGCTAAAAATAAGGGAATCATTGAGGCAATTTATTTTTTTGGCGGTTCTATTCCTAATGATGCATTAAATCCAAGAAATGGCTCTCATGCGCAAAGAATTGTTGCAACAAAAATAAAAAACTACTACAGTCCAGATGATGAAGTTCTTCGTCTTGCAGATAATTGGAATTGGGTAAATGCACCAATTGGCTACAGAGGTGCACGGGGAAAAACAATATCAAAATATTCTCAAACAATGGTAAAACCAAAAAATCATCGATTTGCAAGTTATGCAGCAGTTCTTAGGTCTTTTCCATGAGATCAGTAAACTTTGCTGTTCTTGGCGAACAAACAATTGCAAATGATTTTGGAAAAAAAGGAACTGTGACAGATCTTACAGTTTACGATAGGAAGGAATCTGATATTATCAGGACATGGGTTGTTCCAAATGGATTCCCAGAAAAAATTCAGCCACTGTTACAAGCAATAAACATTTCAGAGTATGTTATTTTCTATGTTGCATCGCTTGACAGATACACTGGTGAACAAATTCTCGCACTTGATATGCTAAAGAAAAAAGATGGTATCTTAAGCCATTCTTACGAAGTTGATGAAAACAGATTGAATTCTATGATTAAGGGCACTGTTTTACAAAACTACAGAAAGATAGATTCACCAAATATTAAGGAGGAATTAGCAAAATTCCCACCAGTTTCAAACGATGGTCCCATACAGATTGTAATTGATCATTCTTTTGACGTTAAGGGTGTTGGAACGGTGGTTTTAGGGAAGGTCTTACAGGGAACAGTGAATCAATATGACAATCTAAAGCATTTACCATCTGGGGCTGATGTTATGATAAAATCAATTCAGATGCATGATGATGACGTAAAGAGTGCAGTTTGTCCAGCCAGAGTTGGACTATCACTGAAAGGAATCAAGCCTAGTGAAGTTGGAAGAGGTGATATCATCACTTCTGATGAATCACTTGAAGTAAAATTTGAGCTTGAGGTTGATTTCAAACAATCACCATTCTACAAGGGAGAAATTTCTGAAAATCAGATGTGTCTTGTTTGTATTGGGTTACAGATAAAGGCAGCAAAGTTTTCTTCAGTTTCACCCGTTAAACTAACACTTGACAAGCCGATTATTTGCTCGAAAAATGATATCTGTCTTTTCATAAAGCCTGAATCAGTTTCTGTACGTGTAATTGGTAGTGGTAAAATCAATTAGCTTCAAATGTAGATTTAAACAATAATACTCATGAAACCACTAAGAGCATGCCCAATCTGTACAAATTGCGGTTCAAAAAAATTTGAACGTATTTTAGACACACCAGTTACTGTACGTTGTAAGAATTGTAACAAAATAATCAAAGTGTGATTTAAGTTATATCGGTAATATTAAAAAAGGAATTGGAAGTATGATCTAAAATGGTTGAGGATTCAAATATTGATGAAGAAAATAAACAACCCAAAAAAGAATCTGATCTTGTAAAATTTTTAAAGAAGAGATCGTTCATTTATCTTGCATGTGCTGTTGTATTTGTAGTATTTTTTGTTCCAGAGATGCTTCAACCTGATGATTTAGAAAAAATACAAATTGACAAATGTGTTGGTGATGAACAAATTACTGCATGTGAAATTGTAAAATCATACAAGGGAACTGATAACGAAGGCTCTACTTTGCTTGAGACAGTAATAAGGCAAGTTGAAAATGCTTATCCTACTGAAAGAATACTTAAACATAAAGACACTTCTTTAGTAATTTCTGCAATTGACGTTATGGAAGAAATACAGAAACAAACTGAACCGTCTAGCCGAGAATCTTTTGCCAAAGTTTTTGAGAAGTTAACTCCAAGTGGACTATCACCAGATGATCGTTTTTATGAAGTCAGTTTTGTTTTTCAAACACATGATTGGGACGGAGAGTATGTTTGGTGGGTAAATATTGATACAAATGAAATACTTGGGTTTAATGCTGGTGCTAACAGGATGTTGAATATTGTAGATGATTATGACTAAAATTAATCTTATAGGATAGCTTGTTGTAAGAACTTTATGACACTTCCTGCAAAGCCAAAATCAAATTTACCAAAAAAAAAGATTTTAATCGGTTCTGGTTTGGGTGGCCTTGCAGTTATTGTTGCTGTAATAATTTTTCTAGCATTTCCAAGTCCTACTACATATAATGAGCCGGAAAACGGAGTCTGTTGTTATTCAATTATGGTTGATCCTACAAAAGAACAACAAAGTCTTTTTGTTATAGCTAGAGTATTGGTACAAAATACTGGAACCCAACCTTTGACAAATCTTACAGTTGATTATGGTGACGGTGATAGAGACTTTATTGGAACGTTGAATCCAGGGAAAGCTATTATTCTGTCACCGCCTAGTGACAACCCACTTCAATATGTTACAGTAACTGCTGATGGCGGCATCTATGAATTCAAGGCGTACAGAGAACCAGTTGCCATGCCTGGGATGATGGGTTCTTAATCATGAAATACTAAATAAAATCTAAAATTAATGATTGGTAATGAAATTTTTAACTTCTGGAAAAGTAAAAGATGTGTATGATCTTGAAGATGGAAATTTGTTATTCAAATTTAGCAATAGGGTTTCAGCTTATGATGTAAAATTCAAAGACGAAATTCCTAAAAAAGGAGAAGTTCTTTGTAAATTTGCAGAATTTTGGTTTCAAAAACTAGATGTACCAAATCATTTTGTAAAAACTAATTCGGAAACAGAAATCACTGTTAAAAAAATGAATATGCTACCAATTGAATGTGTTGTACGTGGTTATTTTTATGGAAGTATGGTTTCACGATGGAAAAATAATGAAATTACTTTAGATGGTAATACGTCCACAGAATTAGCATCAGAACTGCCTAAACCAGTTTTTGATCCAACAACAAAGTCATCTCATGATGTACCTGTGAATAAAACTGAGGCAATTTCTCAACAACTTGTTACTAGTAAAGAATTTGATTTACTATCAACAAAATCAATTGAAATTTATCAGGCTATGAGAATAATCGCAGATGAAGCTGGTTTTATCCTTGCTGATCTTAAGCTAGAATTTGGTAAATTGAATAATGAAATTTTACTTGGTGATTCAATTGGTCCTGATGAATTCCGTTTGTGGCCTAAAGATTCCTACAAAGTTGGTAAAATACAGGAAACTTATGACAAACAACTTTTACGTGATTGGTTAACTGAGCATGGATATCAAAAACAATTTGATGATGCACGTGCTGATGGCAAAGAACCTATTGCACCATCAATTCCCGCTGAATTGGCAATAAAGATGACTGAGCGATATGTTACTGCATACGAACACATGACTGGGAAAACGCTTTAACTCGATTGTTATTTTGCTTGTTTTACGCTATTTGCACATCAAAACCGTCTTATTCCCTGAAAACCCAGGAATTTTTATTATATACTAAATATTTAGTATTATAATCAAATTAATCATAATATTCTTAATTAATTAATAGCATTATGAAATTTATGCTAATAGATAAAAAAATATGAGTTGTTGATATTTTAGGTATAGACTATGAGTAAAATATGTGTCAGTGTTACTAGAAAAAAAAATTAGTGTGAACAATATTTTAACTGTAAATACCATATGTGCAAAAGCTATTGAGGATGAAATAAGAGCAAAAATTTTACAATTGTTGTACAAAAAACGACTAAACGCGGTACAAATTACCAAAAGGCTCAAAAAATTGGGTTACAAAAAGGCCTTAACAACAATCCGCCATCATATTGAAATTCTTAAAGATGCAGGCTTGATTGAGGTGATAAAAATTGAAGAATCAAGGGGCGGGATTACAAAATATTATGGAACTTCTACCAAACTTATAGCCTTCACTATACCATTAGATTTTGAGAAAAAATATTCATCCATAATTCAACTAACATCATCAAAACTTGAAAAAGTACTAAATTTAGTATTGAAAAAAACTTCAAAGTATAGAAAATCAAACCAGGCAGAGTATAATGATTATCTCGTAATGGAAATTTTTAACCGTGCCATGACTAATCTGTTAGAAAAAAAATAATTATTTTACTTCAATTACCATTTTTCCTACAGCATTAGGTTTTTGTAATTTTTTTACTATACTTCTAGGAATATCATCAGAGGCCATATCACAGTTAATTGCAAGCGTTCTAGAGCATACAAACGCACTTTTTCGTAAAACAATGTCATTTTTGTGTTTTAGTGTGAGCTTTTCTGATCCCTTTCCACGAATAATGAAAGAAGACGAACCGACTTTTATTGTGAATATAATTTCTGAGTTTGAGTTTTGTGCCTTTTTTTTGAACTTTTCAGGTAAGTCTATGCACGCAATACCCGCATTAACTCCAATTATGCAATCACCATTAACTGTTAAATGAGGTTCTTTTGTGATCTCTACAGTCTTTTTGTGTAATGAAAGCACGTTTTTGTGACCAGAAAACGGTATTTCAATTTTCATATTATAACAAAAAAACAGTGGAATAAATATTAGATTTTTTCATTAATTTTATGGATCTAAAAGTACAAAGACTATTTCAGCAAAAAAATCTTATTTTCATATCTACCATTAATTCAGATGGTTCACCTCAATTAACACCGGTTTGGGGAAATTATGATGATGGATATGTATTGGTTAGTACTGCAGAAGGAAGATTAAAGCATAAAAATGTCCTAAGGGACCCACGAGTTTCTATATCAGTGGTTGATCATGATAATCCACTTAATATGACAACAATCAAAGGCGAAGTTATAGAAATAATTCCTGACCATGACTATATCCATGCCAATAAATTAACAAAGCAGTACATGGGGATTGATGAATACCCCTTCAAAAGACCTGGGGAAAAACGTATTATCTTTAAGATTAAGCCTGTAAAGATTTTTGTAATGCCGGATATTCAGTAGAGTATATTTCTAAATTCGAATTTAGAAATATAATATTTTAACCAGGTAAGACAAAATGACGAGTATTAATTTTCTAGTCACATAAAAATAAAAAAAGAGAAAGGCGTTATAATTTTTAACGCCTATCTATCTTCGTTTTTTCTTCTTAGCTGCCTTACGTTTTGGTGCTGCTTTTCTCTTAGCTGCCTTACGTTTTGGAGCTTTTCTCTTACGAGTTGCTGCTGCTTTCTTTGCAGCTGCGCTTCTCTTGCGCTTTGCAGCTGCTGCCTTTCTAGCAGCGGCCTTTTTAGCAGCATTTCGTTTTCTTGTTCGTGCTGCCTTTTTTGCTGCAGCACTACGCTTAGCTTTTGATGTTGCCATTAATTTCACGCTGAATTGTTGTGTCTTATGTATTACAAGTCGTAAATTTTTGCTCTAATACAGTTATTTTTTGACTAAAATTTTTCATCCGATCATCAATTTTTAGTAAAAGTGGGGGGTTAAGCTTTTGAGACTAGCAAAAAAAGATGATTGGTTTTGATATGAGCTAGCAGGGTGTTTTTGCATTTGGATCGTATATTTACGAACAAGTGTTAAACCCCCCCTGTTTTTGACCAATTTTGAAAAAACCACATCCTTCATAACACAGCGATCTTATACAGGGGGTTTAACATTCAGACACGATAATCAAAACATCAATTTAAAATGCTTTATACAGAAATTGACTGGTTTTATCACTAATTTCGATGATCTGGACCAATGTTTTTGTAAAACTAGGCTGGTTTAATTGCTCTTTTTTGTCTAATACAATGTAAACTCCTACCTTTTTCTTACCATCTTCATCAAAAAATTTGTTAATTGCTTTTATTGAATAACAAAAATCTGTGATTTTTTTCTCAAAGTTTTCTTTCTCCTTTTCACCCAATTTCAAAAACCTCATCATTTGATTATTTTTTAGAGGAACTTTTATCCCAATTACCAGGATATTGGCCTGCTTTTTTGGCTCAAAAATTTCTAGATTGTTACCAAACGCATCTGCATTTTTTACTATAATTTTGAAACTATCTTCTTCGGTTTTTGCTTCATTGAATGAATAATTTTCCTGGATTAACCAGCGTTGAACATCTTCGCGTAAATTATTCATATTCCATCCGTATCATAAGCAAATCTATGTCTTACCATGTAGATTTTGTATGTTTCTAAATTCGAATTTAGAAATATACGTTTGGAATAGCATTAGCAGGTCAATATCCAGGCATGCCAAACTGTTCTTCGGTAATTCCTGAGGTCAAAACCGCTACGTCAACGATTATTCCTATAGCAAACAGTGCTAGTCCAACATACATGCATTTTTTGGCTTTTTCACGATCATCTTTTCTTAACGCAAAATATGCAATTATTCCACCTATGATTCCCAGAAATATCGGTAAAAGATACCACCAATTGCTTCTTTTGTTCTCAGGATACATAACTTTGAAATTTTTTGTTTTAGTCAATAATTAATTTTTGTTTTTAGCATTTTTTTGTACTTGATTTATCTCAATTTCTACTGTTTCTAATGGTTCATCAACCATATTCCTTTTTATTGAAAACATTTTTGGTTTATCAAAATCATTACTACAGTCGGGGCATGCATAAACTAAAACTCGATGTTCATTAGGAGCCTTTGGATTTGAAAGGCGTGGATAATACACCAATCTTGAACCACAATCCACGCAATATCTATTTGCACGTCTAGTTCTGGCCATTGTAAGCCTCCTGCATTATCACTAATACGCGATCATCTATTAGATCGTTATAGTCTAATTACTCAAACCATTTGGTTTTATCGATCAATGTTTCTAAATTCGAATTTAGAAATATAAACGCCGCCCGTCAGACTTGAACTGACGACCAACGGATTAACAGTCCGACGCTCTACCACGCTGAGCTAGGGCGGCATATCCTTCTACCTAGGCAAAAGCGATTTAATTCTTGTGATACAAAAAATATTATGATTAATCGTTAAATTGTGAGAAAAATTTTGTGATATCATCGTTGTATTTCTCAACAATTTCTACTATTTCCATATGTTCATGTGGTGTAGGTTCTCTTTTATGGAAAACTTGAAAAGCACCTAATGCAGATCCAACCATCTCTCCAACAAAAAATCCACACAAGAAATCCCCGGTATTTTTACATTTCCAGACTTGACCAATTCGTGGAGAAGCCCCAGCACTTTTGTAAAGTTCTAATGTATCATGAATTAGTTTGTTTGTTTGTTCTCTAAAGCCTGCATCAAGTGTCATAATTCTCAACTATATTGAAATATAAAAAATAATTTTTATTATTTTTCTATTCCCTTCGATTTAGAATATTTGTAAATTCCATCAAGAAATACTCGATGATCCTTATTTTTCACTTTGGTCTTCAATTCAATCTCCGCAGTAGTCTGTGTGACATCAGTCAAAACCATACCGGTGATTATAACATCATCACCTTTAGTTACAACTTTAGTGTTTCCCCATATTTTAGCAACTCTATGTGCTCTTTCACCCTGGAAATTTTCAATCAAGACTTTATCATTTTGTACTTTAACTGAAATAGGAAAGTGTGAATAAACAATTTTCATTTTTATAGTGTAACCATCAACAACCCCTTCACAAAGTATTCTAATTAATGATCTAGATGTATTGAGTATAGCATAATGTTTTTTTCTAGTACCCATTGCTTTAAGATTTATTTTATTTTCTACAACCTCTATAGCAACTGGAATTTTTCTAAAACTTTTATGTGTTTTACCTAATGGGCCACTAACTTGTAACATTCGACCCTTTAATTTAACATTAACATCTTTGGGTATTTCAATTTCTAAATCGAGTTTTTCTATTTGTTTAGTAGACATATCCTATCAAAAATCCTCCTATTCCTTTGTTTACAGCATCATGGTGTGACATTACTCCCTGATTTGTAGTTACAAGTAATATACCACGATTAAATGATGGAAGAAATCGCTGCTCCCAATAATTATATTCATCTTTTTTTACTTTAAATCTTGGTGTAACCACTCCGCATTTTTCAATCTTTGCTAAAAGGTGAACCACAAATTTTCCACCTCTATTGTCATCAATATGTTCAAATTCTTTAATGTAACCATTATTCTTTAGCGTATTTAGTACTTCAATAGCTAACTTAGACGTTGGAAAAATTATACAATTGCTCTTTCTTCTATCTTCTGTATTGTATATTGTGGTAAACAAATTTGCTAGTATATTTGTGGCTGGCATTTTTTCACCTATTTATTTTTCCTAAATCCTAAAGAAACTGCAACTTCTCTAAAACAGCGCCTGCATACGAACAGGTCGTATTTTTGAATAACAGCTGTATAATCTCCGCATCTTTTACACCATCGTGACCCTCTTCCAAATTTATGTACTTTCCTTCCAGTTTTTTCATATGATCTGTCCTTCATTATACAGTCGCTACTCCAAATTCTTCTATCATAAACTTGATTGCTTCCTGTTTTGTGATTTTATGAGTTTTACCTATTCGAGCCTTATGTTTACTTCTTACTCTAATGCTAAAACCTGGTCTTACAAGAGAAACCGATACCCCTAAACCCAAAATACCAATATTTGGATCATATTTAACACCAGGAATATCAATATGTTCTAAAATTCCAAATGATACATTTCCCTCATTGTCAAAGGATTTTTCCTTAATTTGATTACCTTTTGCTTCTAATAATTTTTTTAGTAATGTTGTTGCACTTTCTCCTCTCTTAGTGATCATAATTCCAATAGGCTCATTTTTTCTTACACCCCAATCTCTTTGTGCCTTTTTTGCATTACACTTTTTTGGTTTTCCTTCAGTAATTTGACCTAATGCAGCAGTTGCGGTTTCCAACGGTTCACCTGATTTTCCAACTCCTATATTCAAAACTACTTTGTTAAGTAAAATTTTCCTCATAGTGTTTTGAGTTTGCTGAGACATAATATCACTGAATTTTTACCACAGGTTTTTCTTTTCCAATTACAATAACAAGATCAGCTGGCATTTCAAATTTTTTCTTGTCTATAGTTAAATTAATTCTCTTTGATAATGTGAATGTAGCTTCATTGATATTATTTATACGCCCAATCTTACCTGTGTTCACTCCTCTTGTTACTAACACTAAAGAATCTTTTTCTAATTTAATTACATCTAAAATTTCTTGTCCAGGAATTTGGATTAAACAAGAATCTCCAACGTTTACGTTATTTTCTGCAATTATTGTTCTACCATCATGAAAACCTAATTGTATTTTCTTACCTTTGATAGTTGTTTTGCTTGTTACTTTTACTATTTTTTTAGATTTTTCATCAGTCTCAATTTTTATAGGCTGAAGAGTATGTCCAGGTGTAGGAACTAATCTATATACATCTGAAACTCCTTGTAATTCTACTACATCCATGAGCCCAACTGAGTGATGAAGTGATTTTCGGATAACTCCGTCTACGTTTATTTTTCCACCGTAGATTACAGATTTTGCTTCTCTAAGTGTTGTTACGACATTTAATACATCACGTAATAATATTGCAGTAGGAAATGAACTATTCTTTGGGTGTGATCCTGGTCTTACAGTAATTGCAAATCTTTTATTTTTTCTATTTATTCCCCAAAACAGAGGTGACATTTGTCGTTTTAGTTTTTTACTTCCTGCTATACTTACCATTATTTATCACTCCTTTTAGCTGCTGGCTCTGGTTCCGGTTTAGCTGCTGGCTTTGATTTAGCTGCTGGCTTTGATTTAGCTGCTGGCTTTGATTTAGCTGCTGGCTTTGATTTAGCTGCTGGCTCCGGCTTAGATTCCATTTTTGATTTAGGTTTATTTTCTAATATTCTAACACGCCATTTATCATCTGTGTTCAATGATGTAATAATTACATTAGAAGAATGAATTAGAACATCAAATTTTCCTCCTTTCAATTTTTCTTTTTTTATCCCTTCTACCGCAACACTATTTTTATCAATTATAATTTTAGTCACCTTACCTTCAATTCCTTTGTATTCTCCACGAACAACTTTCACTGTATCTCCAGTTACAATACGTATACTTCTATGACTATATTTTTGACGAAGTTGTTTTGATATATTAGTTCCAACACGTTTACTTCTTACTTGTTGAACCGCTCGATAGTTTTGTTGATTTCTCATCTTTGTTGATTTCATATTATACCACCATTGATGCTATGTTTGCAATTCGCGGCCATTTTTCAGAGGCTTCTATAGATACAGGTCCTTTAATGTCAGTTCCTTTAACCTCACCTTCTGGTGTGATTAATACAGCTGCATTATCTTCAAATGATACTCTTGTACCATTTAATCGTCTAATCGCATATTTTTGTCTAATAATTACAGCCCCGTGTACTTGTTTTCGTAATTCTGCTGGTCCCTTTTTCACAACTACGTTACAAAAATCACCTACAGCAGCAGCAGGTAATCTTGACACCCTTGTTTTGTATTTATGAACATTCACAACTTCTAATATTTTAGCACCTGTATTATCAGCACATACAATTCTAGCACCTACTGGAATGACTCTTGTCACATATGGTCTAAATTCGACTACACCCTTCGAAGCTTTACCTCGACCTCTTCCTTGTGACATTATGGATTAACCTCTATAATTACAAAAGAAACCGATTTTGAGATTGGTCTACATTCAGCAGCAATAACACGATCACCTTCCCCTATGTCTAAATTAGATGGAACGTGTGCATGAATTCTATTTTTACTTCTTCCATATCGTCTAAATTTACTAAAATTAATAGATGATTTTTTTTCTATTGTAACAGTATGTTTTGCCTTTGCATTAACAACTATTCCTTCAAATAATTTACCGCGTATAGATAATGTTCCGTTGAAAGGATTATTTTTTTCACCATTTATTGGAGATTTTGTTGATTTTTTTACTGGAATACCTATATTTCTAGTCAAATACATCACCAATTTTGTAGTTTACATTAATCATTTTTTTTCAACTCGTTTATTCTTGTTAAAATTCTAGCAATATTTTTTCGTACTGGTCTAAGATTCCCACTTTCTTTTCGTAATGTCCCTTTTGATGATTCTATACGAAGTTTTGCAAGATCTGTACGTAATTGACTTAATCTATCTTGCAGATCTTTTTCATTAAATTCTTTAATTGTTTTATTTTTTAAGTGAGCCATTATTTTAATTCCTCTTCTTCTTCTTCAAGTGATTCAATTTTCTTTATTTTTTCTTCATCAATTTTTATTTGTTCTGTTTCAGTACTAGCTATGGTTTTGGCATCTGATTCTATTTTCTCATCTTTTACTGGTTCATCTTTTACTCCATCATTTTCCATTTGAAATTCAGGAACCACTCTATCTTTTAGTGCAATCCTAATTCTAATTCCAATTAATCCCATTGGTGTTTGTACATGAGTGATATCTTCTTCTACTACTGATTCAGCATGATGCCCAGATCTTGGAAGAATTCCAGCTGTGTGTTTTTCAAAAGCTGAACGATCCCCACGCAATTTACCGGATACAGTTATTTGTACACCCATTGCACCGCCATCCATTATTTGTTGTAACGTCCACATTGTTGCTCTTCTAAAAGCTGTTCCACGTTCTATATGAGAACCCATTCTATTACACATTACAGATGGTGATAGTTCTGGCTTTGTAATTTCTTCAACAGCAACTTGAGGATTTTTTAATCCATAATCTGTTTCAAGTTTTTGAGTTAGTTGTTTTATACCAAATCCCTTTTTTCCTATAACAATACCTGGTCTTGTAACATATAGTGTGACTCTGGTACCAGTTGGAGTTTTTGTTATATCAACTTTTGAAAATCCTGCATCTTTGATTTCTTTTCGTAGGAATTCGTTTAGAAGCATTGCATTATAATTATCTCTGATTACATTTTTTACTTGAGTCATTCATTATACCTCCTGTGCAACTAATTCAACATGAGTAAAAACGTTATTTTTTGCAGTGGCTCTTCCCATGGCTCGTGGGATAAACCGTTTAAGCAATCTTCCTTTATGCACAGTTGCATTAATTATTCTTAGTCTATCAAGATCTATCCCTTTGTATTCCGCATTTGATTCTAAATTATCTATTAGTTTCAAAATTTCTTTTGCAGCTTTTTGCGGGTATCTACCCGACATTACACCTGGATCTGTCCTATGACCAACTTGATTTTTGTACCTTCTGAATGGAATACTTCGTTTTAATTCTACTACGCTAAGTAAATAATCTCTAGCTTTTTCAAGAGATAATCCTTTAATTGCAACAGCTATTTCTCTTGCATGTTTGTGTGAAATTGTTTTCTCTCTCATTGCAGCACGTACATGTTTCGTCGAATCAAAATTTTGAAATGCATAATTCCATCCACCCATATTCATCACTTTAATGGAACATACAAACTAGATCGTGATGCTCCAACACCTGGGGCACCATGGTTAACACGTTTATTTGTAATCACATATTCTCCAAGATAGTGACCAACCATTTGTACAGTAATAGTGATAGGAACAAATTCCTTTCCTGAAAAAACATGAATAGTTGCTCCTATCATGTATGGTAAAATAATTAGGTCTCGAAGATGTGTTTTAATAGGATTTTTATTGTTTTTGTCTTTCATTTCTTCCATTAATTTTTTTTTGTCATCTGACATTGTTCCTCTAGTAAGAGATCGTCTGGCTCTAGCAGAAAATAATTTCAATAATTTTTCATTTGGAATGCTAGCTAATTCCTCTTTTGATAACCCATGATATGTAAATTCTTTCACCATACTACAACACTCCTAATTTAGAGGCCAAGTCTCGTGCATCATCAACAGTTTCAAATTGTGCAAAGGCTTTTTTACCATAAATTGTTCTTGCCGTGTTAACATCAATCACATCTTCATTATAAAGAATTTTTATAGCCTCTTTTATTTCTGGTTTTTTTGCTGTTTTTTCTACTATAAAACAAATTTTTTTCTCGGATTCTACTAATTCAAATGTCTTTTCAGTAATGAACGGATTTAAAATTATTTTATTTGCCTGTTCAACTTTCATTTTATTGTCACCATTAACTCTAAGTGTGTTGATTTTATTTTTGCAATATCGCTTAATGCACTCTTTGAATAAACTGTTAATCTGATAGGATCTGCACCTGGTGCTAAGTCTAAAACACTTAGATCTTTAACCATTTTTACATCAATTCCACGAATCGTACCACATGCTTTTGCTAGTTTTTCTGATTTTGACACAACAAATAGAATACTTTTACCAATTTTTTTACCTCTTCCTCTCAATGCAGATTTTCCTGTACGTGGCTTTCGTGATTTTAATCTATTAACATCTTCCATTAAATTTAATGAATTTAATATTTTTATAATGTCTTTTGTATGTTCAACAGTTTCAATTTCATCTGATACAATAATTGGGAAATTTTCTATATTTCCTATTTTATGTCCTCTTGCCACAATGATTTCCTTTAATTTAGTAGCGGATATTGCAGAACACAAAGCAAGTTTGTTTTCTTTTTTGTTTAATTTTTTATAAATCACCTTTTTTACATTAGGCGGATGTGCTTGTCTTCCACCTCTTACAGAGGCTACACCTCCAGCTTGACCTTGACGTCCTCCTCCACCTCCACGCATTTTTGCAATTCTTGATGTTCCTCTACCTGTTGGCGGGTCATTTGATCTTGCAACAACATCCATTCCTGCAGTTGGATGTCTTCCCTGTGGTTGGAATCTATGGGATTGTAGGTTTGTGAATGATTTATGAATCAAATCTTTTCTAAATTCAGTAGAAAATACTAACGGCAGCTCTATTTGTCCACTTTTAGTCCCATTTGTTTTAAGTAATGGAACTTTCATCAAACAATAACCTCCAGTATATTTGGCTTAATTATTTTAGTTGGAACATTTCTAACTTGTGCTCTTAATTTTATCAGTCTCTTATATGTTCCAGGTACAGAACCACGTAATATTACAAAATCACCATTTACATTTCCAAAATGTTTGAATCCCCCTTCTGGGTTTATTTTGTATTCTAAATCCTTAGTATTATTGATAACCATAATTCTCTTATCATATTCTGTTCTTTGATGAAGACCGCGTTGGCCAGCTCTCGGTACAGTATACATAACATATTGTGGAGATATAGGACCAAGTGAACCTACTTCTCTTACACTTTTTCTTGATTTATGCTGCTTTTTTTTCACACCAAATCTAGTAATTGGACCTTCCCATCCTTTGCCTTTAGTAATTGCAGCTGTGTCCACTTCAGCACCAATATCAAAGACTTGATCAATTTTTACTTCTTTACCTAATAGTTGATTCACAAACTCAAATTGCTTTTCAACATTACCACCCTTTATCGCAACTTCAAAAACATATGGTTTTTTTTGTTCTAAGCCTGCATTTTTTGGTGTAACAGCAACTATAGCATAAATTTCTTTTATATTTTTTAATGCTTTTATTGTATTCTCAGATACGTTCTTTTTAGTTTTCAGTTTAAATAATCTAGAAATATGTTTTGGTAAATCATCAGCGTAAAAATCAAAATCTGCATGTAAACCATTATGATCTTTTGAATATCCTCTTACACCAATAATAAGAACTGGTGGTGTTACAATTACAGTTCCAAGGCTTACTAGTTGTTTTCCATGGTTCGGTGTTTTTTCTCTATCATCAATACTAACTATTTGAACACATCCTGCCTTAAATCCAGCATGTCCTAGTAATTTAGGTTCATCAGAGTTATCTTCAGGCCATGTTCTAATCCTAGCTTCCATACTTTTTGCCCTACCTTTTGGAAGATATGCAAGGCTACCTCTACGTGGCTGACTATGTCTTCGGTGACCCATGATAAACGGAAAAAGTCGTTAACCCCATTATATACCTATTAGAATTTTATAAATTTCTACATTGTAAAAACTATTTCATGGAA
>Ga0207961_1000195_pt1 | contig 17915 bp, 11 predicted proteins | sample Knorr_S7_td_250__FD_185596 | JGI IMG/M metagenome (GOLD analysis project Ga0207961, IMG submission 185596) | Marine microbial communities from Southern Atlantic Ocean transect - Knorr_S7_td_250_ad_252m_LV_B (SPAdes) (version 2) | ecosystem: Environmental > Aquatic > Marine > Oceanic | place... | reverse complement strand
GAGGGGATCCAAAAAAAGCGGTTAGTTATTTTGAAAATATAGAAAAAGAAAATAATGTATATTTTGCGTATTTCAAGGCTCTCGCACTTGAAGCGGTTGATGAAAATGAAAAAGCCCAAGAAATTTATTCATTTTTAGCAAACTGGAATTTCCAAGGCTGGGGGCCCGCTTTGGTTAGAGGATTAGCAAAAGAAAAAGTTAATGGATAACTATAAAAATTAAATTGAATATAAAACCCCGTTGATGCGGGGTTTTATGTTTATAGACATTATTTTTTATATGCTAAGGAAGCGTTTCAATCAATTAGCTTACGCATTATTCTATAGTATTTTAGTTTTATAACTAGGAATTTATATTTATTTAGATTCAAGATATGAGTATGATTGATTCCAAAAAATTAATTTGGTTTTAACAATGGGTGAAGCTTCCAAAAGTTTTCTAACCAATGTCCCGCCCATGGGTATATATGAAACCCTGTACGCTTTTCAGGATGCATTTGGTACATACATGGGAAATAAAGGTACTCATCCATGGAGCCAAGGCTTCCCGCTAACGACCCAGTTACCTGAAGGGCCGGAGATGCCTGAGAATATCTATGTTAATGCTGAAGATCTCAAGTACCCTAAGGCCTGGGGGCTTCCAGAGTTACGGGAGGCCATTGCTGAATATTATAACCATTATTACAGCGCAGGAATTGATCATGAAAATATCATGATTTTTGCTGGAGGTAGGCCTGGATTGATTGCACTATTAATGTTTTTGCAGCAAGATATCCATATCCGTATAGCCAGCACTGAATACACTCCCTACTATGATATGCTTCGTCTGCTAAAGCGTGAATATTCTATTGTGGAAAGTCATGTCAATAATAGTTTTTTCCCGACGGTCCAGGATTATGTCAACCCAGTACATGGAGATCGGAATTTAGTGATGTTGAGCAATCCCTGTAATCCCACTGGAGTTACCAGAACAGGGGATGAACTTCAATCTTTAGTAAATAAAGCATCATATGGCTCATTTGGCTTATTGATAGATGAGGCATACGAACTTTTTCACAATCCCCCAACAAGCGCATTGGAATTTATCGATGATATAAATGATTCAAATTTGTTTATCTCTGGTGCTGCAACCAAAGGGCTACAAGCACCTGGTATTCGGATTGGGTGGATAGTAGCGGCAAAACGCTACATTGAAATACTTGGTAACTATTCATCATTTGGTATGGGCGGTGTTTCCCGACCATCTCAGCTTTATGCACTGGAATTACTTCAGCAAGTGCGCACAGACATGTCCCGCAGAGCTGTTCCAACTTTCTATGCTAGTCAGCGCAAACGTTATGGCGAAGCATTTACAGATCTTGGGATACAGCTTTTTTCCGGCGATGGCGGATTTTATCATTGGTGCATGTTACCGGGAGAGCTAACTGCTGAGGAGTTTAACAACCGCCTTTTTAAGCATGGTGCCGCCATTCTGAAAGGAACCGATTGTGATATGAAACGCCAGGGGGATAAATCTCCGCTTTCGCAATTTTTTCGATTCTCTTTTGGGCCACTCCAGCCAGAATCATTTAAATCAGATATTAAAATTTTGCGAAAGGTATTGTACTAAAATTCAAGTAAGTCCCTGCCTAGTAACGGGATTTATTATTTTTTAGATTAAAATATGAAAAATTGGTTTAAAAATAATTCAGAATCATTGAACTGGAAATTGATTGGTTGGCTAGGCGCCGGACTGGTTATTTTTGGATATTACCTCAATGCTAATGAATACATATTATCCTGGCTTGTCTGGCTGGTGGGAAACGCTATGGTGGGCATCTATTCTATATATAAAAAAGCTTATTCAACCGCTGCGATGTCATTTATTATTATGATCATGAATATTTATGGTTACTTACGCTGGCTTTCATGAAACCGATCGTATCTGAAAAAGACTTCCCCACAGCAAATAAATTTGTTTATCTCAATGCAGCCAATGTGGCGTTAATGTATAGCGGCGCAGAAAAGATCATTACAAAATGGGTTGCAGATGTTGCTCAGAATGGTAGCAACAATTTTGATGATCATGCCGAAGAACATGTCTTCAAAGAACTTCACCGGGCAGCCGCCCAATTGATCAACGCTTCAGGGGATGATATTGCTGCGGGTTCAAGCGCAACAGAACTACTTTGTTCCCTGGCTTGGGCTGTGTATCCAGGAAAGGATAAAAATGTTGTCAGCACGGAAATAGTTTTTCCTAGCACGGTATATCCCTGGCAACGCGTAGCTAGATCCACGGGGTGCGAGATAAGACTGGCCAAAGAAAAAAACAATTTCATACACACTGATGATATAATTGCCTTAATTGACCAGAATACAGCAGTTGTCTGTATTTCACATGTAGAATACGGTAATGGTCAAACCTATGATCTACAACTATTAGCTGATGCGGCTCATCAAAAGGGCGCACTATTAGTTGTGGATGCTACCCAGTCTGCAGGATCCATTCCTATTGACGTCCAGGCATGTCCGGTAGATGCGTTAATCAGTGGAGCCTATAAATGGCTGTGTGGTCCATTTGGTGCGGCATTTATGTATATTGCACCACGTCTTTCAGAAAAACTGGATCCGGGTTTGGTTGGCTTTCGTAGTCATAAGAATATGTGGGATTTGGATGCCAAACGAATCGATTATCCGCAAACAGCCCAAAAGTTTGAATTCAGCACCATGGCCTTCGGATGTGCTAAAGGACTAACTAAAGCGATCAATTTCCTTAACAAGGTTGGAGTTAAGAAAATTTTTCAATACAATCGGCAGTTGGCGGATATATTGGTCACGGGCCTTCGTTCCCGGGATGCAGTGGTCACATTACCTTTGGTTGATAAGAACCGGTCATCTATTGTAACAGCCTATTTTGAAAACATTGATTCAAAAAAAATCATCACAGGTCTAAAGGCATCCCAGGTCTTTGTTTCCAGTCGGGCCAGTGCAATGCGATTTTCTCCTCATCTTTATAATACTGTGGAAGATATTGACACCGCACTTGCTGAAATTGATAATAGTATTATGAAAATGTAATATTGATAATCTCATTTTCATAAACCGATTAATTATTGGTATATCAAGATTTAATTCCAAGGGCATATAATTCTTCTCGTTTTTTACGGATGCTATCAAAATGATTATGAAAAGAATCAGTATAAAAGTCATTCTAGCGAAACTTGTATTCTCTACAATTATGTATTCGCAGATCGAATCAGTTGATAAATGCGGATATATTTATGGTTATCAGCAAAATCATGTTTTAGCCCGGACAGTGAACTGGGGTTATGGCTATGACAGTTTACTTGTAGATCTGGTTCGTTGGGGTGCAAGTCCATTCGTAACGGTTGATTCATTGGGTGCTTCTGTTCAGAACCGGGCTCTCTGGGAACTGACTATAGCAGACGACCCACAATCCAGTTCAAATCACCGTATATATATACATGCACGAACCCATCCAGGAGAAGAGGAATCCTTTTGGGTTACCAATGAAATAATCAATTTTCTGATTTCGGATGCACCACTGGCGGCATTTATTCGATCAAATTGCATATTTCATATCATTCCTATGTACAACCCTGATGGTGTAGAACTTGGTTATGCTCGTGAAAATGCCAATGGAGTAGATATTGAAAGCGGTTGGGATGATGTGCCTTTAGAATTAGAAGTTGCCGTATTAAGAAACCGGTTTTTTGAACTTATGTCATTAGTAAATAATCCTATCAAGGTTGCCTTGAATATGCATTCTTCCTATTCGTGTAAACGTTATTTTGTATATCATGATGCAGCCGGCACATCCGATAATTATACTATTCTGGAACAGCAGTTTATCAATGGTGTCCAGTCCTATTTTCTAGGTGGTTTTGAGGATTGGGATTATTTTGTAAGCTGGACCTCTGGCACGCCTGACCAGTATCCTGAAAGTTGGTGGTGGATGAACTATGGTGAAAATGTAATGGCTTTAACCTATGAGGATATGAATTGTGAGGCAGCAGGAAACTATGATTCCACCGCGTATGCCATGATCCTTGGTGTTTGTGAATATTTAGGCCTGGATCTAAGTAAAATTCAAAATGAAGAAACTATGCCAAGTGGCTATTCACTTCACCAAAACTATCCCAATCCCTTTAACCCTGTAACAAAATTACGTTATGACTTGCCAGAAAACAGTCATGTCAATATTACAATCTTTGATATATTGGGCAGAGAAGTAAAGACAATAGTAAACCAATATCAAAATGCAGGGTATAGGTCCATAACCTGGAATGCGACGAATGATCATGGCCATTCCGTGAATGCGGGTGTTTATCTTTATCGCATTCAGGCTGGCAATTATACGCTGGCAAAGAAGATGGTTCTCCTGAAATAATTTCATAATCCTTCAAGCCGCATAAATTTCACATTTGCCCATTTTTATTTTGATACACGTCTAAATTGTTTAAACTTCATTTGCGGTCTACAATATTTTGTAGTTTAAGGAGGTAAGTATCGTCGTTGCCAGCAACGGCAATGAAAAGTCAAGATCAGAAAGGATCAAATAATATGAATCATTCTATATCAAAAAAAATTACAGGCAACATAATTGTCGCGTTTTGTTATTTATTTATTTCCAGCCTATCTCAAGCTGGTGATATTGAAATTTCTTACGAGAAGTTTGTGCTTGATAATGGATTGACTGTTATTATTCATGAGGATCACAAAGCGCCAATTGTGGCCGTAAATGTATGGTATCATGTGGGATCAAAAAATGAGAACCCAGGCCGGACCGGCTTTGCCCATCTGTTTGAACACTTGATGTTTAATGGCTCGGAAAATCATAATGATGATTATTTCTTCCCATTGGAACGAATAGGGGCAACTGATCTAAATGGTACGACCAATGAGGATCGAACGAATTATTTTCAAAATGTTCCTGCAAATGCAGTCGACTTGGCCCTATGGATGGAATCAGACCGTATGGGTTATTTACTGGGTGTAGTTGATCAGGAAAGACTTGATGAACAACGAGGCGTCGTGCAAAATGAGAAAAGGCAGGGTGAAAACCAGCCCTATAGTCTCAGTTATGAAATGATCACAGAGAATACATTTCCAAAAGGACATCCTTATTCCTGGACTGTTATTGGTTCATTGGATGATCTCGATGCAGCTTCTTTGGAAGATGTACAGGAATGGTTTAAGGCTTATTATGGTGCTGCCAATGCAGTTATATCGATCGCTGGTGATATTGACACTGAAGATGCAAAAGCAAAAGTGGAAAAATATTTTGGAAGTATACCTGCAGGTCCACCGGTTGCGCGCCATGATGTATGGATTGCTAAAATGCAAGGAACACACCGCCAACTGGCCCAAGATAGAGTGCCACTACCACGTATCTATAAAGTTTGGAATATTCCACAATGGGGTTCGGCTGATGCAGATTACTTAAACCTTGTAAGTGATGTCTTATCAGTAGGTAAGAATTCCCGATTTTATAAGCGACTGGTCTATGAAGACCAAATCGCTACCAGTGTTTCTGCTTATGTGGATCTTCGTGAGATTGCTGGTCAGTTTACAATTGTTGCCACAGCACAGCAGGGGGTAGACCTTAAAGATATTGAAAAGGCAATTGATGAAGAATTGGCAATATTTTTAAAGAAAGGGCCATCTCGACCGGAAATGGAACGGATCAAAACGCAATACAGAGCTGGATTCATTCGTGGCATTGAACGGATTGGAGGCTTCGGTGGTAAATCAGATATACTGGCCCGGAATCAGGTCTATGGAGGTAACCCCGAACAGTACAAAATAACTCTTGATAGGGTTGCGGCTGGAACCGCGAAAGACTTGAAAGAAGCCGCCAATCGATGGTTATCCGATGGTGTATACATTTTGGAAATACATCCTTTTCCTAATTACAGTGCGAGCACAAAAGATGCTGACCGATCAAAGTTACCGGATGTTGGTGATTTTCCAGTATTGCGTTTTCCTGACTTGGAAAAGACAACCTTAACTAATGGTTTGAAAGTCATTCTGGCTGAGCGACATGATATTCCTGTAGTAGACTTTAATTGGGTGTTTGATGCGGGTTATGCCGCTGACCAGTTCGGATTACCGGGTACAGCCAGTATGACCATGAATATGCTGGATGAAGGAACAAAGAAGCGCAGTGCCTTAGAAATTAGTGCAGAAAAAGATAGACTTGGTGCCAGTCTTGGATCTGGTTCACAATTGGATATATGTAACGTAAGACTCTCAGCTTTAAAGGAAAACCTTGAGCAATCATTAGCCTTGGCAGCGGACGTGATCCTTAATCCAGTATTTCCTGAAGATGAACTGGCCCGGCTGAAAAAACAGCGCATGGCCCGGATAAAACAAGAAAAAGTTCGTCCATTTTCGATGGCTTTGCGTGTATTTCCGAAACTTCTTTATGGACAGGATCATGCCTATAGCAACCCGCTGACAGGTTCAGGAACGGAAGCTTCAACAATGGCTATGACAAGAAATGACTTGGCTGATTTTCACAAAACTTGGTTACAGCCAAATAATTCGACGCTGGTCGTCGTTGGTGATATAACGCTTAAGGAACTGGTTCCAATACTTGAAAAAAACTTTAGCCAATGGGATAATTCCGCTACACTGCCAACTAAAAATATTGATCAGGTGGCCCTGGCTGCCAAATCCAGAATATTTTTAATCGATAAACCGGGATCTGTCCAGTCCATTTTAATTGCAGGACATTTAGCACCGCCTACAAGTAACCCTGACGAAATTGCAATTGAAACAATGAATACGGTTCTGGGAGGGTCATTCACTTCTCGATTAAATATGAATCTTAGGGAGGATAAACACTGGTCGTATGGTGCGCGGAGCACTTTTATCGATGCCAAAGGGCAACGTATGTTCTTTGCCTATGCTCCCGTACAGACCGATAAAACTATGGAATCAATGGTGGAAATCAACAAAGAAATACGGGAAATATTGAATGATCGGTTGCCTACCAATGAAGAACTGGCAAAAGCCAAAGATGGGCAAACGCTGCGTTTGCCAGGTAGATTTGAGACCAAAAATGCTGTACTTGGTGCCGTGGTTGAAATGGTTCAATATGGTATACCTGAAAATTATTATGATACTTACTCTCAACGTGTTCGCGCATTGGATACAGAGGATCTTTCCCGAGTCGCTAAGGATATAATTTTTCCGGATAAATTTACCTGGATGATCGTTGGCGATAGAGAAAAGGTTGAGGCCGGTATCCGCGGATTAAATTTTGGCGAATTCCAATTAATTGATATTGATGGACACCCTGTAAAATAAAATATTTCATAAGGTTCATTAAGCAGGACCCTTTTCTATTTTCCCGTTCATAGGATAACCGTATCACCTGGAACATTGGGTAGCTTCTATTTTGAAATTTCGGTGGTTAATTATTAGGTGATATGGTATCAAAGAATAGGGTAAGATTCAAATCGTAATGACTGAAACTATTATCCTGACTCTAGTTGCCTTTGCTACATCAATTCTTTCTGCGGTGATCGGCATGGGCGGCGGTGTAACCTTACTGGGGATCATGGCCATTCTAATTCCGGAAGGGTATATGGTGGTGGCGTTACATGGCGTTATTCAGTTGGTTGGTAATAGTACCCGGACTGCAGTATACCGCCAACATGTTCACCGATCGATCATTAGACAGTTTTCAATGGGCGTAATACCGGGCCTGTGTTGCGCAGCGCTCATAGTTTTTGGGTTAATCCAGTATTTTGACATCACTTCCGCTAGTGAGTTCAAGATTGATTTCCTGAAACCGCTGATCGGTATCTACATCCTCTGGTTTCTGTACCTTAGGAAAAAAACAAAACTCAGATCAGACAGTCTCTTTTTTTGGATGGGAGGACTCAGTGGACTGGTAACCGTATTTATTGGAGCTGCAGGTCCCCTTATAGCCCCATTTTTTATTGATCGAGGTCTTACCAAAGAAAATATGATAGCCACCAAAGCAGCCTGCCAGGCAGTGGGTCACCTAGGGAAAATGCCAATTTTTATTATATTCTTTGGGGTGGACTATTTGCAGCAGTGGCCGGTACTCTTGCCCCTGGTTGTGGCGGTATATTTAGGAACCAGGATCGGGAAAAAACTTCTCGGCAGTTTATCACCTGATCTATTCAAGAAATTATTTAAAATTGCCCTGACTTTAATTGCTGTACGACTGGTAATTGTAGAATTAATCCTTTTATTTTGACCAATAATCACGGCCATACAACAATATATTTTTGTCAGTTGTTATATTGTAACTTTTCATATTATCTGAGATGAAGAAAATATATATCATACCTTTGTTATGTGCGTTATTATGGGCTAATGATCAGGAAGAACTCATTTTGGATATAGAAAAAAGCCTTATGGCCATCTGTTGTTGGAGCGGCACTGTATATGATCATGGCAACTCAGACATGGAAGCTGAAATTGCGAATTTGGTAAAAGCCGGTAAAACGAAAGCAGATGTTCTAGATCATTTTGTGAATAAACATGGCGAACGAGTACTAGCCATACCCGTTGCAGCTGGATTTAATCTATTTGTTTGGCTGGCTCCGGCGCTGATCGGCCTGATCAGTATATTTATCTGGTTTCAATATCTAAAACCACCCATAGAGCAAGAAGATCGATTAAAGCCTGATCACTCTGATATTCCACACAGTGATCAGATTGAGCAGGAATTGCAAAAGCTTGATCAATAATTTGAAAAGTATTTTGAGGCAGGAATTGAATTTTACCTCAGATTCTAGCTAGATTTTCCGTAGATGAAATATTTGCGCTATTTGAGTTTGCCTATCCTGGTTGCGATTGGCATTTATTTCACGGCCAAAGGTCAGTATTGGGCCTGGGTTTATCTGATCTTGCTTGATTCCATTATAATTGGTGGTGACGCATTTCTAGGTGATGATCGCTCAACGCCCAAATACCAATATCCATCCATATTAACAATGCTCCTATTTATCAATTTACCTTTGGTTTTTCTCTTGGTATGTATTAGCACATATATGGCCGGGGATATATCCAGCCCAATCCTTGAACAAACGGTACTGGCGCTTACCGGTCTTGATATCGCAGTTACGAGAAACGGTACAGAATTATGGCATTTGGCCGGGTACTTATTTGCCGGTGGGTTGCTGATTGGGTCAGCGGCCACAGTCCCCGGACATGAACTGGTACACCACAAGAAAAAACGGTTAGACTGGTTTATGGGAAACTGGATGATGGCCTTTACCTGGGATAGCGCTTTTGCCATTGAACATGTACAGGGACATCATAAGAATGTTGGTTTATCATCTGACCCTGCTACAGCAAAGCGGGGAGATGGTTTATACAAGTTTTTTATCAGGAACTCACTACAGGAACACCGGGATGCCTGGCAGATCGAAAGGGCGCGCTTAAAAAAACGTGGAAAATATCTTATAAGTTATCATAATCAGCTGATCCAGGGTTATGTTCGCAGCGCCTTGCTCACTGCATTTATATTTCTAATCTCTGGCTGGAATGGTGTATTCATGTTCCTGGGTATGGCTGTTTTCGCGAAATTATTTCTTGAAGCGGTGAACTATATGGAACACTACGGTCTGGTACGGGTACCAGGTACCCCGGTGGCTCTGCATCATTCCTGGAACACCAATAAACTGGTTAGTAGTTTGCTGCTTTATAATCTTACCCGACATTCACATCACCATGAACAGGGAAGTTTCGAATTCTGGAAATTGCGACCTAAGGCCAATGCTCCGGAAATGCCCTACGGCTATTTGTCTACACTTTACTTGGTGGTGTTCTTTCCTTGGCTATACCGCCGGATGATGGAACCAAAATTAGAGCACTGGTTGGATCATTACGCTACGGAAGATGAACGCAAACTGGCCCTGGCCAGTAATTGATTACATAAGTTTTTAATAAATTGGGAGGGACAATGAGATTACAAGGAACATGGTACCTATTGATACTATTTATTCCGGGTTTAATAATCGGGAAAGACCCTATTGATAAGGCTATTTCAAAAAACCTCAATACTATAATTGATTTGCGACACCAGATTCACCAGTACCCGGAACTGGGCAATCGAGAATTTAAGACAGCAAAACTGGTGGCTGAGCACCTGCGCAGTTTGGGCATTGAAGTAGAAACAGATATTGCCTATACCGGGGTTGTTGGGGTGTTAAAAGGGAACAAACCGGGACCAGTAGTAGCTGTTCGGGCAGATATGGATGCATTGCCGGTAACAGAAGAAACGGACTTACCTTTCAAATCAACGGTGAAAACTACATACCTGGATAAGGAAGTAGGCGTGATGCATGCCTGCGGGCACGATATTCATACGTCCGTTCAATTAGGGGTTGCATCAGTACTGGCCAGTATGAAACGTTCGCTCCCTGGAACGGTAAAATTCATATTTCAGCCAGCAGAAGAAGGCCCACCGCCAGGAGAGGAAGGCGGGGCAGAGCTCATGCTTAAAGAAGGTGTGTTTGATAATCCGAAACCAAGTGCTGTTTTCGGTCTGCATACCCATGCTGCCCTTGCGGTTGGAGAACTGGGCTTAACTATAGGACCAGCCATGGCAGCGGTAGACCAATTTATCATTACCATTAAGGGTAAACAGTCCCATGGTGCCTATCCACACAAGTCTGTGGATCCAATCATTATGGCAACAGAAGTTGTCACTGCTTTTCAAACAATCCGTTCGCGGTCACTTTCACCATTGGAACCAAGTGTGGTTACCGTTGGAATTATCCGCGGTGGTGAACGGTTCAACATTATACCGGAAGAAGTACATCTGGAAGGAACGGTACGGACCTACGATCCAGAAGTGCAGGATATGGTCGAAAAAAGGATGAACGAAATTCTGAAAGGAATTACACTGGCTTATGGTGGTTCATTTGAATTGAATTATGAACGTGGTACACCGGCCACTATAAACAACCCAGAATTATGTAAGCAAATGATACCCACACTGGAAAGGGTTGTTGGCAAGGATAATTTGAAAATGATGGACCCGGTAATGGGCGGTGAGGATTTTGCCATATTTGCCAATGAGGTACCTGGGATTTACTATCGTTTGGGCGTTGTAAAACCAGGCACAACATCTGGCTGGATCCATACACCAACTTTCCGTGCGGATGATTCCTGCTTAGAAGTGGGTATTCGTGCCATGTCTAACATGGTGGTAGATTACCTCACATCAAGCAAAGATTAGTATGAATTTGTACAAGAGGATAATTTGAGCCGAATTATTTTTAGCTTGTTTCTTTTTGTAACTGCCATTTCTGCGCAATGGTCCACTGATCCTGCCATTCCGCAATCCTTGGGTAGCGGCATTAAAGCCCAGCTGGCGGCGACTTCCGATGGAGGTGTTTATGTAGCGTGGTTGAGTGATGGCAATAATTATCACGTCTATCTACAGCGTCTGAATTCTTCCGGTGAACCCCAGTGGACTGAAAATGGAATGGTTGTAAGTGATAACGCCAATGCTTCTTGGATTGCCGTGTACCATTTAAATCTAGCTGTTGATAGTGAGGACAACGCCATTATAACCACTGTGGATCAGCGGACAGGTGGTCAGTGGAATGTGTATGCCTATAAGGTTGGTCCCAATGGTTCCATGCTATGGGGAGATGACGGATTAGCACTCACCGATTCAAGTGTTAGTAACATTTCGCCCCGGTTGGCAGTACTATCGGATAACAGCGCAGTAGTTACGTGGACACACAATGACAACACTGTTCTTTTTCAGCGTATTTCATCAGCCGGTGCCCTACTTTGGGGTACAGGAATTCTCATTGCAGACGATGATGCTACTTTAATTTCCCCGCAACCAATCGTTACTGCTGAGGGCGATGTACTGATCCAGTGGATCCGACAGACAGGTCCCTTTTGGGCTGCAAACAGCGAGTTGTATCTGCAGAAGTACGATTATGGTGGCAATCCCCAGTGGATCAATCCCATTGTAGCAGCTGGACCGGTAGTATTTCCAATGGGGAACTGGTCGCAGCAGTCTGTGGCTGGTGCCAACAGCGGCAGTTTCTCAGCGTGGACTGAAATGTCCGGGAATGTACAGAGTGCCGGGGTGCAGTATATTACTGGAGAAGGTGCCTTATCGTGGATAGGCGGAGTGGATCTATCAACTAATTCCAGCAACTTCCATATCTCTCCACAGCTTACCATTGCTAATGATACCCAGGAACTGATGGCTATCTGGAAAGAAAAAACCGGAAGCCAGACACAGATTGGTGTTTATGCCCAGAGGCTAGACAATGGAGGAAATCGGCTCTGGGGAGCTAATGGCACTGCCGTGGTAGCGCTGAACAGCAGTTATGACTATCTTGACCTCTCTGTTGCTGGTTTTGGAGAAGACATGATCGCAACTTATATTGAACAAAGTGTAAACATGAACGGTGATATCTATGCCGCTCGACTGGATGCCGATGGAAATTCGGTTTGGATGGGTGAGAGGGTAACAGTGACTAATTCCGGTAATCCCAAATCAGACATGATGATCGCTAAGGGTCCCGGCTGTCTTTTCATTGCTTGGACGGAAGGTGGTTCCGTTTACACACATTGTCTGCGTGAAGATGGGACACTTGGAACTCCGGGGGGTGTTCTATTGGTTCCTTCGGAGTATATGACGATCGAAGAAGCTATTGATGCTGCCAGTGATGGTGATATGGTCCTTGTGGCTGACGGCACCTACACAGGCACCGGAAACAAGGAATTGACTTGGGACGGAACAGAAAAACATATTGTTGTAAAATCTGCAAATGGTCCAGAAAATTGTATAATTGATCTTGAAAATAGTGGCAGAGCATTTTCCTTTGTTTCTGGATCGGGTGATAATTCCATTTGGATAACAGCTGCTGATGTGATCGATGGGTTTACTATTCGCAATGGTAACAGCTCAAGTTATGGAGGAGCCATTTATTGTTATTATGGTTACCAAAATGATGTATCACCTACAATTAGGAACTGTATATTCGAAAATAATACCTCCAATTATGGTGGCGCCATTTATATAGATGGTGGTAGTTCATTAATTACAAATTGTGTTTTTGACAGCAACAGCGCTAATTATGGTGGCGCCATATATCTTGGTTCTGCCGGTGGTGATACAGAGCCATTGATTCAACAATGCACATTCACGGGTAATTCAACAGATCAGCACTGGAATGGGCAAGGCGGTGCTATTTATTTAACCAATGTGTCTACAAATGAAGATTGCCGCATATGGAACAACACCTTTGATGGCAATAGTGCACCCAATGGCGGTGCTATTTATTTCAGTACATCCAGCCCGGAAGTCAGCGGAAACTTATTTATTAATAATACCGGTTCAACCAATGCCAGTGCGCTTTATATTTATAATTACGATGGCCCAACCATCAGTAATTGTACCATTGCGAACAATGTTGGTACGGAGGCTGTTTATTGTCATGGGTTTAATGGAACAGTTGAGCCAGTCTTTATAAATACGATCATTTGGGGTTCTGACAGTGCCTTTGGCTTTCAGGACACTAGCCAGGCGAACCCAATCATTTCTTACTGTAATCTAGAATCGGGATTCCCAATTACGGGAACAGATGGGGGTAGCAATATCAGTGCTGATCCGTTTTTCTGCAACCCAGATAACGGTGACTACACCTTAGTCGAAAACTCACCCTGTATTGCTGCAGGTTCTAATGAATCAAATATTGGTGCTTTTGGAATAGGTTGCGATGAGCCATTTGCCGGTCCAATATGGCACGTATCTCAAGATGGTTCTGATTCAACTGGTAGCGGCTCAATGGAATTACCATTTAGGACCATTCAATATGCTATAACATCAGTGGATACAGGTGATACGGTCATTGTACACCAGGGGACCTATGTAGAAAATGTTAATTTTAATGGAAAAAGTATTGTCCTAGCCTCAAATTGGTTATTTACTAATGATTCTACAGCTATTGACAGTACCATCATTGATGGGAATAACAATGGTCCAGTTGTGAATATATCTAGCGGTGAAGATACCACGACAGCACTGATTGGGTTTACAATTAGGAATGGAAACGGTGTGGCTTCTGGTAACTATAAAATGGGGGGAGGCCTCTATATTGGTGGATCTAGCCCATCCATCCGCAGGGTAACAATCGAAAATAATGAAGCAAACGGTGATGATGGCGGCAGGGGTGGTGGTATATATATTTCAGACAGTAGTGATGTTTCGTTGATTAGATCCACTATTCGAGGTAATCATTCACAATGGGGCGGCGGTATTTACGCCAAAAACTCAAGGCTGGTAATCAGGTTTACTACCCTTATAAATGACAGCGCCAGTGGGTCCGGCGGTGGCCTGTATCTTGATGGTGTGCACCTTAATGCCAGAAGATTTAATTGTTTTAATAATGTTGCTGTTAATTCTGGTGGCGGCGTGTATGCTACTGGTGGTTCGGACGTTGTTATCAGAAGACTCGCGCTAAATAGAAACAGAGCGGATTTAGGCGGAGCTTTTTGTTTCAGTGATAGCAGTACGATTGAATTAAACGATGGCAATATTAATTTGAATAATGCTCAAAATGGCGGCGGTATTTGGGCATCCGCAATTACAGCAACGATTGGTGCGGTTAGTTTACAAAATAATACCGCGGAAGATTTAGGTGGTGCCATGCATTTATCCAATAATTCTCACTTGGTAGCAACCGATATGGTGGTTATTAATAATAGTGCCAATAGAGGAGGCGGTGTCTCAATATTAAACTCAGTTGCGGATTTTGTTGGTGGAGAAATCAATAATAATAATGCCTGGAGAGGTGGAGGAATTTTTAGTAGCAGATCAGATTTGGACTTCTTTAGTATTACCGTAACTCAGAATAACTCGGAAGATATTGGCGGTGGCTTGCTTAGTATTTCTACTAATTTGGTCATGGATAGCACTAATGTGACATTCAATAGTTCAGATTCGAGCAGCGGCGGCGGTATTAGGTGCTTAAATTTTGATTCTACAAGTACATATGATGTAGTCATTACGAATAGTTTTATTTCCCGTAATAACGCTTATAATTCTGGAGCAGGCGCATTTTTTTCGACAGCTAATGATGATACATCTGGAATGGACATTTTGATTGAGAACACACGATTTATCCGCAATAACGGCAATCATTATACGGGTCTAAGGATATATGGATTGAATACCCAGTTTGAAGTAAATAATTGCATATTTCGCGGGAATAATGCTGTTCAATATGCAGCGGGATCAGGATTTAGTGGATCGTGTACGGGATCCGTAAATCACAGCTTGTTCGCTTTCAACCATGCTGCTACGGCAGGTGGTAATTTTAATTCAGGTGGTACCACTGTATGGAGTGGCGCTGATGTCGATTTTGACCACTGTACTTTTGCTAATAACACGGCCGCCTATGGCACGGCCCTAACTGTTGGCGCTGCCACCGCAGCGGTAACTAATTCAATCATCTGGGGTGATTCTACTAGCAATCATGTTGCCTTAAATGAATGGGATGGGACAGGCGGTACCCTGGATATTTCCTATACGGATATTATTGGTGGATCGCAGGCTGTGCAATTAGAAGACCAACAAACATGCATTTTATCTTGGGGTGCTGGTAACCTTACCCAAGACCCATTGTTCTGTTTACCGGATTCAGGGATCTTCAGCTTGGCTGAGAATTCGCCTTGTGTTGCAACCGCTGATAATGGCTCTAATTTGGGCATGTTTGGGATAGGCTGTGATGCGATTATTTTGAGCACAATAGATGAATTACTGCCCGCTGCTTTTGCATTGCACCAAAACTATCCGAACCCATTTAACCCGGTAACAACGATTAAGTATGATCTGCCAGAAAATAGTCAGGTTCAGATCGCCATTTATGATATGCTGGGCCGCAAAGTGAGAACACTGGCCCATGGATTTGAAGTTGCTGGATTTAAAGCGGTACAATGGCGGGGTAGGAATGATTTTGGTCAGTCCGTAGGTGCAGGTGTCTATATTTGCCAGATTCGAACCCGCGATTTCGTGCAGACAAGAAAAATGATACTATTGAAATAGTATAATAATCTTAGCAAATAACACTTAAAACGATAATGGATAAAAACATTGTAAAAAAAGACGATAGATTTTTATACAATAAGAAGGATAGGGAACAGCTCAGAGCTGATTTAGCGGAGGAAGATTTTGCACGTAAGACCTGCTCATTTTATCGTTATATACATATTAATGATCCGCAAAAACTACGGGATGATTTATATAAGGAATGGTTTGATTTACGAATACTTGGACGGGTCTACATAGCGACAGAGGGGATCAATGCGCAGATCAGTGTTCCCGAACCACATTGGAATCAATTTTTAGAAACACTCAATTCGAGAGCTGTCTTAAACAGTATTCCGCTAAAACATGCAATTCACGAAGGGCAATCATTCCTTAAACTGGCCATTCGAGTAAAGCAGGAGATCGTGGCCTTTAATATACCTGCCGATCAATATGACATGAGTCATGTTGGTGAACACTTGAATGCAGTCGAGTTCAATGAAGCACTTGATAATCCAGATAGTATTGTGGTTGATATGCGTAATTATTATGAGAGTGAAGTCGGGCATTTTAAAACCGCTGTTATACCTGACGTAGAAACATCCAGGGACTTGCTGCCGCAAGTTAAGAACTTGTTGAAGGGTCAGGAAGAAAAAGAGGTTTTGTTATATTGTACTGGAGGGATCCGCTGTGAAAAAGCCAGTTCCTATTTGTTGCACCATGGTTTTAAGAAAGTAAAACAGCTCAACGGTGGTATTATCCAGTATGCCCATGATGTCAGGGAACAGCAGCTAGATTCAAAGTTCATTGGAAGTAATTTCGTATTTGATGATCGATTAGAAGAAAGAATTACCGCTGATGTTATTAGTGTCTGTCACCAGTGTGGCACCGCCTGCGATACCCACACCGATTGTTTGAACCAGGCCTGTCATATTTTATTTATTCAGTGCCCAGATTGTAAGACAACCTTTAATGGTTGTTGCTCAACTGCATGCCAAGAATTTGCCGCATTACCACTTGAAGAACAGCGCCTCCTGCGCAAGGACCCGGAAAAAGTAGTATCAAAAACGGTACATACAGCTAGAACAAAACCACGCTTGACGCAATAACGTTCATTAATAACCACCACCAAAGGCTAGAAGCACAGTAACTTGTTCCCTAACTGCGGCCATAATCCTTAATGCAACAGACACTAGAGACCAAACGTCATATATCGGTTCGAACCGCTTCCGCTTTTGTGGTAGCCAGCATGATAGGTACGGGTGTTTTTACCAGCCTAGGTTTTCAATTGGTGGAAATCCAAGCAGTATTCCCGTTACTTATGCTGTGGGTTGTTGGCGGTGTGGTGGCACTGCTTGGTGCGTTAACTTATAGTGAATTAGCAGCAGCTTTACCGCGCTCAGGTGGCGAATATCATTTGCTATCCCGCATCATACATCCGGCACTTGGTTTTGTTGGCGGACTTGTATCCGCTACGGTAGGTTTTTCCGCACCTGCAGTACTGGCGGCCATGGCTCTGGGCAGTTACCTTGCGGCTGTTTTTCCCAACTTTGAGCCGATGTGGGTTGCTACACTATGTATAGTATTCTTTCATTTGTTGCATGGTTATAATCTCCACTGGGGCAAGCTGTTTCAGGATTGGTCCACAGTGGTGAAAGTTGGACTCATCTTATTGTTTATTGCAGCAGGATTAATGATTACTGAGTCACAAACCATATCACTATTGCCGCAAGCAGGGGATGGGCAACTCCTACGTAGTTCCGGTTTTGCGGTGAGCCTAGTCTGGGTATCCTATGCCTATACGGGTTGGAATTCAACAGTTTATATAGCTGGTGAAATGCTGCATCCAAAAAGAGATATTCCTC
>Ga0207961_1000194_pt1 | contig 17924 bp, 9 predicted proteins | sample Knorr_S7_td_250__FD_185596 | JGI IMG/M metagenome (GOLD analysis project Ga0207961, IMG submission 185596) | Marine microbial communities from Southern Atlantic Ocean transect - Knorr_S7_td_250_ad_252m_LV_B (SPAdes) (version 2) | ecosystem: Environmental > Aquatic > Marine > Oceanic | place... | reverse complement strand
CATCCATTGGCCATACTGAAGCCTCTTCCGGGGGTAATAAGCCCTTTGTAGCTATCCCCATAGTCGAGATGATTTTGTTAACACTTCTTGAAGACCCTACAAATTTGGCTTGTTCTTCACTGTCAGCACATATGACTTGCAGACCCACATTAACTTTTGGTTCTGATAGATATTCAGAAGGTTTAAAGTTGTTCCTATACAAGTCCGCAATTTGGGGCCCGTATTCGGAGGTGTTTCCGAAAAAATCAGCGAAGCTGAATGGAAGTCCCATATCAGCCGCTAATCTTGCACTGTAATCACTAGATCCAAGTAACCAAACCGAAGGGTAAGTGTCCTTTCCAGAAGATTGAGCCTTGATTCCTGAAAGAGGATGATTGTCTTCTACACCATCATCTAAAAACTTTAGTAAATCTTTCACCATTTGAGGAAAATCACTGAACACGTCCATTGTTGGCCTGGGATATGTCAATGCAGCTGCAGTTCTTCTATCGCTTCCGGGAGCTCTGCCAATACCTAGGTCAATTCTATCTGGGTGAAAGGAATCTAATACACTGAATTGTTCCGCCACTTTAAGGGCCGAATAGTGACTTAGCATAACCCCACCACTACCAACACGTATTTTTGAGGTTTTCGCTGCGATTTGACCAATTAGGATCTCTGGACTGGTACCAGAAAAAGAATTTGAATTGTGATGTTCGGCCACCCAATATCTGGAATAACCGATATTTTCAGTGTGCATTGCTAATTGAACAGATTCATTTAGCGCATCTGCAGGGGTACCACCTCTCCGAATCGGTGACTGGTCCACCACTGTGAGCTTTATGTCTTTTAATGATGCCATATCTATTCAATTAGCATAACAAAGTAAGGGCTTAACTGTCTGCATTAGGCTATGTGAGGTAAAATCTTTCTTCATGTCATTCCTGAAATAGGTATATATAAATTTTGACCAGTCCGGAACAAAAAATAGATACATCCGAAAAAAGAAAACCCGCGGGTCTTATCCCCACTGCTTTTCAAATATTCCTGTCATTACTTTGGGGCGGTAACCACGTCAGTATAAAAGCTTCCCTTGAATATGGATCTCCTTTACAAGTTGGATGGATGAGATTTGTTCTTGGGGGAATGGTGACTTTTGTTTATATGCTACTGAGAAGGGAATCTTTTCTTGTTGCTAAAAGTGAAGTTCGTCCACTTTTAATAATAGGAGCTCTTTTTACAGTCCAAATTATGTTTATGAATGTGGGTCAACACTTGACCACTGCTGGTCATGCCACGGCTCTTAATTCAACGTATCCTATATGGGCAGCGGTTATAGCCCATTTTTTGGTACCCACCGACACTCTTACTAGATGGAAAGTGTTAGCAATTGTGTTGTCTTATATTGGAATTCTCACCATTGTTTTTGGAGATGCTGGTGTTGTCGTACCAGGGGTGTCGATAGAAGGTGACTTGATGAGTCTTTTGTCTGCCGTTTTGTTGGGATTACGATTGGTATTGATGTCTAATTTCGCCCAAAATATGTCTGAAGCAAAAATCATGTTTGGTCAGCTTGTTATAGGGATATTATTGTTTTGGGTTGGGAGCTTTATTTTTGAATCACCTCAGTATACGATCGAATTACGATTTTGGTTGGCACTTGCCTACCAAGGATTTGTGATAGCTGGGTTTGGTTTTCTTGCTAATGCATGGTTGGTAAAGAAATATTTGCCTTCAACAGTAACTTTCTATTCATTCATACAGCCGCCAGCGGGTGTTCTATTGGCTTGGTTGGTTCTTTCTGAAGATCCAGGACGAGGACTGTTAGGAGGTCTGGTATTTGTAGTTGCAGGCGCTATCACATTTGGTTCCGAATCATTTATTAAAGCCAGAAGAAGGGAGACTTTAGGATAATGAAGATAATTGATGTAACTAGTGAAGTTTTTGAGTGGGAAAGACCAGGTATTTGGAATGGGGGACATTTTTATGGGCCAGGAAGGCTTCATAAAGTTACTGTAAAAACAGATGAAGGCATTGAAGGTTTTGGTTGGAATGGGGGGACTGCAGCGGAAAGACCACTGAATGTCTTTCCTCCCTTTGTTGAGTATTTCCGTGATCTATTGATAGGGAGAGATCCTACAGAGACGAGGCAGATAGCAGAAGATTTGGGAGAAAAGCACATAAAAATATTGGGTCCTGGTGGAGTTAACACACAAGTTTTAGCCGCAATAAATATCGCTTGTTGGGATATAAAAGGTAAAGCATTAGGGAAATCAGTTCATCAGTTGTTGGGGGGAGCCCAAGATAGGATTAGAACATATATTGCTGGTGGTTATTATGCCGAAGGAAAAGGATTAAAGGAACTTCAGGATGAGGTTCTTTTCAATGTGAATGAAATGAATGCGGGGGCAGTGAAAATTAAAATTGGTGATCCGAATGAAGGGATCAGAGGTGATTTGCTCCGAGTTGAGGCTGCTAGAACTGCAGTGGGGGATGATGTCGTCTTGATGGTTGATGCCAATTGTGCATTAAATTTGGAGCAGTCACAAGAATTTGCGGAAGAACTTGAAAAGTTTGGGGTATATTGGTTTGAAGAACCTATGCCAATACATCGATATAAAGAACATGGTGTTTTGAAAAAGGGTTCCAACGTAAAAATTGCTACTGGAGAGAATGGATATCATCTGTCTCATTTTGAAACGCTTCTAAATTATGAAGGGGCAGATATTTTGAATGTTGATGTTGCAATTTGCCCAGGGTACGACATTGCTAAAGACATAACTGATTTAGCAAAGGAAAAAGGGGTATCTATTGCGCCGCATGGTTGTCAGGAGCTTCAACTGCCTCTTGCTGCAGGGATATCTCATGGAGAATTTTTGGAATATTATCCAGTAGCTGTTGACCCACTAAGAGCAGAGATGTTCATGCCTCGGATGGTCCCTGATTCTGATGGGTATGTTACTGTCCCAGACAGACCGGGCATTGGATTTGAATTGAATATGGATTTACTAAACAGATATAAATTGGCATGAAAAATTTTCCAATCACTGTGCATTATCTTGAAATATTTGCAAAGGAAGACATAAATCCAAAATCAGTTGTTAGAAGTGATCTAAAAATATCTAAAGTGAAAGAACCAGATCCTGAATTTGCGAGATGGTTTTATAGATCAGTTGGTAAGGAATGGTACTGGGTAGATCAGTATTACTGGAGTTTGGACGAATGGGAAAAATGGCTTTTAGGCTCATGTATATCTATGTGGACAATGGAACTTTCAAATAATCTTGCCGGATTTTATATGCTCGGTGCTCAAAGCGATTCCAATGTTGAAGTTGCATATTTTGGATTGCTTCCAAGTTATGTTGGGAATGGATTTGGAAGTCATCTTTTGACGAACGCATTGAATGAGGGATTTTCTATGGAAGCTTCTAGAGTATGGTTACATACGTGCAGTTTAGATCATCCATATGCTTTGGCTAATTACAAAGCCCGTGGGATGAAGGTGTATAAAGTTGAGGACGATATACAGCTTATCCCAGATTCTTGGCCTACACCTGATACGTTGACTTAATAAGTTAAGTTACTTTTTTAAGTTTGCTTAAGCTGCGGAGTTCTTTTGGTGGGTTCATGTGACTGCCTCTAATGGTATAAGAGACTTCACCAACATATATGTCTCCATGTGAATCTACGCCAATTCCATGAGGTGCTATAAATTTACCCGGTTCTTCTCCTTCTTCAGGATGTCCGATTCTTGCAAGCTTTTCACCTGAAGGGCTTATGATACTGATATTGTGTCCATGGTTAGGAGGAGTAGGATCTGCTTGTGTCATACCTGGTAGTTCACCAATATATATGTTTCCGTCTGGGCCAATAGTGAGACCATTAGGCATAAATATATTGTTCCAGACATCTAATACATTTCCATCTGTGTCAAATACTTGCACTCGATGTGCTTCTCGATCTGCAACTATGACTCTGTCATTATCATCTACGGCTATATTATGAGGTCTGAGGAATTGTCCAGGCTCTATACCTGGCTCACCCCAGGATTTTATATATTCTCCTGAGGGAGAATATTTGTGAACTCGAAAATTTCCATATCCATCGGTTATGAATATATCACCACTCTTTTTTGATACTGCGGCATGCGTAGGACGGTTAAAGGGTTCACCTTTCCATATTTCTGAGGATTGGCCTGGAGTACCTATTGTCATGAGTAGTTCACCTTCTCTGGTGAACTTGGTAATGGTATGTATTCCATCATCTGCACAGTAAACAGTATCATCAGGTCCTATTAGAATACCGTGGGTTCTATTGCTAAATATTCCCGCTCCAAATCCTCTTAAAAATTCGCCGTCTCTATTAAAAACCATTACGGGGTGTTCTGTATTACGGCTGAATGTATATATTTCGTCTTGTGAGTCTACTGCCACTCCAGGTGTTTCTATCAAAGTGGCCCCACTGGGTAGTGTTGGCCATAAATCTACGGCTTCATATTTGAAGTTGCCAGTTCCTACGGTAACACTCATTTTCTCTTCTCCATTATGAAAATATGTTTCTTAATGCGGAAGATAACATTAGGTAGAAATACAGTCAATTTTTGTTGAAATACACAAAATTAGCCTAGGGTATTAAATGTTGAAAATAGAACATAAGTTCTATTATAATTGTATTCTTAGGTTTGTATTAATGGAAATGTAGTTAATGATATGTCTAATAAAAATTCAAAAATAGGATGTCTTCTAATAACTCATTTTGGGGTTAAGGCTGAGATTAATAAAACACCTGAACTTTCTGATAAGGATATATTTTTATATTCTCAGGAATTACATCACTCACCTGTTGTTGAGGATTTTTCCAAGCGTATAAAAAATATTTCTAAGGGAGTCCCACTCTCATATGCATTGTCTAGATATCCAAAGTCTTTGAAATTTGAATTTGATCGTAAAAATTACGAGCAGATTTTTGCTTCAGTCATGTCGAACGTCGCACGTATAACACCAAAAATTGAAAGATCAGAGTTAGGTGTCATTTACATAGATATTCAGGGGTTAAGTAGGATGTATGGAGGCGAAGCCAAATTAGTTACATCATTACTGGATGCTATTCCATATTTTCTAGAGCCAAGATTTGGGATTTCTGTGAATAAATTTTCAGCGTATTCTGCAGCACTTTCGTCTATTCCAGGTGGATCTACAAAAATATTAAATAACATAGATTCCTTTTTGGCTCCTTTTAACGTAGATATATTACCCATAAAAAGAAGCACTATTATTGATTTCCATAAATTTGGCATACATACAATTGGTGATATATCACGCCAAGATTATGGGTTGATTTATTCTAAATTTGGAAATGAGGGGTGTAGGGCTTTATCACTATCACGAGCAGAGAATAGTGATTATATTCATTCTGATAAACCCATCGAAAATATAAGTGAACGTGTATCGTTACCATTTCCAACTAACTCAAACTCTGTTCTTTTCACAGCGTTGGAACTGCTAGTACAAAAGTCTTTTATGAGACCTGTTTTAAAAGGTAGATATGTTAGAAAAATATCTATTTTATTTGAGCTTATTGGATTTTCAGTCTGGACCAAGGATTTAATTTTAAAAAATCCTCTTAAAAATTCGCACGATTTAATTTCATTAGTTAGATCAGAATTAAGAGACTTGAAAATACCTGGATTAGTCGAAGATGTCTCAATTACAATCTCAGATTTTGTTGGAGAGTACGGGGTGCAATATAAGGCTTTTATGGATATTCGTGATGATATTCGTGATAGGAAAAATAAATTGATCAAAACAGATCGCCATATCCGTAAAAAAATGCCTGCCAAAAATTCTCTTCATAAACTTTTGACCGTAAATCCAGATCACCCAATTCCTGAGAGAAGGGCAGTACAAGTTTCTATAGATCCAGAGACAAAATTCTCTGTTATGGCTATTAATATACCTAAAACAATTAAGGTCAGAGAATTAAGTAATATTCCTAAATTTGTATCTTTAAATGATGAGGATAATTTAAAAGTTAAAGTTTTAGATATTTGGAAAATTGACTTATGGTGGATTCAGAATCCAATTAGTCGTACTTATTACAGCGTTAGTACACCTGACAACAAGGTTATGACGATATTTAAAGATACTGTTGAAAAACGGTGGTACCGTCAAAATTACTGATGCAATTTAACTCTAAATATGTAGAACTACACTCTCATAGTTTCTATTCCTTTGGTGAAGGTGCGTCTCATATAGATGAACTTCTTAATAGGGCTCATCAACTAGATTATCCCGCGATGGCTCTTACCGATTACAACATGTGCGGAGCCTTAGAATTTTCTAGGCAGTCGAATCATTTTGGGATAAAACCCATAACGGGTGCTGAAATCATTCTTGAAGACGACTCACATATAGTACTACTAGCTAAAAACAGGACTGGATATTCCAACATATCACAATTACTTACACTAGCTAATGGATCTGACCGAAGGGAACCGAGGTTAGATCCTAAGCATATACCTCAATATACCTCTGGAACTATATTACTGACGGGCTCACAAAATGGTCTAGTTTCAAATTCCATTAAAGAAAACAAAATAGAAAAAGCAAAATCGGTACTTAAAGAATTACGAGAATATTTTGAGGATAACTCAATCTACATAGAATTAAATCGCAATTTCATGCATGGTGACTCTAGTCGAGTCAATTCTCTGATTTCAATAGCATTAGATGTGGATCTTCCTTTAGTTGCAACCAATAATGTTCATTATCATATTTCTAACAGGTACAAGTTACAAAATGTGCTTGCTTCAATTAGGGGTAATGAAAGTTTAGATGGTTTGGCTCACACTCTTAAAATAAATTCTGAGTTTTATTTAAAATCAGAATTGCAAATGCAGAATCTGTTTAAATCTGTACCAAATGCTCTTACAAATACACTTAAGATATCTAATGAGTGTGATTTTAATTTATCCTCGGATCTTGGCTATGAACTGCCCTCACCTAATGTACCGGATGGATTTACTCCTTTTTCTTATCTTAAGTATCTGTGTTATGAAGCTGCACAAAGGCGCTATGGAGAAGTTAGCAATTCTGTCGACAATAGATTAAAGGAAGAATTGAGGCTTATAAAAAAACATAATTTGGCAGGCTTCATGCTTCTCTACCGAGAAATTGTACTTATAGCACGAGATATAAGTATTGAGATGGGAAAGTCAGATTTAGAAGAGCCTATAGAAATTAGATCTCCAGGTAGAGGTAGAGGGTCTTCAGTTGCTATGTTGACAGGATATTTAATAGGAATATCTCATGTAGACCCTTTGCTATACAACTTAACATTAGAGAGATTTATTCCAGACGATTTAAAAACATTACCTGATATCGATATAGATTTTCCTAGGGCAATAAGGGAAAAATTAATACCTAGAATTCATGAATATTTTGGACCTCAATTTGCGGTTCTTACTGGGATGATAACTAGGTATAAATCAAAAGGTATTTTAAGAGATTTAGGTAAAGTTTTTGGAATACCCGATGGAGATATAAGCACCCTTTCAAGAAAAATTAATAATTCAGACCCTGCTTTATTAAAATCTGAAATGCTGTCTATTCCAGAATTTAAAAATGTTGTTGATTTACCGGAATGGGAAAATATTATTTCCCTGGCGCCTCAGCTTAAAGACGCTCCCAAAGCCTTAGGTCAGCATGTTGGAGGAATGATTCTTAGTTCCTCTCCTATTTCTGAGATGGTTCCTTTTAGAAGAAGTGCTTTAGATGGTAGATATATCATTGATTGGGATAAAGATAGTATTGCTGATGCAGGATTTGCAAAAATAGATATACTCTCTCTTCCCGTCTTGGATCAAATAGATGAAGCAATATTACTAATTAAAGATACAAAAAATGAATTAGTTGATATCAGTCAGATAGATCCGGAAGATAGTGATGTCTTTGACATGATAAATAGAGGATTATCAAAAGGAGTTTTTCTTCTTCAATCTCCTGCACAGTTAAAAATGGGCCAACGTCTTCTATCAAGAAATTTAAATGATCTTGCGTATCAAGTTGCTTTGATAAGACCTGGAGTGGGTGTTCAAGGTAATTCAGTTTCGCAGTTTGTGGATCGGTATAGGTATGGAACACCGTGGCAATATGACCACTATCTAGAAAAACGTGCTCTTGAACGAACTTGTGGAATTATTGTATGGCAGGAACAAGTGGTTCAGTTGATATCAGATATATCAGGAATAAGTCAGGCTGAATCTGATGAAATGAGAAGAGGATTTGCTAGATCTAACAATGAGAGTCTTATCAAAGGTTATTGGGATAGGTTTAAAAAAGGTGCGGTAGATAATGGGATTCCAGAGGAGATATCACATAAAATATTTTCTAAGATAAACGGGCAATATATGTTTCCAGAGTCTCATTCCCATGCTTTTGCTATTTCAGCATATCAATCAGCGTGGTTAAAAACTCATTATCCGTTAGAGTTTTATGTCAGCCTTATCAATAACCAACCTATGGGTTTTTATCCTTTGGAAACCCTTAAGCAAGATGCTAGGAAATTTGGAATTGATTTTTGTAATCCGGATATTAACCTTAGTCAAGATAAATGTACGATTGATGGCAATTCGCTTTTGATTGGATTGGAATTTATTAATGGTGTTGGAGTACGTAATGCTAAAAATATTTTGGATGAGCGTAATCTGCGAGGCCCCTTTGATTCTGTAGGAGATTTTGTTCGTAGGGTTCAAACAAAACCAGATGCAATTGAAGCACTAATTTTTTCTGGAGCATTTGATTTGATCGAACCCAATCGTAAGTTGGCCCTATGGAAATCAGGGCTTTACAAAGGCCCATCAGGACATCAGATAACCTTGCCGATTTCAATGGATGACAGCACCCCCGATTTAATGGATTTTTCCAATCATGAAAAAATGATATTCGAGTATGAGTTTATGGGTATGTATCCTAAAGGCCATATTATGGAATTTATTAGGCCTTTACTACCCAAGGATGTTTTGAGTACATATGAAGTCTATTCGATGGAGGAAGGTGAAATAGTATCTGTGTGTGGAATTGGGATTGCTAGGCAACATCCACGAGGTCATAAAGGAACTGTTTTTGTTACCGTAGAGGATGAATGTTCAGATGTTCAATTGATACTTTGGCCAGATATACATAAAAAATATATGGATGTTTTAAAAGATCCTATTATTTTGGCTAAAGGCAAAATATCACGGCAAGATGGTACAACTAGTGTGGTGGTATCTCATTTAGAAACGCTGGAACCTAAAAACGGGTTACCTTCTGCACATAATTGGCATTAATTTATGGGTAAATTTTTCTAGCCTGTTGCTAAAAGTTCTCTAACAATATTTCTTTCAAGCTCCAAACCTAACATAGTGGTTAGTTCTGTTCTGCCATGGTCTCCAATTGTGACTACAAAAGAGACTCCCAGTAACCTACCAATTTTAAAATCTATTACTGTTGTAGATAATATTCCTTCTTCACCTGATTGAACTGCTCTTATTCCAACGGCTTTATCGTAGAAATCGTCAATTTCAAGTTCCTCAACAGCTACCAATGTTTGATTTTCACCAACTTCATTACCTACGTTATTTTTGAATTGTGCTACAAATGTTTCTGTCATCCATTTTTCAGAATGTTCAGGATCTTTAAATAAGTGAGCAACAGTGGCGGCTACAATATCTGAACCGTCTTCACTTTGAGGTATAGCAGATGCAGAGGCGAATTCTCTTAAATATCCGGTGAGCCGACCGGCTGCGTCGTAGCTTTCTTCTGTATTACCAGGGAAACCATGGGATGCCATAGTTTTATTATCCAAAATGCTTTCTCTCAACAATGAGAACCCAGCAAGCTCTCCTGGAAGTTGATCTAATCCCAACGTCATATTTTGGAGTGATTCGCTTGCTAGTTCGTATGTTGCTTGGGCCAAAGAATTTGTCATTTTCTATTAATGCCGTTTCAGATAAACAATTCTAATTTGTTGTTCAAGTATAAACTGATTGTCTAGCTTCAAGATACCTTACAGACAATGTTAAAATTTTTCACTAATTCCCTAAGGCATTCATTTGGAATAAATAGGTATGTTTCATAAATTTGAATTTCAAAATAGAATCATAGCTATTGCTTTAGTTTCATTATTTTGTATTCTAGGTTGTAACCAGACTACAACTAATGAGTCCATTGGTCCTTTTGAAAACCAGGCAATCGTAGCTAGCCCAGGGTCTTCAGTAGCTCCGGGCAGTATTTTTAGTCCTCGCGTCCACCATACGGCGACTTTGCTAAGAAATGGCAAAGTTCTGTTAGTCGGGGGTGAATCCAATGACGGAGCGATAAACTCTCTCGAAATATATGATGTTGAAACGGGTACTTGGATTAAAGGGTCTTCTTTGCCTAGGCCCACGTTTGAACAAATATCTAATCTCATTGGTGAAGATTTGTTGATGATTGCTGGTGGCCACGATGGACAAAACCCATTAGCTTCCACGTTGATATATGATTCAAAAGTCGATGCTTGGACATCTTCACTTGATATGTCGGTGCCTAGAACTAAACATGTGTCCACTGTTTTGTCAGATGACCGAATATTTGTACATGGAGGACTCAACAATTCTGGGATCTTGCTTCATGCTGAAATTTATGAACCGGAATCAAAACAATGGATCTCTTCAAATAGCTCATTTTTGCCAAGAATAGGTCATTCTGCGACTACTCTAAATGATGGGAAAGTCCTCATTATAGGTGGTCATATATCAGAAGAAATATTGGAAGAAAATCCTGAAGATATCTGTCAATCCTTTGTACGAGACATATACGCAAGGACATCAGATAATCAGCATGACTGTAAAGATGGATGGTCGGTGACTGAAATTTATGATCCCTCTACTGACACTTCAAAAATATCAACCCCTCTAATAACTCCAAGATGGAAACATACCGCAACTTTACTTAATGATGGCAAAGTATTAGTGGTTGGAGGAACAAATAATTCCTCATCGATTTTGGAAGCCGAAATTTTTGATCCATCTACTGAGACGTGGACTGATGTGGGGCCAATGTTTCATCCAAGGAGTGGGCATACTGCATCTTTGTTGTCTGATGGCAGGGTTCTAATTTCAGGAGGCTTTACGTATGTACCAATTAGTTATGCCGAAATTTATGACGCAAAAGAAGGTTGGATTAAAACAGAAAATTTGATGGGTCCGAGATACATGCATTCGGCTGTGCCTCTGAGTGATGGTGAAGTATTAGTGATTGGGGGTAGGGCTGGGTTGTTTACCAATTTGACGAGAACTGAACTGTATGATTCGGATGCGGGTTCTTGGAGCGTAAAGGGCAATATGCCTATCGCTTTGTGGGATCATAGTGTGATTCCCGTAGATTGTAATAAGGTCTTACTGGTCGGGGGTAAGAAATCTGATGGCAGCCCTTCAGAGTCAACATATTTATTTGAGCCAACTACGGGAAGATACCAATCCATAGCAAAATTGAATGAACCTAGATTTGGCCATTCTGCTACTGGAATGTCTGGTGGTTCAGTAGTTATAGCCGGAGGTTCAACTGCTGAATTACTATTGTCAGATTCGGTTGAGATATTGAATTTTAGTGGGATAGATCATCACGTTTGGACTATTTCGGAACCCATGCCGGCTTCTGTTGAGAGACATGCCGCAATTGATTTAGGAAATCGCAACTTACTGATTACAGGTGGGTGGGATGGTTCAAAAGCTGTGGGCCATATTTGGAATTTTGATGTAAGTAAGAATATATGGGAATCAGTGAATCATTTAGGCGAACCTCGTTGGGGTCATTCAATGGTATTGCTAGATGATGACACTGTTCTAATTTCTGGCGGCGTTGGACTGGATGGGTTTCCAATAACATCGGTTGAAAAATATGATCTGAAGGATTCTTCCATAAAGGTAATAGCCTCTATGGGGGAAGCAAGGGCTTCACACCGTCTATTGAAAGATTCAGATGGAGGTGTCTATGCGCTCGGAGGATATGGCTTGGATGGTAGATCTTTGTCTTCGGCTGAATATTATCAACCTGATTTGGATGAATGGGATAAATTGCCTGATATGTCAGAAAAGAGAGCAAGGCATACGGCAATAATACTTAGAAATCAGAATATTCTAGTGACTGGAGGCACTCGAGATTACAACATCCCTTCAGGCACGGCAGAATTATTTGATGTACGGACTGGCACATGGAGTTCAGCTGGAAGTATGAGGGAAGCAAGAATGGGACATGCGTCATATCAATACGATAAAAGCCGCGGGAATGACTGCATAGAATCTGGGTCCTCACAGGAAGTTTTTATTATGGGAGGATATGGATTGAGTGCGATGAATTCAGTAGAGGTTTATGTCCCAGATGGTGGAGGTTGGTCTGCTTTTGAAACCATCGTACGAGATTTCGTAGATGTAAATATTACCGGTCTAGTAAAGGAAATATCTCAGATTTGGCGTCATTAAATTCGTTTAATTTAGTTTTTAGACGTTCGTTAGGTGATTTTCGTCTAATACTGGCGATATTATCAGGCATGATCGTAGCTACTACTCTGATTTCCTCCGCTCCTATCTACATGGACTCGATGGACCAACAAGGCATAAGGAAAAAAATAGATAAAGTTGTTCAAAACAGGTCCGAAAACTATTTAGCCTTAGATATGTCCATTCCTTCGCTTGTGTTGAGTGAAGAAACCATCTCTAACTCAGACATATTGATCAGAGAAACTATCAATTCATATTGGGATGAAGCAACCCTGAATTTGAATCGGTATATCAAAACTAATGAGTTTAGTTTTTATAAGTCGTTGAAGGAGACGTCAGGGGACCCAAAAGCTGATTTTGTTAGTTCGCAAGTTGGATATTTCCAAAGCTTTCAAACAATGGACCGGCAAATCACCTACATCACTGGGTTACCTCCATCTTCAGATTTTCAATTTCATCCCGACGGACCTTTACTTGAGGTTTCAATATCCACAGGCCTTTCAGAAGCACTTTCTATAGGGCAAGGAGATGTTTTCGTTGGGACACCTTTTCCTGATTCTAGAGTCAAATTAGGAGTAAGGGTAAGTGGGGTATTTGAGGCTAATGATTATACGGACCCTATATGGGGGGATGAAATAGAGAAATTCTTAATGCCTCTAATCCCCACAAACGATGAATCGGAAAATTCATACAGAAGGAGTAAAGAGCAGGAATATTATTTAGCTTTTTTCATATCTGAAAAAATTATGATGAATTCTGTGCCTCATGCTTATCCGGGTTCAATGGCTGAGGTGAACTGGAATCAGCAAATAGATCACCTAGTACTTAGGGATTGGACTAGGGATGAAATTACGGAGTCACTTGATGGTTTAGACGGATTTCTTACTAAGAAATTGAATGGATTTCAACTAAGGTCAGGTATTTTAATAATGTTGAAAGAGTATAAGACGCAAAGTCTTTTCTCTAGTGTACCTATCCTATTACTTTTGACTGTTACGGGTTCTGCGCTTTTATATTTTGTATTCATGATCAGTTCATATCTGGTACCGGCCAGGGAATCGGACATTTCTTTGGTAAAAACGAGAGGTGCCTCGACATGGACCGTATTAAGGCAATATGGTCTGGAAGGTTGCACCCTTTCTTTATGTGCAATTCTATTCTCACCATTTTTTGCCTTCTTTTTAGTGTATGTTGTGGGTCTACTGCCGTATTTTCAAGGAGCAACAGATGGTAATCCTTTACCAGTCACTTTCTCTATAAAGCCTTTTGTGTTCTCATCCACTTTCGGGGTATTGTGCCTAATTGCTTTTTTAATACCTCCAATCTTGAGAACATCGAGAGGGGTAATTGGGAGAAGACGAAAGGCAGGAAGGCCTGAATCCGTAACATTTATCCAGAAGTATTTTCTTGATATAGCTTTTTTGGTGATTTGTGGCCTACTACTCTATGAAATTAAATCCAGAGGACAAATATCTTCCGGAGGACTTGGAGACGGTACTGGGATAAATGAAGCCTTGTTTTTTACACCGGTTTTACTTTTTTTCTCGGTCAGTATTTTGTCTTTTAGGGTATTCCCTATCTTAGTTCGATTTATCACGGGAGAGTCACCAGGGTTAGTGTTGTTAATAGGTTTTTCAGCGGTGATTTTAGTTTTTTACCATATTGGGATCATGATATTTTCCGACTTAGATACATCAATACTGATGTTTAAATTCATTGCTTTGGTATTTTTGGTCGTTGGATTACTGTCGTTTTTGAAAACCAAAAGTAAATATAGTGATTCACTATCTGTTGGACTTTTTATCCTAATGTTGGTTGTCTGGGGCTTATATGTTGCTACCAAGGAAGGAGGACTACTCACCTTGCTTACAACATGGGTTCTGTTGCTACTAAGTGCGTTGGCAGCACTTTTCTTATTATTAAATCGCCTTAGAAAGTTTTTCCCACCATGGGTATCTTTGGTTCTCTGGAATATGTCGCGTAATCCTTTGCAGTACACCTGGATGGTCGTTTTATTGGTTTTATCATCTGGAGTATTGGTATTGGCTGTTACGCTCGGTTCAACTCTTGAAAAAACCTATCGAGAAAGAGTCTTCTATCACGTCGGGTCAGATGCAAAGATATCGATGTCTTCTGGAGGGTACGGATTGCAGCATTCATCCGTATCAGAATCATCTGAATTTTTTGAAGACCTGCCTGGAGTGAAAAATTCTTCGAAAGCAAAAAGAGGTGTGGGGCATTTGGGGGAAGGTATGGGATCTTTTGCGTTTAATTATTTAGCGATGGAAGCTGGCAATTTTGATCTATGGAGTAGAGAGGATTTTTCTCGGGAACCTATGGAAAGCCTAATGTCAGAAATTTCACATGAAATTCTGATACCAGCTTTGAAAATTCCTGAAGGGTCTACGGAAATCGGCCTTAATGTCAAACCAAATTCAAAATTTCCATTAATTTCGTTATGGCTCATTTTAAGAGATGCTGACAACAAATATAAAATCGTTACGTTGGGTAAACCCGAACCATATAAATGGTCCAAAAGAAAGGTTCCAATTCCTGATTCTTTAAATCAACCTATTCAGTTGGTCTCTATCCAATTAAGTGAACCAGGATTAGGTGCATCTGGAACCCCAGGAAACATTTTTTTTGATGATCTTTTCGTCACAATGTCAGGAAAAGAGGTTCTAGTAGAGAATTTTGAGACCTATTCCAATTGGTCCGTTATACCTACTGCTATTGGTTCAAGTGATTCAATTTCTCTAATAGAAGGAGCTTCAGTTTCAGGTCGACACGGATTTTCATATGACTTTGGAAAAGAGATGAATAATGGGATTAGAGGATTATATTGGGCTGAATACGGGTCTTATTTGCCAGTGCTGGTAAGTCGATCGTTCATAAAGGACAGTGGATTTACGGTTGATGACTATTTGTTGATGAACATTTCACAGGCCTTAGTAACAGGGAAAATAGTAGGAGAAGTGGATTTCTATTCCACTCTGGACCCAAATTTGGGAGCCTTCCTTATTTCAAATTTGGATGCTTTGATTTATTTCTCTTCCTTAATAGATATACATAAGAGAGATAGCGTGAATGAGGTTTTTATAAATTTTCACGATTCCGAGGAGAATACGATCCTTAATATAGAAGACAAAATTGGCACCGGATCAGAAATACAGACGACGAAAACATTGCTAGAAGATTTAGACAATGATCCGATAGTTTCTACTGGATGGAGACTGATGACTATGGTGTCAATCTTAGTATCAATTTATATAGCAGTCATTGGATATTTCATTCATATGGTTTTTCTATCTAATCAGATTAAATCAAGAATGGGTACTTTAAGGTCAATGGGAATCACGTTAGCCCAGAGTTTTAAAATGATTTTCGTTGAACAAGTTTTCTTGATTTTTATTGGGATCGGATTAGGAAGTTGTACTGGAATCCTGATGACCCGATTAATGGTTTCGGAAGTAATGACAACTGATACTGGAAGGCCGGTGATTCCCCCACCAATCACCTCAATTGACTTTGCTCCTTTGATTATCAGCTCTGTGGTTTTCTTTATCTTGTTTACCCTTATGGTGATATGGATTAGTTTTCATTTTTTTAAAATCAATCTTGGAACTCTGTCCAGGTTGGAAGAATAGGAAATGTATATACAACGATTTGAAACAATTTTCAGAGTTTGGCCTCTAATTCTTAAGAGACTGATAGTGAATTGGAGAACCTTGTCGACTGTGGTAGTTGGAGTTGTGTTGGCTTGTTCAATAATGTCAGGAACGGTGATTTTCTTTGATTCCCTTAAAGAGATCGCCCTCGACGACTCTCTGAAATCTTTGAATGACGAAGATACTAATATATTAATTCAGGCTGAAAAAGGTCCTACCAATTATCTCGAAGCCTCAAATTTAGATAAGAGAGTTCACTCTTTTTCTGAGGGACTTTTCGGTGCCCACATTCGTGATGTTTTGCATGGGGCAAGAACTTCGACATTCTTTTTTAGTCGTCCTGGTCAGGAATTGGATGCAGGTAAAGATAATTCACGTACCTATTTTGCCTATCTCCCAAAATTGGACTCTCAAGTGACAATTGTCGATGGCGTTTATCCTGGAGAATTAGAGCAAAAGTTAGGAACTAATGGAGCTTCAGTCATTCAGGTGCTGATAGATGCTAAACATGCTTCGTTGTTTGACCTTAGGGTGGGCGACCGTATATCTGCAGTTCCATATTGGAATGACTCAGTGGATCACATTACAGTGAATATCGCAGGAGTTTTTGAAAAAAAGGATCCAGATGATTTGTATTGGAGCATTGAACAAAAGGGTTTCATGTATTCGGCTAGCAAATCCTTCAAAACCATTCCTCTTTATTTGCCGAAGACTATATATATGGAGGGTTTGGCTTCTAGTTTATTTGATTTAGAGACTACCTACGTTTGGATGTTCGACATAGATAGAGAAAGCATTAATTCCTCCAATGCTTCCAAATTGGCATCGAACATAACTTATTTTGGTGACAGATTAGGATCAGAATTAAATAGATTTGTAATTCGGACTGAGCTAGATAAGTCTTTAAAGATCTACGACACACGAATTTTGTTCACGAAGATACAGATGTACGTGGTCTTAATAATGGTAACTTTTGTTGTCTTATATTACGTCGTAATTTTATCTTCCTTAATGATTGAGCAGCGAAGGTTTGAAGTATCTAAATTGAAAGGTAGAGGTGCTACGGATTCCCAAATATTAAGTGTGTTTGCCATCGAAGGAATTACGATTTCATTACTTGCTACAATCCTTGGTCCTATAATTGCAGCTTTCGTGATTAGCCTGTTAGGACTTCTATCCGATTTCCAAGATATCAATGAGGGTTCTTTTCTTTCAGCTAGGTTGACATACCAATCATTTTTGATGAGCTTTTTTGGAGGCCTATTAAGTTTCCTTGCCTTGATGATTCCGTCTATTCAAGCATCAAGATATACAGTTTCTGATGAAAGGACCAAGTCAAATAGGCCGAATCGAATTTCGTTTATTACAAGGTACTACATTGACGTTTTAATTCTTGTAATTGGCTTATTTTTATTCAATCAGCTGAATGAGCAAGGATCTATGGCTGCTCGGGACATTTTGGGTAACGTTAATTCAAATCAAATAATGTTAGCTGTTCCTGCCATTATTTTGGTCGCCTCGGCTTTGGTTATATTGAGGATATTCCCACTTCTTATGAGTCTTTTGAGTAGAGTTTTATCTAGATATTTACCGATTGGACTTGTTCTAAGTCTGTGGCAAATCTCCAGAAGTCCATCCAACTACGCAAGACTGGTTTTACTACTGATTTTAATGACTGGACTCGGGATTTTTGTTGCTAGTTTTGCAGGAACTTTGAATAGAAATTTTGAAGAGCGAGTTTATTACTCACATGGTTC
>Ga0207961_1000192_pt1 | contig 18013 bp, 15 predicted proteins | sample Knorr_S7_td_250__FD_185596 | JGI IMG/M metagenome (GOLD analysis project Ga0207961, IMG submission 185596) | Marine microbial communities from Southern Atlantic Ocean transect - Knorr_S7_td_250_ad_252m_LV_B (SPAdes) (version 2) | ecosystem: Environmental > Aquatic > Marine > Oceanic | place... | reverse complement strand
TAAATATGCTTAGTATAATTATTTTTCGTCACGGGAAGTCAGATTGGGATTCCATTTATGACATGGATCACAATAGACCACTATCAAAAAGAGGATATAAAGCAGCAAAAATAATGGGTCGATATTTAAAAAAGATAGATCAGATTCCTGATAAAGTTATATCATCTTCTGCGACCAGAGCTAAAGATACTGCTGAGCTTGCAATCAGACACGGTAAATGGTCCTCAAAGCTATCTATTGAATCAAAGATATATGGCGGGTCATCTGAAACACTTTTAGATATAATACACCACCTTGACAAAAAAACTAAATCCGTTTGTCTAGTTGGGCATGAGCCAACCTGCTCAAGTTTTATTTCATTGTGTACTTTTCATAGCCAAAGATTCACCACGGCATCGATGGCAAAAATAAATTTTAGGACTGATAAATGGAATAAAATAGAATTTGGAAAAGGCAACCTTGAGTGGATCAAATCACCAAAAGAAATAATTTAAATTCTCTCAAACCTTTTGTCTAGTTCATCTAATGATAACTGAATGATTATTGGTCTCCCATGAGGGCAGTAATAAGGGTGTTCTGTAGAAAAAAGGCGATTGATCAGTATTACCATCTCATCATTTGCCATTAGGTCTCCAGCCTTCACTGCTGCTTTACATGCAAATGAAGCAGCCAGTGCTTCCTTGTAAGAGCTGTATGTTTTTCTTGTACTAATAAACTCATCTATAATCTCTTTAATAATCCTCTTTTCATCACCCCAACTGATATCCGCAGGAGTTGCCTCTACGATTATCCTAGAGTTATCACCCTCTCTTATCTTAAAACCAATTTGTTTTAAATATGGAAATATTTCTAAAAGGATATCATACTCATCTTTTGCAAACTCAATTTCTTCTGGAAACAATAAAGTCTGTGAGGACATAGTTTTTGATTCAAAAGCTAACAAGCACTCCTCATAAAGCACTCTCTCATGTGCGACATGCTGATCAATAACCACAAGACCACTATTAATCTCTGATATTATATATTTTCTATGAACCTGCCAGATTTTTTCTATGTTAAAATCTTCATTTCCACTATCAGGAGAGACTAGATTAGAAGCATATGTCTTTGCCCTATCAATTTTTTCTATGTTAGAAATAGCAGAACCAGTTTGAGCTCCAGAATTAAAATTCAATACTGATTGTTTAGGAATATTTTGAAAAAATGAACTGGACTCTGAGCTTATTTTCTGAAAATTAGGAATAGTGTTTAATATTTCTGATAGAGAGTCGTTAACACCCGATTTTAAAACATGGTATACCCTCCATTCATCATGAAATCTTACCTCAGTCTTCATTGGGTGTACATTCACATCCACCTGATCGAAAGGGATTTGAATATTTATTACAAAAAAAGGATATTCTCCTCTTTTAACTAATGACTGGTAAGCAGAATAAACCGCAGAATTAAGTAGTCTATCTTTAATATACCTACCATTCATAAAAATAAATTGTTCTCCAAAACGTTTTCGGATAAGATTTAAATTTCCTACGTAACCAGAAAAAGTATAATCAGCCTTAGATATATTTATTGGTATTAGATTTTCTTTATAAGTGTTGTCAAACAGAGAGCCTATTCTTTCAGCAAGCTCCTCAGGAAATAGTTCAATAACTTTTTTCCCATCCACTGTTAGGCTAAACCCTATATTTGGCCTTGATAGTCCAAATCTTCTTACCATATCTATTATTTTCCTGGCTTCTGTTCTAGGAGTCTTAAGAAACTTCCTTCTTGCAGGAGTATTATAAAATAAGTCTCTGATCGTGACCTGTGTACCATCAATATTAGCAGCAGGAGCTAATTCTCCTAATTCACCATTAAATATAGAAAGTTCGGCACCATCATCTGATCCATTGCTTGAAACAATTGAAAGATGAGCAACTGAAGCGATACTTGCTAACGCTTCACCTCTAAAACCTAGAGTGCTAATTGTAAACAAGTCCTCCAATTTTGATATCTTACTTGTGTGAAAACGTTTTACTGATAGAGGTAATTGGTTTTCAGGAATGCCTATCCCATCATCTCTAACCTGCATTAATTGATGCCCACCCTGCTCAATAACTATCTCAATCTGAGTAGAACCAGCGTCCAAACTGTTCTCAAGTAATTCTTTTACGACTGAGGCAGGTCTTTCTACTACTTCGCCTGCGGAGATCTTATTTTGTAGATCTTCAGATAGAAGATGAATATCCATATTGATAAGTTTAGCTAATTATTTTTTTTGTATTATTAAATGCTTTTTTATAGAGATCATTCGCTTCATCATTAAGCGAATCTATTTTATGCTGAATATCTGGATAATAATCATCAATGTTTTCTATTCCTGATATATTAATCATTACATTCATACATCCACCTCGAACACCCGCTAAACCAACTTCTGAAGCTACTTCAGCATCAGTAACAGAATTAGGATTTCCATACTCAATAAGGTCAACCGATAATTTTATTACCTCTAAAGAAAGCGTAGCGGTCTCTAGAGGTATTTCTATTGCATACTTATTCGCTTGAAATACTTTTTTTTCTTTATACTCTTTTTGTTCAGAGGTTTTATCAGGAAGTCGATTAGCTGCTAAAATAGCATCAAACGCTTGAGCGTCCTCGTCAACAAGATGAATTAATCTTGCCTTTAAATCTTGAGCAGCTAGACCAATTTCATTCATCTTTTTTCTTGATCCAATATAATCTTTTTTTTCATGAGTTAATGAAGCTACCATTGATACAAGAGCAGCACCAAGAGATCCGGCAATAGCTGAAACGCTGCCTCCACCAGGAGCAGGACTGCTGTCAGATATTAAGTCTATTAAATCTTTCCCACTAAGATCCATTAAACTATTGCCATAGTCATCTATTGAATTCTCGATGATCTTTTCATTTGGATCAAACTCACTAACATCATCAAGCCCAAGAGATTGGACAGCACATTCTATAATATCTTTATCGGGTATGCCTATTGTACGATTTTGTTTAGTCAAATAATGTTTTCCTGCTAATAATATTGCATCCATTGGTATAAGACCTACCAATTCACTACCCGTTACTCTGACTCCTCGCTCTTCTGCTAGTTTACATACTGTATCAAAAACATCATGGATAGATGAAACTTTATAGTTAATAAAATTAATTGATATTTGAGCCCTATTGTATTCACTAACATACCAGCCAATTGCTTTAACATCCTTAAACATACCCGGGACCTTTACCGGTGATCCATCGTTATTACGTACTATTTCTCCATCTAAAAGATTTGCTGATTCCGGGTTTTTAATTCTTTTACTTCTTCCTAGTTCTCTTATCTCAAAAGCAATATCAGTAGCAAGACGTTTATCTTTTGTATTTAGATTAATATTATATGCAATTAAAAACTCTCTACATCCAATCACTGTAGCACCTGAAAAAGCATTAAACACTGCGGGGCCAAAATCTGGTTTCCATTGTTTATCGTTTAACTTTTTTTTAAGGCCTTCATATTCTCCATCCCTAATAACGGCAAGGTTTTTTCTGTCTGTATTTTTTGCAGAATTTTCATATAAATAGACTGGTATTTTTAATTGCGTCCCAACTCTTTCTGCCAATTTATGCGAATATTTTACACACTCATCCATCGTTATACCTTTTATCGGGATTAAGGGGCAAACATCTGTAGCGCCAATTCTTGGATGAGTGCCTGTATGGGAAGACATATCTATTAACTGAGAAGCCTCTTTAATTCCTTCAAATGCAGCATCTATCACTGAATCTGGCTTACCAACAAATGTTACTACTGTCCTATTGGTATCCTTACCAGAATCGATATCAAGAATAGTAATCCCATCAACAGAGTTGATCTTATTTACTATATTATTAATCTTATTCTGATCGCTTCCCTCACTAAAGTTTGGGACACACTCAATTAATTGTTGCATTATTATATTCCTGTCGAAGCAATATTATTAAAATAGTATATTAAATATAATACACCCGCAAACAATAATATTAAACGTAATAAAGAGCCAGAAGATTTTTTTCTATGATATAGAAATCGTTTGAAATAAGCCAAGATTTAACGCACTAAAAATTAAAAAATATTAAAATAAATAGATTAAAAATTGGGGTAATAATGAAAGAAAAAATATGAATATCCGTTACCATACTAATAATAATAATAATAAATAAAACCCGCGGACCGTAAACCTGCATTTTCCATACTGTATCAGGACCAAATTGTTTTTCTAAAAAAGGTGACAATATCTGAGAACCATCCAGTGGTGACACTGGAAGCAGATTAAACACAGCAAGCGTTATATTAATCTGCATAAAAATAATAAAAAATGTTTTAACGCTATTTGATAAAAGATCCGTATCAAATAGTAATCGAAGCACAAAAGCAGCAATTATCGCTAAAATTATATTTGAGATTGGTCCCGCTGCCGCGACCTTCACCATATCCTGCCTCGGATTCTTTAAGTATCTAGGATCAACCGGCACAGGCTTCGCCCAGCCAAAACCCATAAGAAGTAAAGCTAGAGAACCTATTGGGTCCAAGTGAGACATTGGGTTCAGAGTTAATCTACCCATACGTGCAGCCGTGCTATCTCCAAGCCTATAGGCCATCCATGCATGTGCAAACTCATGAAAAGATAATGAAAACACTAGCGCTGGAATCAATAAAACTATTATCTGGGAATCTATATTACTAAATATCATATTGGATATATTTTATTATAAACGATTAAGCTCTTGGATGAAATTTATTATAGGATTTTCTAATTCTATTGGTATTCAAATGAGTATAAATCTGCGTAGTTGATATATCAGCATGCCCAAGCATATGCTGTACAAATACAATATCAGCACCTTTATTTACCAAATGAGTAGCAAAGGAATGGCGAAAAGTATGAGGAGTGACTTTTTTTGATATATTTGCAGCTTTGGACCATTTATTAATGATTTTATTTACCATTGCCCTAGTCAATGCTCTGCCGTTTCTGCTAACGAATAGTTCTTGAACAATATTACCTTTTAATAATTTCTTCCTATATTTATCTTCAAATATATACCAAATCTTTCTTGAACTAGCGCTAATAGGGACGAGTCTTTCTTTAGAGCCTTTACCTTTAATAAGAATTAATCCAGGTCTTTTTTCTAGGTCTTCTTTATACTTTTTATAAGCAGGATGTTTTTTATCTAACTTATTCGCTTTTACAGCTGTAATCTTAACTATGCTTCCATTATTATCCTTATAATGTATGATTTCATCATCAGGTATAGTAGGCTTTAAATATGATTGAGCGACCCTTAATTCACAAAGTTCAGTTACTCTTAGACCGCATGAATATAAAATTTCAACTATTGCGTAATCTCGAAAATCAAGAGCACTATCTTTAGGAATTATACTAATAATTTTTTCTATTTCTTCTTTACTAAGTACTGTTGGCAATGATTTCTTTTGTTTTGGCGTTTTTATTGATAGTGATGGGTTTTCTTTTAATATTTTTTCTCGAGAAAGAAACTGGTGATATGATCGTACAGATGCAATCATCCTTGAAATGCTAGATGGGGCTAGTAAAATATCACTTAATAATCTTACATAGCCTCTTAGATGTCTTTGCTTAATATCATGTAATGTGTTTAAACCTTCAATTTCATTAATATAACTTAGGTAGCGTCTAACATCAGACTCATAGGCATCAACTGTTTTTGGAGAAACATTAATCTCCACCCGTAGCATAGTTAGATAATCCTGCAGGTGGTCTATCATTATTATTGCAATATAGATAGTTCAATAAGACTACAAAGTATCTGACCAATCATAATATGAGATTCTTGAATCCTTTGTGTATTATCTGAGGGAATTTTTATAGTAATATCAGCTATCCCATCTAGATTTCCACCAGTTTTACCAGTAAAAGCAATTGTCTTTAAATTTTTGTATTTAGCTTGTTTTAGTGCATTAATTACATTTTCTGAATTACCACTTGTTGAAATACCTATTAAAACATCACCTTCTGCTCCAAGACCTTGAACCTGACGAGAAAAAATTGAATCGAAGTCAGTATCATTAGACCATGCGGTTATAAAAGAGGAATCAGTTGTCAGAGCTATTGAAGGTATAGGCATCCGATCATGATCCGACATTCCACCCATAAGTTCTGTAGCCAAATGTTGTGCATCAGCTGCACTTCCACCATTACCACACCATAGAATTTTACCGCCAGCATTGATAGAACCGATAAGTAACTCTGCTGCTTTTTCTATTGATTCAAGGCCATTTTTCACCATTTCATTTTTTATTTTGGCACTTTCTAAAATTTGATTCTTAATATTTTCTTTCATCATTTATATATACATCTTTTTATAATTAACAATATTAATTACTATGAATAGAAGAAGAAAACTCTTTCATTAATTCTGCAGATTTTTCTATCGCCGAACCAATAACAACAAAAGAGGCTCCAGAATTAACTATACTGTTGGCATCTTCTGGCGTGCGAATACCACCACCAACAATCAATCCTATACTAATCTCATCTGCTACTTTTTTTACAACATCTTCTGGAACTTCATTTAATGCTCCACTACCTGCCTCAAGATATATTAGTTCCATTCCCAAAAATTGAGCGGCTAATGCATGTGATACAATAATATCTGGCCGGTTTGAAGGCAGAGGCTTTGTTCCGCTAACAACTTCCACGGAGGTTGGTGAGCCACCATCAATTAACAAATATCCAGTTGGTATCGTTTCTATTTCATAATCTTTAACAATTGGAGCCGCTATGACTTGTTCCCCTATGAGATAGTGAGAATTTCTGCCGGATAATAGTGACATAAATAGCATTGCATCATAATGTTTGTTTATTTGGTTAACCCCGCCAGGGAAAAGGATGACGGGTATTTCAGAAATTGATTTGATCCGCTCTACTCTTTTGTGATAGAGTCCATCCATCATGATACTACCACCAACGAATATTGCATCTACTCCATTTTGATTAGCATTTTCAACCAATTGATCAATATTCTTATCATTTTTTTTATCAGGATCAATAAGAACTATAAATCCTGCACCTTTTTTTTCAACACAATTATTTAATTTAGATAGGACACTCATTTATTCTATTAACTTAGCATAATCCTGATAATCTAGAAAATTTTCTTTTTCTATTTTTTCATCAGATTTTATTTTAATTATCCAACCTTCTCCATAACAGTCTTGGTTTACTTTATCTGGAGAATCTTCTAAAGCATTATTTATTTCAATTACGGTACCATTTACTGGAGCATAAAGCTCCGAAACAGTCTTTACAGCTTCGACCTCTCCAAAAGGCTCTCCAGCAATAATTTTATCACCAATATCTGGTAATTCTAAGAATATGATATCACCTAACTGACTTTGAGCAAAATCTGTAATACCTATTATTGTATCATCATTTTTATTATTTACCCATTCATGTTCTTCAGTATATAATAATTCCTTTGGTACACTCAATGTTTTTCCCCCTCTATTTTACTCGGGTTTATAATTAAAATTTTCCAGAAATCCTGTATCAAATTTTCCAGAAATAAAATCACCATTCTCCATTATTTTTTGATGATAGGGTATTGTGGTTTTTGGTCCTTCAATTATAGTTTCCTCCAGAGCCCTCTGCATTCTATTAATCGCTCTCTTTCTATTTTTTGCGTGCACTATTATTTTCCCTATCATCGAATCATAATGCGTTGGAATTACGTAACCAGTATATGCATGGGAGTCTACCCTCACTCCTTTACCACCAGGCATATGAAAATTCGTAATTTTACTTGGGGATGGCATAAAATTATTTGACGGGTCTTCTGCATTGACCCTACACTCAATAGAATGACCTCTTAATTTATAATTAGGATTGTAATCAGGACATTTCTTTCCAGCATGCACTCGGATTTGTTGTTTAATTAGATCAACACCTGTAACCATCTCTGTTACAGGGTGCTCAACCTGTATTCGCGTATTCATCTCCATAAAATAATAATTCTTATCTTTATCCAATAAAAATTCTACCGTACCAACTCCAACATAGTCAATTGCTTTTGCACCAGTGATAGCTGCATTACCCATTTTTTTTCTTAATTTATCATCAACAGCAGGTGATGGTGATTCTTCAATCAACTTTTGATGTCTTCTTTGAATAGAACAGTCTCTTTCACCAAATTGAATTACATTGCCCTTGTTATCAGCTAAAATTTGAATCTCTATATGCCTGGGTTCCTCAATAAATTTCTCTATATAAAGATCTCCATTACCAAAGCCAGTCAATGCTTCTTGGTATGCAATCTCGTAGAGACTATTTAGTTCATTTTCTGCCTTGACCAAGCGCATACCTCTTCCCCCACCTCCAGCAGTTGCTTTCAGCATAATTGGATAGCCCATTTCATTTGCTAAGAATTTTGCTTGTTCAACATCGGCCAATACTCCTTTCCCACCAGGGATCACTGGTACACCCGCAGATTTCATAGTCTCTTTAGCTGTTGCCTTATCACCCATTGACTGTATCATTTTAGAATCTGGACCAATATAATGAAACCCATTTTCAGCACAAATCTTAGAAAATTCAGCTGATTCTGATAAGAATCCATATCCAGGATGAATAGCATCAGCATTCGTAATTTCCCCGGCAGCAATAATCCTAGGAATATTTAAATAACTCTGATTGCTAGAAGGAGGCCCTATACATACTGCTTCGTCCGCGAACTTAACATGAAGGGATAATTCATCAGCCGTAGAATATATTGCGACTGTTTTTATACCAAGTTCGTGGCATGCTCGTATTACACGAAGAGCTATTTCACCACGATTAGCAATAAGAATTTTTTTAAACATTATTGTACTAGAATGGTTCTATATCGTATAAAGGCTGGTTGAACTCTACTGGATCAGAATTATTTACAAGTATCTTTTTTATCACCCCATTATGTTCAGATTCAATCTCATTCATAATCTTCATTGATTCAATTATACATAATACTTGACCAGATTTAATAGTATCACCTTCCTCAACATATGGTGGTTTATCCGGAGATTGAGAACTATAAAATACGCCAGGCATTGGTGATAGAATCGATATTTTATTTTCTTCATCAAGATTTTGATTTTCTAAATTATCAGATGATGAAGATTGGATATCTTTTGTATTTATGGTTTTATCTGGTGAATTTGTGGTAACATTTGGTGAATTTTTCAATACACGAATTTTTTTTCCCCAGAATGTAACCTCGATCTCATTAACATCTGAATTTTCTAATATATATATTATCTCTTTTAGCTTATCTTGCCACATAAATATAACCACTCCTTAATTATTTTTTGCTCTTTCAACATATTCACCACTTCTAGTATCGATTTTAATAAGTTCTTCCTCATTGATAAAAAGAGGAACATTCAGCTCAAGCCCAGTTTCAACAGTGGCAGGTTTACTTGCACCGGTTGCCGTGTTACCCTTAAATCCTGGTTCAGTCTTGATAACTTCAAGAATCACATGTGCAGGCATTCTAATATCTAAGATTTCTTCATTATCAAAAATAATATCTACATTCATTCCAGCAATTAAATAGTATTTATTGTTAGAAACTATATTTTCATGGATCATTAATTGCTCATAGGTTTCATTATCCATAAAAACAAAATTCTCTCCATCAAGATAAAGAAACTGTACCTGCTTCGCTTCCACTCTGATAAATTCTAACCTGGCCCCAGCGTTAAAGGTATGATCAATAATTTTACCACTTTGGATATCTTTTAGTTTTGTTCTAACAAATGCACCGCCTTTACCAGGCTTAACATGCTGAAATTCAATTACTTTCATTCTTTTTGATTTAAATAAGATTACGGCATTATTTCTTATATCTGCTGTTGTTGCCACAAAAACCTCTGTTTAGTTATATCCTGATACATGTAAATATAAGACCACTATTTTACTCTTCAAATGTAGGCTTATTTATATAAATTAATTCTATTCAGGGAAAAAATTATTTATCAAATCAATTACCTTATCTTTATCTATATCCATTTCATAAGGTTCTATAGACTGTTTAGCATATTTTACTAGATCTGCTTTAGATAAAAGACCTATCCACCGAGAAAAACTATCATCATCACAATAAAATAAATCCCTGTTTCCTATTATTTCCTCTGTAGTCATTTCAAGTGTTCTAATATATGTTGAATATTCGATGTATTCTCTGGTAATATGAGATAATTCAGAGTAAAATTCTTTAGAAAATCCTTTCTTATTAAGAGCAGATAATCGATCATTAGCAATCTCTATCGGTGATTTTATTATTGAATAACTATTTTTTGGGTATATATATTTTATTCTTTTTCTCAGAACCCAAATAATTGCTGAAACAATTACCAAACATAAAACTATAAGTAAAATCTCTCTATATGGTATGACTGCCTTAACAGCGACAGGTCCTTTCACAGGTCTAACTTTTACATCACTTAATGATGTTAGAACCGATACTATATCTATTGCTACTTTTTCCATTTCAATATCATGATCAACGTTTCCTTGAGGGTCTAAAACATTAACATAATATGAGGGTGTATAAAATCTTCCTGTATCCCAAAATGCAATTTCAATAATTCTTCCTATAGCAAGTTCATCATCAAAAATTAACCTTTGAGAATATATAGATATGGAATCCCCTTTAAGATTTAGTTCAGGAAATTCTAGTTTTTTATTTTGTTGTGACCCTTTACCCTTTATTTCCCAAGTTATAATATCACCGATACTAGCTTTAGATGTATCTACTTCGGACGTAACATAAATTGATTGGGCAAAGACTGATGAATATAAAAAAACTAAATAAAATAATATTATTTGCAAGATTAATATTTTTTACCTCTTCTTTTGAAAAATTTCATCAAAGGATCAACATAATCCTCAGTTGTTGATATCGATATAATATCCAGTCCAATTTTTGCTGATTGTTTTTCTAGATCAACTAGCGATTTAATATTATTGTTATTCATCTGTTTAAGATCTGGCTCGAAAGAAGTATCTATCCAAAACATTGAACCAGTTTCGGGGTCTTCCACTTTTATCATTCCAATATCTGGAAGATTAATCTCATAAGGATCATATATTTTTATCCCAATTAGATCATGTTTACGATTCGCGATTCTAATTGAATTCCAATATTTATTATCTAGAAAATCAGATAAAAGAAAAACGACACATCTCCTCCTAGACACTTTCATTAAGAACTCAAGAGCATCCTTTATTGAACTACCATTTCCATTTGGCTTTGTATATAATAATTCTCGAATTACTCTTAACACATGTGATTTTCCTTTTTTAGGCGGTACATATTTAACCACCTCATTGGAAAAAAGAATAAGACCTACCTTATCATTATTTTTTATTGCAGAAAAACCAAGTACGCTAGCTATTTCTGCACCAATATTCTTCTTTAATTGAGATTCAGAACCGAATGCTCCGGATGCAGATATATCAACAATTAAGAAAACAGTGAGTTCCCTTTCTTCTTCAAATACTTTGATAAATGGATTACCTGACCTCGCGGTAACATTCCAATCAATCAGCCTAATATCATCACCCGGTTGGTATTCTCGAACTTCTGAGAACGTCATACCTCGTCCTTTAAATACTGAGTGATATTCACCACCAAAAAAGTTATTTACTAGACCTCGAGTTTGAATTTCTATCCGTTTAACTTTTTTCAGTATTTCTCGGGGTATCATTGTAGTTTATGGAACCTCTATTTTTTCAAATAATCTGTTGATTACTTCTTCAGTATTCAGTTCTTCAGCTTCAGCTTCATAAGTTAAAATTATCCTGTGCCGTAATACATCGGCTCCAATATATCTAACATCTTCTGGAGTAATATACCCTCGGCCTTCAGTAAATGCTCTAGCTTTTGCTGCTCGAACAATATTTATAGTAGCTCTTGGAGAGGCGCCAAAATCTATAATTCCATCCATGTCTTTTAGATCATATTTAATTGGATTCCTCGTAGCAAAAATTAGTTTTAATACATAATCTTCTACTTTTTCATCTACATATATTTCATTAATTACATCCTGCGCATCAATAATCTTATCAGGAGTAACAACAGACTTAATATTAATATTTTCTCTTGCCTGGGTATTTTGACGCATTAATAGTTTTTCTGAATCCACATCTGGATAATCAATCAAAAGTTTAAACATAAATCTATCCACTTGCGCCTCAGGAAGTGGATATGTTCCCTCTTGTTCTATAGGATTCTGTGTTGCAAGAACCAAGAATGGTAAGTCTAGACTATAAGTATTTTTGCCAATAGTTATCTGTTTTTCCTGCATAGACTCTAACAAAGCACTCTGAACCTTAGCAGGAGACCTATTGATCTCGTCAGCAAGTATAATATTAGAAAATATGGGACCTTTTCTAGTGTCAAACTCACCAGATTTTTGGTTGTATATAAGAGTACCTATTAAATCAGCTGGCAGCATGTCTGGTGTAAACTGTATTCTTTGAAAATTAGTATCTATAGAACTGGCTAAAGTTTTAACAGTAAGTGTTTTGGCTAACCCTGGTACACCTTCAAGAAGCATATGACCATCAGCCAGCATACAAATAATTATCTTATCAATTAATCTCTGTTGCCCTACAATAACTTGATTAAGATTATCGCGCAATGGTTGGACAAAGCTAGAGGCTTTTGCTATACGTTCATTTATCGCTGAAAGGCTAAAATCACTCATTATATAAACTAATCTTTAAGAGGTAATGTGTTTTAATGCCGGAATGTCATTAATATCTTTCCCTAGATGATCAATCTCAAATTTTACTGATGGTGATAGCTCATGTTTTGGAAAACGATCTAAAAAAACTTGATATTCACTGCGAGCTTTGTCAAAGTCTTTTAAAACATTTGCATATATATATCCAATCATAAACTGAGCAAGTGACTCTTCTTTCGAACCTTTATAATTATTAAGTACAATACGGTATTCTTGTAAGGCTTTTTCAAAATCTCTGAGATCATTCATATAAATGTCACCAATTATATATTGAGCTTTTGCTGCAAGTGTATGGTTTGGATATTGTTGAACCATATACAGTAGATTACTGATTGACTCATTAGTAAGTTTTCTTTTTCGAAGTGTTTCAGATTTATTTATTATCCATTCAGGAAAAGCATTCAATTCTTTACCTGCCTGCTTAGCTTGTACGGACCCGGGATAGTTATCAACTGTTTTATTAAGTGCATTATATACCATTACAGGATCATGTTTCCAATTTTTATATATATTTACTAGCTTATATTGTGCTAAAGAGGCTAGGCTGTCATCTGGATATTCACTGATCAATAGATCAAGATTTTTTATTGCTTTATCTTCTTCATTCTGATCTAGGCTTAACTGGGCTATTTCCATTAAATCTGGAGCTTTCTTAGTACAACCAATGATTAATAGACCAACTAAAATAATATATGTTTTCTTCATTTTTGTTTCGTTTAATGAGCGCAAATTTATGTTTTGAAATGATATCACAAAAGAATATACTGATATAGTAACAAATTAAATTAAAAACGGTTCCAAAATAATTATTCTCTTAAAAAAGGTATTGCACTCCAAAATTAATTTTCCCATTGCGAATATTAATATCGTCTTCAATAAATGGAACTGCATAGTCTAGCCTAACAGGACCTAATGGTGTAGAAAAGGTTAGACCAATCCCTGTATTCCAACCCAATTTACTCTTAATAAAATTTTCATAATTATCTGAAAGTATGCCACCATCATAAAAAATATTAATACCTAAACTCTGGTTTAATTGAATTCGAAATTCTATATTGGTTAAAAACCTGAAAATACCCCCTACAGGAGTATCACCAAGACCGTTTTTCGTTTTGTATTTCAAAATTTCCCAGCCTCGCATATTTGAACTACCGCCTAAATAAAATTTCTCATAACTATAATCAATGTCCGATTGTACCCAAGACCATAGTCTTCCTATTTTAAAACGAGTTGCAATAACAGACCACTTAGTTATAGAAGAATAAAAGTTGTAAGATAGGTCTAGCTTAAGATAGTCCCTCTCACCTCCTAAAAAATATCCAGTTGATTTAAAATAAATATCAAATAAATATCCTTTCTTCGGAAATAACGGATCATCTTTTTTATCGAGATGGATTCTGAAAGATAAAGACCGTTGCTGTAAGTTTTTTACTGATGATGTATTCTGATTTATATTTAGACTATCAATTACTGGGATAATATAATCATCAGTCTTATTATCACTAAAATTTTCCCAAACAGTAACATTCTGTAGATAAGATCTCTCATCAATCATAATACTCTGAGACATCTCAAGACCATAACGTTCTACCTGATCAATAGTCTCTTGATCATAATTAATTAAGGTTTCATAGAAACTACTTATCTTTGTAGGCCAGCGAATACCCAAAATCCAATTAGTATCAAATCCAATGTCATATCTTAAGCGTGGCAATGTAAAATTAGTTTCCCATGGAAATCCTATTAAAAATTTTGTTGAGAAATTTGAGCTTGTTTTAAAAATAGATCGATTTCTCCATTCAATAAAACCACCTAATGCTGGCAAAGGATCAAGCCCTTCATAGAATTCTACTGGCTCGTATCCTCCGACAGATAGCCACTCTCGCTGTTTATATTTATTTAGAGAGATCACCATATTAACTAAAGAGTCAGAGTCAGTAACCTTAACTGGAACAAGATTTACCATAGAATAAATCCCAGTTTCTCTTAGTCTCCGTTTTGATTTTTCTATTATTTCTGGATCATAGTTATTTCCTGGAATATATAATAATTCTCTCCAAACCAGATTACTGTCCAAGATATCAATACCTTCGATAAAGGTTTTATTAATGTAAACATCTTCCCCTTCATTAATTGTAATTAATACTTCCACAGAATCACTAATAATTGGTTCTATTTCAATTGTAGAAAATAATTTTGAAAAGTACTCAAGATTTTTCTGTAACTCTGTCACTCTTTCATTTAATAATACGCTATTAAATGGTTCTCTTTCACGAAGATTCAAAATACTCTTAATTTGACCGTCTGTTAGATGTTGATTACCAGAAATTTGCACTTTAGATACAAAAAATTGTTTTCCCTCATCTATCTTAAAATGTATATCTGCAGTATTATCGTTTATCTCATACGACTCTCTAACTTCTACTAATAAAAAACCCTTTGAAATAAAATAATTTTTTAGTGTAAACGAATCCATCTTTAATAATCGGCCATTGAAACTCGTACCTTTAAACGTAAAAAAAAAATTCGATGGTCTTTGCCGGAGTAACGGCATCAATTCTTTTTTTGAAATGGATTCATTTCCAGAAATTGTAACAGAATTTATTTTTATTGGTAGTTCCTGGCTAGATATTGAATAAAAAATGAAATGATAGCATAAGATAGCTATAAAAAAGTATTTTATCACTTATACTATTCTTAGTCTAGTATGCGTATCGATATCGATACTTAAGATGCAGATTGCCTTTATCATCCATATTCCCAACCAATGATAAGTTACGATTTAATTTATATTCTACACCAATCTGTAATTGATCTGGATTTGTTAATGAAAAGGATTTTTTATAAGATAGGTTTGCATATGTTTTACTACCAAATTTCTTTTTAGCAGAAATTTTAAAATCTTCAAGATCATTACGTTCACTCTCAGACATATTTTGGCCACTTATAAAACTCGCAGTACCTGATATATCTATCTCATCTGGCCTCAGAATTTTTAGGGCTGACATTTCCTCTAAATTCTTCTCAAGTTGAGTTTCTAATAATGATCCGAGTAGTGAATTTGCTTGAACACCAAATCCTGTTGAAGACATTTCCTGGTCTTCAAACCGAGTTCCAAAGGTTAAAAGTTCTATAATATCACTTTCCGAGAAACCACTGCCAGACTCTAATATAAGGTCTGCGTCATCTAAATCACCTGTAATTCTTAATCTTATCTCTTCATCAGCTATATTGGTTGATGCAGTTAAGTCCATATTAGGATTAATACCATTATTGTCAAAGGTCACATACCCATTCAATCCTGTGAAATTATCTTTAAATGATAATATTGATCCGTCCTCTATATAAACCTCGCCACCAATATTCCAAAACTGATTCCCAATTTTTGATAAACTTATTTCACCAATCATAATCGCGTCAACCTGTGAATTTTGGAATTTACCTTCATCTTTTATGGGGATATTTAAACTATAGGACATAACTATTCCATCGCTTTCTGTCAGCGTGGAACCAATATCTTCTGAGATAAATTCATGAAATAATGTAGCATCTACTGCTTCTATAGTACCAGATATGCTGACCGTATCTCTACCAATAATTAAGATATTTAAAGAGTCAACATTACCATTTAAATCAATAGGTATTGCTTCAACATAAATATTATTTTTATTAATCGAGTTTACTACTAAGTTATAATCTGGCTCAAAAAATCTGGTAAAATCTATAAAACCTACAACACTGACATTATCCATATTTTGCTGCTGTTTATTTGGGATTTTATTAATTGAAGCACCAGTTAAATATTCAATATGCATTTCATTATTACTCATAACAGCCTTACCGCCCACATGAATTAAAGGATTATTAATTAACATCGTGTACACTCTAGAATCATTTATTTCAATACTTCCATCTCTAATAATAGCCGACGCAGGACCAGATAATGATAGATCTATATCTATATCGCCTCTTACAGAATCTAATTCTAGTATATAAGGGCTTAAAAATAGCAATGAATTAAGGGTAGCTTTAGTATGATAATCGATACTATCATCAATAAAAAACTGTCCAAAACGATTTGAACTTAAATTTAAATCGAAGGGAACTGTACCATGAGAGGTGATTATTTCTTCAATATTTCTTGAATTTGCATAATCAATATGTAAATAATTATCATTATAAGAACCTTTACTAGAGACATCACCAAGAAAAATACGATCAAATACAGCGTCATTTACTATAGTATTAAATTCAAACTTCGTCTCATCCAGACTACCAAATAATTTTAGATTTCCAGTAGCTCTGCCTTCTATTCTGTAAAAATTAGGGATAAGCTTATGCAACATCGGCATAGACAAATCCTTATAAGTAGTAACAAGAGAAACCATTGACTTCTTTTTATTAGAATTTTTCAGAGGTAAAGTACCAGATAATTGAAATCCCATCGATGTATCTCTGGTCATAGAAATATCATCAATATGCATTACACCTGATTGAAGTAAAATCGCTAGATTCATTTGATCATAAGGCTCACCTAAATAGTATCCTTTTTTAAGTGCGATATCAATATCATATATAGGGCTTTTACTTGACGAGATGAAACCAAGCTCCCCAAATATAATGCCTGATAATTCTAAGTACTTATTATCGATAAATTGGGTAATCACATTCGCATCAAAGTTTGACATTTTTAAACGACCTTCAGAATAAGAACCAAAAGTTAAAACGCCATCAAGGATACCATCATTAATATGAATCTCAAACGGTTCTATTGCGACAGTGGTATCTTGATAATTAATGAAGATTGGTTTTGCATTAACTAAATAGTTATCCTGATATGCAGACTGAATCCTATCTATTTTATATTTATTCTTTGATAACCATGAGCCTGAGATTAATAAATAATCATCGCCAGATTTAAAATGGCAATTTTCAACAATCATCCTATTTTTTGAAAAAGAAATATCTAGCGTTCCTGTATCAAAAAGTTCATCTTTCCATCGTCCTTTTTCAATCTTGAGGTTTACAAAACCAGATGGAAAATTCGATTCTGATTCCATTTCGGAATGGAAACTAAGTGAGCTTAAAGAAAAATCTCTGTATACAATATTCTTACAATTTAAATCTGCTACTGCATCAGGCTTTTCGATTGTACCCCTGATTTTTAATTTTCCTGTTGCAGTACCACTCTTGAATTCATCTATCCAGAATTTGTTA
>Ga0207961_1000190_pt1 | contig 18084 bp, 16 predicted proteins | sample Knorr_S7_td_250__FD_185596 | JGI IMG/M metagenome (GOLD analysis project Ga0207961, IMG submission 185596) | Marine microbial communities from Southern Atlantic Ocean transect - Knorr_S7_td_250_ad_252m_LV_B (SPAdes) (version 2) | ecosystem: Environmental > Aquatic > Marine > Oceanic | place... | reverse complement strand
GACTTAGGCGGTGACCTTGAGCTTTATATAAGTCAATTAAAAGAGTCAGTAGATGACATAAATAAAGCAATTGCAGTAATTAACGGCAATATTGCTGGCCTAGAAAGAAATATCAATGGTGTAAGTACAAAACTTGAGACACTATCTACTCAAGTATCAAAAATCAAAAAGTAATAACGAATATTTTGTTACACATATTTTTTGATCTAATAAATAATTATTATGAAATATTTTAATAATAAAATGGTGAGACTTAGGGCAACATGAGAAGATTTTTAATATTGTTGAATATAACACTTATTATTAGTTCCTTTTTATTTTGTCAAGATATAGAATCTCTTTTTAATCAGGCTAACAGTAAATTGAAAATTGGAGAATTAAAATCAGCTGAATCTTTGTTACAACAGGCACTTGATATCGATCCTTCTTTCGCACCAGCTCGTGTGGGATTTTCAGAATTATGGCTTAGAAGAGGAGATTTAGTTAAAGCAAACGAATATGCAACAATGGCTGTTCGTATTGATGAAGATTTTAGATCATGGTGGGATGGCCTAAATGATATTAGAAGTAAAATACAAAAGGGTAGGATGAGTGTTCAGAAAGGAAAGTATGATACTGCGATGCAGGAATATCAATCCGTAGCTGAAAAATACCCATATTTTCCAGAAGCACAGTACTATATGGGTCTAACAAAGTTTAGACAAAAAGATTTTGAAAAAGCCGCTTTCTATTTTAATGAAGCATTAAACTTATATCCTGATCATCAAAAATCGAGAAAAGGGTTAAATAATGTCAAAAAACGGTTACGGAAATAAAGTATAAAAGAGGAGAAAATGAGAACATATTTAATATTATTATTTGTAATTACTATTGCTAATTCCTTTTTATTCTGTCAAGATCCTGAAGTGCTTCTTGCTGAAGCTAATAGCAAAATGAAAATTGGAGAATTAAAATCAGCCGATTCTTTATTAAATGAGTCACTTAAAATAGACCCCTCTTTTGCGCCTGCAGTTGTGGCGCAATCTAAATTATGGTTAAGAAAAGGTGAAATAAACAAAGCTATTCCTTTAGCAGAGAATGCTGTAAATCTAGATGGAGAATTTCGACCATGGGCAATAGAATTAGATGCAATAAATAAAATGATGATGAATGCTATGAGTGCATACAAACAAGGAAATACGGATCTGGCATTCAATGAATTACAATCACTTATTGAAAAATATCCTTATTTTTCACAACCATATTATAATATGGGTTATATGAAATATAAGGCAAAGGATGCTGAAGGTATGGCATATTATGCAAAAGAATTATTAAAGATATATCCAGAGCATGAAAAAGGGAAATTATTATTCAAAAACGGAGTTAAATATTTTTATCAGGTTGGTAATCAAGCATACGGAAGAGGTGATTTGGAAAAAGCAATAATGAATTTTAATAAAGCTATTGAGTACGATCAGAATTTTGTTCCAGCTTACTACCAATTAGGGGTTATAGAAAAAAAGATGGGTAATTCAGACCAAGCGAAAGATTATTTTAATAAAATTATTACTATTAATTCGGAGCATTATAAAACATGGTTTACTTTTGGTGTTCTTTTAGAATCAGAAAACCAGTTAGACTCTGCTATAATTAAGTATAGTAAAGCGATTGAAATTAATCCGGAATTTATAAAGCCATATTCGAGCTTGGGGAATATTTATACAATAAATGAAGATTATGAATCAGCTAAAGATATATTATTAACAGCAATACAAATCGATCCAAACTATCCAGATACTTATACAGCGCTTGGATATGCCTTTAGTGAAGAAGCAAAAAAAATGGAACAAGAATCAATACAAAAAGGTATTGATGCTAAAAAGCAAGCAGATCTTATTTCTCGTTCTCAAGAACTTTATACTAACGCATCAGAAAATTTAAAAAAAGCAGTAGAATATGATAAACAAAATTATTATGCATGGTTTCAATATTCCTCTGCACTTAATTCTATTAAAAATTATCAAGAAGCATCCTTAGCTGCTCAAAAATGCATAGATTTAAAAAAGAAATTTGGGGGAGGATGGTATGAACTAGGTATTGCAGAATGGAAAGATGGAAAGGGTAGGAAGAATAGATCAATTACATATTTTAGCGAAGCAAAAAAGCTGGACAGAGATTATAGAGAATTAGCTGAAAGAAAAATAGATGAAATAAATCGTCCTGAAAAATATCAGAAGTAGATATGAATAAAAGTATTCCGATAAAAGGTGTGATTTTTGATCTTGATAATACACTTTTAGACTTTATGAAAATGAAAGAGGTTGCTGTAAAATCAGCAATCAAAGGTATGATTGAAGCGGGACTTGAAATTGATGAGGAAAAATCATATAAAGATATAATATCAATCTATGAAGAATTTGGATGGGAGAATCAAAAGGTATTTGATGTTTTTTTAAGTAAATCAATTGGATACGTAGACAATAAGTTTCTTGCAGCAGGAATTGTTGCTTATAGAAGGGCAAGAGAAGCTAATCTACTTGCCTATCCAAATGTTAATCGTACTTTAGTTAATCTAACAAAGTTAGGTATCAAATTAGCGGTAGTGTCAGATGCGCCTAGCCGAGAAGCATGGATGAGAATATATTATTTAAATCTATATCATTTTTTTGATGCTGTTATTACTTTTGATGATAGTGGCGAAAGAAAACCCTCTTCAATACCATTCGAAATGGCACTTAAGAAACTAAAGTTAAAACCTCAAGATAGTTTAATGATAGGTGATTGGCCTGATAGAGACGTTGTAGGTGCAAAAAAAATAGGAATGAGGACTGCTTTTGCAGTATATGGCGATACATTTGGAACTAAACATTCAGGCGCTGACTGGGATCTTCAAGATATCTCTGAATTAATTACTATTATAAAAAAAATAAATAATATTGTCTGAATTATATATTGGAACAGATCTAGTTGATATTGACAGGATTAAGATATCAATAGAAAAATACCAAACCAAATTCTTAGATAGAGTTTTTTCTGCAGAAGAGCAAGAATATTGCCAGTCTAAATCAAACCCTGCAATCCATTATGCTGGTAGGTTTGCAGCGAAAGAAGCGGTAATAAAATCAATCAAATCTAGCGGTTTCGATAAACATATTGAGTTAAGGAGCATTAGTATTATTAATAATGCAGATGGTTCACCACATGTGGATTTAGATATAAAATATAATGGTTTAGTAAAAGTTTCAATATCGCATACTGAAACACATGCTATCGCATTTGCTCTATCTGAATTAAATCATTAATGAGAATTCTCACGAAAAACCAATCGGTAGAGTTGGATAAAATTTCAATAGAAAATTATAGTGTTGGCCAATCTGTACTAATGGCCTCAGCAGCTGATAGTATTGTTAGTGGCGTAGAAAAGTATAGCTTAATAGTAAATAACAAACCTAGGATACTTATTCTTTGTGGCAAGGGCAATAATGGTGGTGATGCAATTTGTTCAGCAATCATTCTCTTTAAAAAGAAGTATGATGTACATGTGCATTTTATAATAGAAAAAAATGATATTATTGGAGCGTCCTCTAGATATCATGATGAGTATGCTGAACTATCTGGCTCTGTATCATATGGATTTGAATTTATACAGTATGATGGATTTGATTTATTAATTGATGGAATTATTGGAACCGGATTCAGGGATAATTTAAAAGAAAATTTGATCCCTTGGATTAACTGGATTAATCAATCAGATATGTATACTATATCAGTAGATATTCCATCCGGTCTTAATGCAAATAATGGTCTAGCATCGCCGATTGCAGTTATAGCAAACAGTACTATCACTTTTGGTTATAGTAAAATTGGATTATATCTAGCTGATGGTATGGATTATGCTGGCGAGATTAAAGTGGTGGATATAGGCTTCCCTAAGGCTGCATTAGATGACACAGGTGGGATCGAGTGTAGTTTATTTAAATCTACAGAAGTCGAAGAAATATTAGTTAAGGTTCCCTCAAATACTTATAAACAAGATAGAGGTAAGGTCTTAATAATTGCAGGCAGTACTGGCATGACAGGGGCAGCTGTTTTATCTACCTATGGAGCATTAAGGTCTGGAGCCGGAGTCTCGGTCACTGTTTGCCCATCATCACTAAGCAATATTTATGAAAAATATATACTTGAGGGAATGACTTTTTCTTGTGAGGATGATGGCAAAGGTTATTTAAGCATCCATAATTATGATAAGATAATGGAAAAAGTTGAGTGGGCTGATTCATTAGTAATTGGCCCTGGACTGGGTTTGGATGAAGAAACAATTCAGTTAGTAATAAAACTAATAAACACAACAAATAAGCCAATTGTTTTAGATGCTGATGGTCTTGCATGTTTTAATCAAATAACAGGCTCATTAGATAATCTTGTGATAACACCTCATCTAGGAGAATTTTCAAAAATACTAAATATGGAGAGAAAAAAAATTATTAGTGATTTTATTTATACAGTAGAAGGTTTTATGAATGCCTATAAAGGAGTCGCACTTATCAAACATGTGCCCGCGTGTGTCGCTTATGGCAATCAATTGAGTCTTAACTCTACAGGAAATCCTGGTCTCGCGACTGCCGGTTCTGGAGATGTTTTAAGTGGCATGATTGCATCATTTATTTCTCAAAAGATGAATAATTATGACGCGTGCAGACTATCAAGTTACTTGCATGGAAAGGCTGCTGATAATCTGATAAAAAATAGAGGACATCGAGGCCTTATCGCCTCTGATTTACCTTTGGAAGTAGCAAGTGTAATTGGTGAGTATGAGAACATATAACTTTTTAGTTATAATTTTTTGTCTAGTTATTACATTTGGGTCATCCATCCCAGGTAATAGTATCCCAGAATTGTATATATTTGGAATGGACAAACTATTACATGTGTTAGAATATTTTATATTTGGTTATTTATTAGTTAATAGTGTTAGTGATAAAACTCAGTATCCGGTTTACCTAAGTTTTGTTCTTGGGATTTGTTTTGCTTTAATAGATGAAACATATCAGCATACTGTAATTGGGAGATCTACAAGCTCTTTTGATGTTATTGCTGATGCTATAGGATTAACTTTAGCTATTATTTTTAATCACAAATTTTCAAAGATTTTAGACTAATGATAAAAAATTTATTAATAAAAAATTTTGCGATTATAGAAAAAATTTCTATTGACTTTGATCCTGGCCTAACAGTTATAACTGGTGAGACCGGGTCAGGTAAATCGATTATCATTGAAGCATTGTCTGTCGCTACTGGGAAAAAAACAGATAGAATGATGGTTAAATCTGGAACCGAAAATAGTATTATTGATTTAGATTTTATTGGTGACTCTTATCGTAGAATAATTAGTAATAGTGGTCGTTCAAAATCATATATAAATGAGATTCCTATGTCAATTAATGATCTCACAAAAGAATTTGAACCTAAAATAGATTTTCATGGGCAGCATGATCAGCAACTTATACTAAAAAAAGAAAACCATATTGATTATTTAGATTATTATTGTAATCATCAAAATAAAGTGGATGAAGTCATGCAAGTATTTGTTAGTCTTGAGAAGAGTAAAAAACAGATGGATCAATTAAAACAAAATTTATCTTTATATGAAGAAAAAAAAGAACTCCTGCATTTTCAATTAAATGAGATCGAGCTAGCAGATATTAAGATTGAAGATGAAGCCAAGCTCATAAACGAATATAAAAAGCTAAACCATATAGAAGAGATTTTAACTTTTTTTAATTTTTTAAAATTAAAACTAAATAATCATGATCTGGGTATCATATCTGATCTAAATAGCATATTAAGTAAAATAGATTCTCTAAAGAAATACGATGAACATATTTCAAAATTTGAGGAACAGTTCAATTCCGTAGTGGTACAACTTCAGGATATTGATTCCGAAATTGAATCTAGACTATCAAGCGATGAGACTGATAAAACAAGATTGTCATTTATTGAAGAACGTATATCTGTATTAGAATCTTTAAAACGAAAATATGGTGGCTCAATTGAATCTGTTATTGAAAATAGAGGTTTGATGAGGAAAGAATTAGATGAATTATCTTCATTCGTTAAGTCGGACAAAGATTTAAGTGAAAAGATTGAAGATTTAGAAAAAAAATATAATAAACTTGCTATTGAATTATCAATCAGTAGAAAGAATAAATCAAAAAATTTATCTCGCTTAATTGAAAATTCATTGGGTGATTTGAATATGAGGAGAGCAAAGTTTAGTATCAATATATCTCAAAAATTTAAAGAAAGTAGTTTTATCTCATTTAATAATGTGCCAGTCCAACATTTCTCAAAAGGCGTTGATGAGGTTGAGTTTTTACTTTCTGCAAACCCTGGAGAGCCTTTAAAGCCTATGGCCTCAATAGCCTCTGGAGGAGAAATGTCTAGAATAATGTTAGCTATAAAAACAGTGTTTCAAGATCAAAACCCTGTTTCCACACTGGTATTTGATGAAATAGACACCGGAATATCTGGAGAAACGGCACAACAAGTTTCTAACCACTTGAAAAAATTATCAAATCATAAGCAAATTATCTGTATTACGCATTTACCCCAGATCGCAAAAAAAGCTGACAGACATTTACACATAACAAAATCGGTAAAAGATTCTCACACAACTGTTAATGCTGAATATCTTGATGGCGATTTTAGTAGAGAGGTGATTAATAATTTATTTATTGGTGATGAGGTAATAGCCTAATAATGGATAGAATTATTATTCAGGGAAACAAGCCTCTTAGCGGCACAGTCAAAATTAGTGGTGCAAAAAATGCTGTGTTGCCTGTTATGGCCGCAACATTGCTAGCTCCAGGGGAGTTTACCATTCATAAGGTTCCAGATCTACGAGATACAAGAACGATGATGAAGCTTCTAAATATGATTGGTGCGGACACAACGTTTGATAATGGGACGTTAACGATTGACTCTTCAGCGGCAAATAACCCAGAGGCTCCATATGATTTAGTCAAGACTATGAGAGCATCGTTTTATGTTCTAGGGCCATTAATATCGAGATTTGGGAAGGTTAATGTATCGTTGCCAGGTGGTTGTGCTTGGGGGCCTAGACCAGTAGACTACCACTTGAAAGGTTTAGAACAGCTCGGTGCAAAACTAAATCTTGAAAGTGGTAATATTTTAGCAGAGGCAGAAGAATTAGTTGGTACTGATATTTATTTTGAGTTTCCATCAGTTGGCGCCACTGGAAATATTGCAATGGCAGCTGTAAGAGCTAGGGGCACTACAAAACTCTATAATTGTGCAAAAGAACCTGAGATTACACAACTATGTGAATTTTTAAATGGTATGGGTGCCAATATTAAAGGAATAGGGACAGACACATTAGTTATTGAAGGAGTTAATGAGCTAAGACCTGCAGATATTGAAATTATTCCTGATAGAATTGAGGCAGGAACGTTTCTCATTGCTGGGGCATTATTAGGCGAGATTAAAGTCGCAGATGTTAAACCTGAGCACCTTGAGAATGTTATTAATAAGCTGCGTCAGACAGACTGTGAAATAAAAGCGACAAAAGATACAGTTAGTATTATTCCTCCAGATAATATTAAGCCTGTAGATATGACAACTGCTGTATTCCCCGGCTTTCCAACAGACTTACAAGCCCAGTGGGTCGCACTAATGTCTCTAGCAAATGGTTCTTCAGTTGTAACAGATACTGTCTATCATGACAGGTTCAGTCATATCCCTGAACTTGCCAGACTTGGCGCTAACATTAAAGTGGAGAATAATACCGCGTTTATTAGAGGAAAGAAGTCACTGGTTGCTGCTCCTGTCATGTCAACAGATATAAGAGCGAGCGCATCACTAATTATCGCAGCACTTGCAGCTAGAGGAAAGACAGAGATTAGTCGGGTCTATCATATAGACCGTGGATATGAAAATATTGAACAAAAATTTAAACGCCTGGGCGCTGATATTTATAGAAAATCAGACTAAACAATAAAAGGTTTTATTATAAAAAAAATAATGTAACTTTTTTTATACAACTTAGTATGATTTAAAGTCAATGAAAGTAGTTATAATCGGTGCAGGGGAAGTAGGTTTTCATGTTGCTAAAGCGCTTAGTGAAGAAAACTATGATATCACTGTTGTAGATATAGACCATGAAAAATGTCAACGAGCGTCTGAGAACTTGGATGTTATCGTGGTAGAGGTTAATGGCGCTAGTCCCAATGTTCTTCTAGAAGCTAAAGTAAGTGATGCTGACTATGTGCTCTGCCTTACTCGAGTTGATGAGGTTAATCTTATAGCATCACAACAGTCTCATGAGCTTGGTGCGAATAAGGTCATTGCTAGATTACGTGATCAGCAATATTCTGCTCGTGATAGTATCATTAAACCTGAAAAATTTGGTGTTGACATGGTCATCCATCCTGAGCAAGAAGCATGCAGGGAGATAACTCAACTGATGAAATACCCTTATGCGGTTCAGGCGAGGAGTTTTGAAGGGGGAAGGCTGACAATGGTTGGAATACGAATCGACCATAAGAAAAAATTATTGATTGACAACAAAACTCTTTCTGAAATATGTAAAACTAATGATCGCTTTAGGTTTACGGTTGTAGCTGTATTACGAGATAATGAGGCCATTGTCCCAACCTCTGACTTTAAGTTTCGAGAGGGTGATATTGCTCACTTTGTTCTTAAGTCAAAAAATATTGAAAATTTGCTTGAGCTTCTTAATATAACTGGTACAAACACTAATAATGTTATGATTGTAGGAGGGTCCAAGATTGGCCGCACCCTTGCTGAGGAAATTTCCGAAGATCACAATGTAAGATTAATCGATTATGATAGGCCTAAAGCCGAAAAGATCTCTACAAAACTAAACGATGCGATGGTTGTATATGGTGATGGCACGGACATTGAATTTTTAAAAGCAGAAAACATCCAGGATGTTGATAGTTTTATAGCCGTAACTGAAAATGAAAAAACAAATCTAATCGCAGGTATGCTGGCTCATCATCTTGGTGCAAAGCAAAGTATAATCCACGTGGTTAATACCGAATATATGCCTACAATAAAAGAAATAGGTTTTGGCGCGGTAATCAGTAAGAATTTATCTACAGCAAACTCAATTTTGAGAATATTACATAGTGATAAATCAGATACAGCAGTCGCGACTTTTCATGAAATAGGATTGGACGTATTCGAATTGCAACCTGAAGATGGAAGCGAAATAACTAAAAAACCGCTAAATGAGCTCAGCCTTCCAAAAGATAGCATTATTGGTATGATTAATCATCATGGCAAAATTGTTATCGCACATGGAAATTCACAGCTAACAGAAGAGGATATAGCATTAGTATTTGCAAAGCCTGATGGAAGGTCAAAGATAAATAAAATGTTTATTTTATGAGCCTAAAACCTTTACTAAATGTTCTTGGAGCATTACTTACTTTACTAGGTACCAGTATGTTGGTGCCTATTTTTATTTCTTTTTATTCAAATGGTTATGATTTATATGGTTTTATTCATTCAGCTCTGATTTGTGTATCCATCGGTACTCCAGTTTGGTTTTTCACAAGAAATAATAAATCACTAAACAATAAAGTCGGATTCGCGGTAGTTACTTTTTCATGGATTATTGCTGCCCTGGCTGGCTCACTCCCTTTTTATCTTAGTGGTGCGATTCCAAATTTCACTGATGCTTTTTTTGAATCAATGTCTGGAGTAACAACAACAGGTGCAACTATAATTGGTAACCCTTTGACATTACCAAATTTACCGAATGGGATAGAAAGCTTACCCTATGGAATTCTATTTTGGAGATCATTCATTCAATGGATTGGTGGGATGGGAATAATTGTATTTTATATAGCGATTCTTCCCATTCTAGGTTCAGGGGGTATCCAATTGTTTAAATTGGAGGTTCCGGGCCCAGTGGCAGATAAGATAAAGCCAAGACTAAGAGAAACGGCAAGAATGTTATGGATTGTTTATGTTGGTTTTACATTACTTCAGATTTTGCTATTAGGTTTAGCTGGAATGCCATGGTTTGACTCAGTTTGTCATGGATTTACTACAATGCCAACAGGGGGATTTAGCACACAAAATGCTAGTATTGCTGCTTATTCTAACCCTGTAATTCATTATATTATAATTTTTTTCATGTTTGTAGCAGGGGTCAATTTCACCCTTCACTTTCGGGCTCTTACAGGCAACTTCAAAGCGCATCTAAAGGATTATGAATTTAGAGTTTATTTAACAATTATATTTATTTCTACACTCATAATCTTTTTCAATATATCATCAACAGATTCTGATTGGTCACATGATAGTTTTCTAAAATCACTATTTCAATCTTTAGCTATACTTACAGGTACAGGTTATTCAAATGCAAATTATGAACTCTGGCCCTATTTGAGTCAGCATATACTTTTAATTTTGATGTTTTTTGGCGCAATGGGCGGGTCAACTAGCGGTGGAATGAAGATAGCCAGAATTATTCTATTAATTAAACATGCTAAAACTGAAACACGTAGAATGCTGCATGCGCGTGCAATTATACCCATTAAAATTGGAAATAGAACTATTAGCGATGAAATCGTTCGAAATACTCTAGGTTTCTCTTTAATATATCTTTCAATATTTGTTTTAACTGCCCTTTTGTTATCTGTGTTTAATTTAGATTTTCAATCTGCGGTTGGTGCAGCCGCTTCAGCTATAGGCAATATAGGACCTGCATTTGGTGTATTTGGTCCAACGGATAATTATGCATTGCTTCATCCTGTAGGCAAATGGATGTTAACATTTTGTATGCTTTTAGGAAGATTGGAAATTTTTACAGTAATCGTATTATTTAGTAGAATATTTTGGAAATAAAATGATATGAAAATAAAAATAGCAAAAAATAATAAAATTGGGATTGTAACTGTAAACAGACCAGAATCATTGAATGCAATGAATAAAGATGTTGTCATTGAGTTTATTAGTAAAATAGAAGGACTGCTATCAGAGGGGGATATAAGAGTAATAATTATTACTGGTTCAGGTGAAAAAGCATTCATAGCTGGCGCGGATATTAAACTAATGCAAAAAATGAATAAAAGTGAGGCTTATGAATTTGCAAATCTTGGACATAAACTAGCCAATACTATAGAAAACTCGGACAAACCTGTAATCGCTGCTGTTAATGGTTTTGCGCTTGGCGGTGGATCTGAGATTGCTCTGGCATGCCATATTCGGGTTGCCAGCGATAACGCTGTATTTGCGCAGCCTGAAGTTAAAATTGGTTTGCTACCTGGCTGGGGCGGAACACAAAGATTACCAAGAATAATTGGTAAAGGTTTGGCAAATGAACTAATAATAACAGGAAGAAATGTCGATGCTCAAGAGGCGCTCGAAATAGGATTAGTTAATAGAGTGGTTTCAAAAGAAGAATTGATCAATACTTGTGTTGATATCGCTCAATTAATTATAAAGAATAGTCCAAACGCCATTTCAGAGTCTATTAAACTGATCAATCTTTCCTCAGGCACTGAATTAAACAAGGGTTTATCTAAGGAAGCGGAAGAATTCTCAGAATTATTTGAGACGGAAGAAACAACTGAAGGCCTGACTTCCTTTGTAGAAAAGAGGCCTCCAAAGTATTAACCGACTATGGCTCGTTATGTTATCCTATCTATAGACTCGTTTGACTATATAGAAAATAAGACAGGCAACATGCTGATACGCTATAGAACGAGTGAGGTTGTCGCTGTTATTGATCCGAGTAAACAAGGCTTATTCTCTCAAGATGTAATCGGGGTCGGTGGAAAAATCCCAGTAGTATCATCATTCAATGACACCAAACAATATAAACCTGATACTCTAGTTATCGGAAACGCTCCGCAAGCAGGAAAGATCACTGAAGAAATGAAATCTGAATTGATTTCTGCACTAAGTTTTGGTGTGGATGTTATAAGCGGGATGCACGATTTTTTGTCAACAGATAAAGAGTTGTTAAATATTGCAAAAAAGAATAAAGCAAAAATTATAGACTTGCGAAAACCTCCTTCACCACCTCATTTTCCAGAAGGAACTTGGAAAAATCGGAGTATACCTGTTTTATTGGTTGTGGGTAGCGATTGTGATACAGGTAAGATGACTACTGCATGGGAGATAAAAGAAAGATTATCTGCTTATAATAAAAACATTGAATTCATAGGAACCGGGCAAACAGGTATTCTACTTTCAAAAGGTGTCGCGATCGACGCGGTTGTCGCTGATTTCATGGCCGGAGAGGTTGAATATTTAATTGATAAACATATCAAAAGTAATACTGACTTAGTAGTGGTTGAAGGGCAAGGGTCAATAACAAATTATGCGTATTCTGGCGTAACCTTAGGCCTTTTGCATGGTTGTATGCCAGACTATCTGGTGCTCACACATGATGTAGGTAGAGATAAAGATGTCATGGGCCATGAGATACCTGACTTAGGTAGTTTTATGAATATCCATATAGATTTAATGGCGCCATTTAGAGAGGCTAGATTCTTAGGAATTAATCTACTAACATTTGCACTGAGTGAGGAAGAGGCTATTGAACAGGTTAGTCATTATAAAACAAAGTATGAATTGCCGACTACAGATTTAATTAGGTTTGGAGACTCTGATTTTATAGATGCAATAAAAGATGCAATAGAATAATGAATATTAAGTTTTCTACATATAGAATAAAACTCCATCATTCTTTTGGTATCTCCCGAAGTTCATATGATTATTATGATATATTGTATTTCTATCTTGTTGATGGAGATATTATTGGTAGAGGCGAGGCAGCACCCTCAAAGAGGTACAATGAGTCTATCGATAAAATACTTTCCATTCTTAGAAAGGGTATCTCATTGCCAGAGGAATATACAAAAAGGAATGAAATATGGGCGCACATTAAGCCTCAGCTGATGGGAGTCAGCTCCTTGGAAGCGGCTGCAAATATGGCTATTTGGGATTGGTATGGCCAAAAAGAAAATAAGGCGGTATATGATATACTAGAGTTCGATGTTAGAACTCTACCAAAGACCAGTTATACGATAGCAATTGGTGATATGAAAGAGCTTGATGAAAAAATAGAATTATCATTACCATATAGCATATTAAAAGTGAAACTCGGAACTCCAAAAGATGACAAAGAAATAATTCGTCAAATTCGTCTAAAAACCGATAGACTTATCCGTGTTGATGCGAACGAGGGCTGGGCCCTTGATACGGCAAAAGAAATGTCATATTGGCTCGCTGAAAGGAATGTTGAGTTTATAGAACAGCCGTTTCCCGCTGACAGGCTTAATGATACGGCATTATTAAGAGAAATATCGCCTTTACCACTATACGCTGACGAAAACAGTATTGATTCAGCCGATATATCAAAAATAGCAGGTGTTTTCGATGGGATTAATATCAAGTTAATGAAGTGCGGTGGGATTGATGAAGCTCTAGTGATGATTAAGATTGCAAAACGATTAAACATGAAGATAATGCTCGGGTGCATGATAGAATCCTCGGTCGGCATAACAGCAGCTGCCCAACTAGCTAGTGAGGTAGATGCTGTTGACCTAGATGGGAATCTATTAATTAATAATGATCCATATAAAGGTGTGGAGGTTATTGATGGAAGGCTAAGGCTATCATCTGAGAATATTGGTATGGGTCTGTCATTGGTTAATCAAAGAAAGGGACTATTATAGATATGAAAATTATTGGAATAGAGCATGTAGGCATAGCAGTCGATGACTTAGAAGAAACTTCTTCATTCTGGGGAGATATTCTTCGTATTGCACACACTCACACTGAAAAGGTTGAATCAGAAGGTGTTAATACTAAAATATTTGACACTGGAAAAGGTAAAATAGAGCTACTTGATTCATTAGAGGAATATTCTCCTATACGAAAATTTTTACACAAAAGAGGTCCTGGAATACATCATATATGTTTTGAGGTAGAAGATATAAATATAGCAATAAAAGAACTTAAAGATTCAAAAATTCAAACAATAAATGAGAACCCAACTATAGGCGCTGAGGGATATAAAATTGTATTTATCCACCCTAAGTTTACTGGCGGTGTCCTAGTTGAATTAGCAGAAAAGCCTATATAATAATAATTACTTTTAATAACCTTCTATAGCTTTGGCAGTATAATGGATAGTAATCATGACCAATTAAAATCTTTGCCAGTCTTGCCCGGTGTCTACCAGTTTAAAAATAAAGATAATAAAATAATTTACATCGGTAAGGCGAAAAACCTTAGGGCCAGGGTGCGATCCTATTTCCAAAACCAAAATAACCAGTCATCAAAAACGATAACCATGATGAAAAATGCTCATCATCTGGAATGGATCGTTGTAGAGAATGAGGTAGCGGCACTTCTTACTGAGGCCAATCTGATTAAAGAGTATAGGCCAAGATATAATGTGCTAATGAAAGATGATAAATCATATCCTTATATTCAAATCACAAATGAACCTTTTCCACAGGTACTGCTTACAAGAAAGGTCAACAAAGATGATTCAAAATATTATGGGCCATTTACTGATGCCCATCGTCTTCGGAAAATACTCAAGGTTTTACACAAAGTATTTCCAATTAGAAGCTGTAGCTATTACCTAGATGATAGAATAATCATGGAAAAAAAGGTAGCACTTTGTCTAGACTATCATATAAAACGGTGTGAAGGCCCTTGCGAAGGTTTAGTATCTGAAAAAGAATATAGGGAAATGATAAATCATGTGGCCTCCTTTATGAAAGGTGATACAAATAAAATAGAAAGATATGTAGAATCAAAAATGAAGCATGCGTCAAAAAATATGTTATACGAAGATGCAGCTAAATATAGAGATCAGCTAAATGCTGTACAGGGATTTAGCTCTCGAAAAAGTCAGACTAGAGTAATGCTTGAAGATCGAGATATTTTTTCTCTGGCAAGCAAAAATGATATCGGGATCATGGTAATTATAAGAATAAGAAACGGTTTTATTTACAGTAGAGAAAAAATATCATTACAAAATCTATTTGGTTCAGAATCGGATACTTTTAAAACCGTTATCACTCGTTTCTATATGGGTAGTAATCTAATTCCCTCTTTTATATCCTTACCTAAAAAGCCTGATAATCATAATGATTTGTTATCTTGGTTGTGCACGGAAAAAGGGGCTAAAGTCAGATTTGAATACCCAAAAATAGGTGAAAAAGCTAGAGAGCTTCGTATTACCCTCAAAAATGCTGAGTTGCTACTTAATGAGTGGATAATAAAAAGAAAAAAATATAAAGAACATATTCCCAAAACTTTAATTCAGTTAAAAGATGATTTAAACCTGCAGGTTTCACCAAAAAACATTGAAGCTTTTGATGTGTCTCACTTAGGAGGGACAAATACTGTTGCTTCAATGGTCTCATTTATTAATGGTAAACCGCGTAAGACTAATTATAGAAAATATGATATTAATTCGGTAAACATGATTGATGATTTTGCATCTATTCGAGAGGTCGTATATAGACGGTATGATCGTTTAAAAAATGAAAACTCATCGTTCCCTGATTTAATATTAATTGATGGTGGAAAAGGCCAGTTGAATATGGCGACATCTGCTTTAAGAGACCTTGGTCTGGATTATATTCCGGTGGTTGGTTTAGCAAAAAGGCTTGAAGAAGTTTTTGTCCCTGGTAATCCTGATGCCCAAGTAATCCACAAAGATTCTTTAGGTTTAATACTTCTCAGAAGGGTTAGGGATGAGGCTCATCGATTTGCTGTATCCTTTCAGCGTGATAAAAGAAGTAGAGCGATGTTGGAATCTCCTTTATTAAAAATAAAGGGTATAGGAGCCAAAACTATAGAAAAACTATTTATCGAGTTTAATGGATCGGAAGAATTAGCTTGCCAGTCACCTGATGATATTTCTAAAAAGATTGGAGTTCCTATAAAGCTAAGCAAAGAAATCATTAAGATGTCAAAGCGTATAGCGAAATAGCTAAATATTAAATTTGATTGATAAATAATTATAAAGTCTGCCATTGACGATTCTCTTAAAAAGTATGTAAATTAGCCATTATGGCAGATTTTAATATTGTCTCTAACTTTAAGCCTAAGGGAGACCAGCCCGCAGCAATCGCTGAGATCAAAAAATCAATCAATAATGGTGATGATTTTACAACTCTGTTAGGTGTAACAGGTTCAGGTAAAACATTTACCATGGCCAATGTGATTGAGTCTCTGCAAAGGCCAACACTTGTAATGTCTCACAATAAAACGTTAGCCGCTCAGTTATATGGTGAATTAAAACAATTATTCCCTAATAATGCTGTCGAATATTTTATTAGTTATTACGATTACTACCAGCCTGAGGCATACTTACCTGTTACCGATACGTACATAGAAAAAGATGCATCTATTAATGATGAGATTGATAAACTAAGGTTAAAGACCACTAGCTCTCTAATGGCAAGAAAAGATGTTATTGTTGTATCATCAGTGTCCTGTATTTATGGTTTAGGAGCGCCTGATGAATATATTAAAGGATCGGTTAAAATAACCGTCGGTGATTCTTTAGACAGGAGGAGACTTCTGTCTGATCTTGTGCACATACACTATTCCAGAAATGACCAGGTCTTAGAAAGAGGGAACATTCGAGTACTAGGAGATATCATTGAAGTTTTTCCTGCCTATGAAGATCTTTGTATCAGAGTAGAGCTTTTCGGAACGGAGGTAGAGAAAATATGTAAATTCGATTATCTTACTGGAGAGATTAATGAAGACCTTAATTCTTGTGTTATTTTTCCAGCAAAACATTTTATCGCAGATAAAGAAAAAACCCTAGAAGTAATTGACCAAATTAGAGACGAGCTCAGTGAGAGGCTTGATTTTTTACGATCAAAGAATAAACTACTAGAAGCACAACGTTTAGAACAACGCACGAATTTTGATATTGAGATGATGATAGAGCTTGGTTATTGCTCAGGAATAGAAAATTATTCGAGGTTTTTTGCCGAAAGGGAAAAAGGAGAGAAGCCTTTTACTTTGATTGATTTTTTCCCAGATAATTATTTAACAATACTAGATGAATCACATGTTACACTGCCTCAAATAAGGGCCATGTACAAAGGTGATCGATCGAGGAAAATCTCACTCGTTGATCATGGTTTTAGGCTTCCGAGTGCACTTGATAACAGACCTTTACAATATGAGGAGTTTATAGAGGCGCAGAATCAAATTCTCTTTGTTTCTGCAACTCCATCTGATACAGAGCTAGAGTTTTGCAATGGTGTTGTAGTTGAACAATTATTAAGGCCAACAGGCCTGCTTGATCCTATTGTCGAGGTTCGAAATACTAAAGGTCAGATCGATGATCTAATAGGAGAAATAAGAAAAAGAACAAAGGTTCAGGAAAGGGTATTGGTTACAACACTGACGAAACGTATGTCTGAGGATTTAACTGATTATTTAAGTGGTCTTAATATTAGAGTGCGTTATCTTCATTCTGATATAAATAGTTTAGAACGTGTAAAAATTTTAAGAGATTTAAGAATAGGTAGTTTTGATGTATTAATTGGTATTAATCTATTGAGGGAAGGCCTAGATCTTCCTGAAGTTAGTTTGGTGGCTGTTATTGATGCTGATAAACAAGGATTTTTACGGTCAAAAAGTAGTCTACTCCAAGTTGCCGGAAGGGCAGCAAGGAATGTGGATGGGACAGTTATCTTATATGGGGATAAAATAACTGATGCAATGCAGAATCTTATTAACGAAACGTTAAAAAGAAGAGAGTTGCAAAATCAATACAATCTTAATAATAATATAATACCCCAGAGTATAAGGAAATCTATTGATGAGATTATGCTTTCGACCTCAGTCGCTAATTCAGCAGATGAAGAATCTTTTTCTAGTCCAGATGAGATTAATTTTAAGGGTATGACCAAGGATGAAAGAGAAATGATATTACTAGACCTGAGAAAAGAAATGATAGAATCAGCCGAAAGATTAGAGTTCGAAAAAGCTGCAAAAATCCGAGATGAAATAGAAAACATAGAGAAAAATCTAGAGTCGGTGGTTTTATGA
>Ga0207961_1000189_pt1 | contig 18090 bp, 17 predicted proteins | sample Knorr_S7_td_250__FD_185596 | JGI IMG/M metagenome (GOLD analysis project Ga0207961, IMG submission 185596) | Marine microbial communities from Southern Atlantic Ocean transect - Knorr_S7_td_250_ad_252m_LV_B (SPAdes) (version 2) | ecosystem: Environmental > Aquatic > Marine > Oceanic | place... | reverse complement strand
AATAAACCTATCAATAAACTTACAGCATGTATCCTTGAAAGAGATAGACATAATAAAATAATTAAAATATTAAATTCTCTTAATGTAAATATTAAGTTTATTACCGATGGAGACATTTTGGGTGTGCTTTTAGTAGCTAATAAAAACTCTAATGTTGATATATTTTTAGGTATTGGAGGTGGTCCAGAGGGCGTTTTGGCCGCAGCAGCCCTTAGTTGTTTAGATTGTCAAATGCAAACAAGACTTATCTTTCAAAATAATATTGAAAAACAAAGAGCAATTAAAATGGGAATAAAAAATCTAGAAAGAAAGTATTCTATTGATGATATGGTTAGAGGTGATGTTATTTTTTCTGCTACTGCAGTGACAGATGGAATGAATTTAAAAGGCATACAAGACCTTGGTAAGTATTTTTCATCTGAAACTTTAGTTTTAGATGTAGAAGATTTTCGTGATCCACATTATAATCATTGGAGAAATTCCCAGAATGTTGATGTTGTATTTATGGAATTATTTTATGGTCCATTTTTTTCTTCATTGTCAGTAGCAATTTTTTTCCTCATTTGTATAGAACAAAAATTCTCTAGAACAAATTCCATAATTCTTACACTAATTCTAGCCTTTTCAACAACAGTATGGGCATATTCTAATACATCATTAAATCTTGTACCAGGTTTATTTTTTGTTCTTTTAGGATATTTGTTTTTCAAAAAGTTTCAAAACTTAGGTCAGTATAGATTTTTAATTTTTTCTTCAGCTGCATTTGGATTTGGCTTCTTAATTAGATCAGACGTTATTCTGTTCATACTCCCAATATGGATATTCTTGATAGTTTCTCACTCTTCATTTAAGAGGAAATTATTTTCAGTTACTCTCTTTAGCATACCTAGTCTATTTGCTTATTATATCTTCAAAACCATTCCTGGTTTAAGATATAGGCTTGACATAGTATCATTACCAAATGACGCTGCAATAGATGATATATCTGAGTGTGATTTGATTAAAGATCCTGCTGCTGTTGGTGATGCATGTACCATAGAGAACCCTTCTGCGTTTGCTGATCTTACATTTTTTATGACAGCATTTACCGTTCCATTCACAGAACTTATGGTCAGAATATTTGGAATATTTTTTGCACCAGGTGTAGGACTTTTTATATTCTGTCCTATACTTTTGACAATATTTTTTTCATTTATTGACTATTTTAGGAAAAATAGGGCTGAGTGTGTTCTAATTCTGTCATTTTTTGTATTGAACATTATTTATCATACAGCAAGTACTGGTGGCTGGCATGGCTTGGTCGGTTGGGGTCCTAGATATCTATTTTTGATGATTCCATTTTTACTCATACCTTTAGGTGCAAGTTTAGAACAAAGAAACAGATGGAAAATTTTACCAATTATTCTAATTCTAGCTGTAATTGGTGCATTTTTTAATACTGTATATGTGATTCAAGATGTGGCTTGGTTTGTGTGGAGCAGACCTGGTACAGAGGTTGGTCTCTTTGGACTGGAAGGATTCAAAACAGCTCAGATGTATCTTGTTTCAGATGTTATTTGGACATTTCAATATAGTCAGTTAACTCATTCTATAATTACAGCGTTTGAACAACTACAACATGATATTTACATTCTACATATTCTTGGTCCAATTCCTTATTCAATTATTTTCACATTTTCTGTTTCCATTTTGTCTTATCTTTTCTATCGTGTTTTTAGACCTAAAAAAATCTCGCATGGTTCTTTAGAAAATTGATTATTAAATGACTTATTGTCACAGTTAATTTAAAACCAATTGAATAATCAGCCCCAAACCTTCTCATTAAATGTCCATTTCTTATTTACTATAAAGTTACTAAATGCTGCTGTACCAACGGCTAAAACTAGAGAAACTGGATATAACAAATTAAATTCATTAACAAAATAATATACCATTCCAATCTGAACCAATCCACTAATTGAACTAAAGCCTGCAAATTTTGTATATTGTAATATTGTTCGTTTTGGCGAAAAATCTCTGTCACCGAATGTCCAATACTTGTGCAAGAAAAAGTTACTTGTAATTGCAAATAGAATTCCAATTACTGTTGAATGAATATACCATAAATCAAGAGAAGTTGAAAATAGAATTGAAGCAAGATAATTTACTCCCAATCCTGATGCGCCAACAGTAAAGAATCTTGCTGCCTTTGACAAAAATTTCACAGATGAACGTCTCTCCTTTTTTGCTGCTTCCTTACCATATCTATATAATTTCCAAACAGATTTACAATAGTCTAGGATTGTTGAAGAACCAAGCTTGCTCGTACCAAATTTTCTGTCAGTAAATGTATATGGAATTTCTTGAATATTTACATCAGCAGTTTTTACTAATAATTCTAATAACATTTTGTAACCTATTGCATCAAAAGAAATATTTTTGATTAGATTCTTTTTGAATGCAAAAAATCCTGACATTGGATCGTTTGCTTTCACGCCCAATCCTTTTTTTGCAATTTCAGTAGCTGCTTTACTAATTAATTTGCGTTTAACTGGCCATCCTTCTATACCTCCACCTTGGACGTATCGTGATGCTATCACTACGTCACATTGTGTTTTTTCTATTTTATCAAGCATCTTTGGAATAACGTCAGGCGGATGTGAAAAATCACTATCCATAACAACTACTACTTCTCCCTTTGAATTCTCTACACCGTTAAGAATTGCTGCACTTAAACCATTTCTATTTTTTCTATGAATAATTGAAACTGAATGTCTATCCTTTTGTATAGTAGATTGAATATATTCATCAACTATTGTTCCAGTACCATCTGGTGAGTCATCATCTACAACTATAATTTCAGCATTAACTTCTGAAAGATTACTCTTTATTGATTTTATAATATCACAGATATTTTCTGCTTCATTATATGTGGGCACAATTATTGAAATTTGATTTTCCATCAATTTAATCACTCAAATTAACCAAAATCTAATTCTTATTAACTATACAGAAACTTTTTGAACAAAATAATTAAAATCAAGTTCAAGTTTTTAGAATGAATTAATAACTATAAACTTGAAGTTTACTGGTATATGCCCGAAATAGATGGAGTGATAAAAAAAATTGCATATGCGATTAGATATCACATTTTTTCCGTTAATGGATTAGGATTGATAAGATATTATCCTATACATAAAACCGTTTATTTTTTTTGGTCTCATTTTGTACCAGAATATGTTTTAACAGATGATCATAAAATATATCTTGATTCTAAAGATTCACTTGGTCTTTCAATTAATCCTCATCACGAATATGAAGAAACTATGATGATCAAACAAGAAGTGAAGGAAGGAAATAATGTTATTGATATAGGAGCAAACATTGGTTACTTTACATTATTATTTGCAAAACTTGTTGGTCCTAATGGAAAAGTTTTTGCCTTTGAGCCAGATCCAACAAATTTTTCCATCCTAAAAAAGAACATAGAAGAAAATAATTATGATAATGTAATTTTATCACAAAAAGCAATATCCGATAAAACAGAGACAACAAAGCTGTTTCTTTGTAAATTTAGTAATGGTATGCATAGAATCTATAATTCAGATTTATGTGATAAATCATTAGATATAGAATCTACAACAATGGATGACTTTTTCTCTGAAATAAATTTCAAGGATAAAATTAATTTTATTAAAATTGATACTGAAGGTTCTGAGATGAAGGTATTAGCAGGAATTGAAAAAATTCTAGAGTCAAATGATGCTACTATACAAATAGAATATAACCCAAGTTCAATAAGGGAATCAGGGTTCAGTCCAAAATCTTTGCCAGATTTTTTAATTAAAATGGGATTTGATCTTATGTCATTTAATCGGAAACTTGGAAAATTCAAAATTATTAGTTTAACTGATCTCTTTGAAAAATATCCAGAAACAAAAAATTCGTTTGTGAATCTATTCTGTAAAAAAAATAAAAAATTTAATTAATATATAATTTTTTATTTCAAATTATTTATTTTATAAACAACTGTTTCTGATAATTCTGATTTGTAAAGTAATTCGAAATTATCGGGAATTTCAGAATTTTCTGGATCTAATAACATTAACAAATCGTAAGCTTGTGTAGAAGAAAATACAGATGGATCAAGTTGTGGTGCTTGTGAGTTTGTGTATTTAGACGAGTCATGAGATTTTATGTTTGGAACATATACGATATAATCAGCTTTTGGATTTATCTTATCATACCTATCAGTTGGGTTACTAACTACATTTGAAGAATATTTTTCTTTTTCTGACCAATTTTCACGACTAACAAATTTTGAAAGAGTGTCGTTTTTCTTACCTTCTAAAAAGCCTGTTGAGAGATATTTTGCACCAGCATAGTATGAAACTGTTGGATCTACTGACATTATGTAACTATTCTCAATTTCTGGTTGCTTCGCTAACAGTTCTCCAATAATTTTGCTTTCGTATCCTCTCTGTAGTTTTTCATTGTTACTGAATGTTTTAAAAAATTCATTGTAAACGGTTTCAAGATTTACTTGAATCATTTCTTGATCATAAAGCCAGAAATCAATTAGTTTGTATGTGAATCCTATGTTAACTAATAAAATTAGGAAAATTGGTATAATGATAATCTTTTTTGTACTTTGATTTAGATTATACTTTCCAGTATTCTGTTTGAATTTAAGAAAGATTTTAGGAATAAATTCAACAAAAAATACTGCACTTAGTATTGCAACAGTAATCCATATAGGAAATAGTTGATATGATCTACTTAGCGTAACTATAGAAATTATTAAAGGAAAAATTATACTAAGGATTATCAGCGGAAGGAAATTTTTTTGAATGTTTTTGAAATGAATTAAAAACATTATCAAAACTGGAATTATAATTATTGCAAAAGAATGAACATCAAGTTTACCATATAACAGCACAAGTAAAAATGAAAATATAGCACTACCAAATATTATACTTACATTTTTTTTATTTACTTTGATTTGTAAGATGTGTAAGAAACCCAATATTACAGGAATTATTCCAATAAATGGAATTAGCGGAATAATAGAGATATTTGCAACCTTGTCAAAATTAAAAAGATGATTTGGTGTTTGATATAATAAACTGTAAAAATAATTTTCCATGAACATTCCGAAATCAAGTAATATTACATCAAAAATGGAACCAGTTTGTGCTTGATGCATTTCCATTAGATTATTTTTCCATTCAGTTGTTCCATATTTTGCTGTATTAGAGAAATGAAATGCTAGACTTGATTCTGAAATTACTTCATGTGTGGAATAATTATAATATAATACAGGTGATAACACTAGAAGAAAAACACTTGCAAGTATTAGTGCATGTTTTAGGTTTAGACTAATTTTTTTATTTTGTATTAGGAAGAATATCAGAAATGAAACAAACACAATGAACCCTTGAAATCTAATACTTGACGCAAGTCCTAGAGATATTCCTACAATTACTATATCAGTAATTTTTAATTGTTTTTTGGTAATAAAATAAAATGAAAAAAAGATTAAAAATAATACTAATACTTCATTAAATGCTAAAATCGATAAAAGGCCTAACTGAGATGTAAAAACAAAAAAAAGCTGAACTGTTAATGCTATTTTAGAATTAAAAATATTCTTTGTAATAAAATATGATAAAAACACAATTCCAGTGCATCCAAGAATTGAAATTGATTTTATTACTAGGAATGCATCACCAAAAATTGTGGTTAGATATGCATACAAGATTGGACCTCCAACACTGGCATTTGGAACTACCACATTTTCACCGTCTCCATTAAGTATCTGATTACCCCAATTTAGAAAGAATATTCCATCTGCCTCAAACCAATAATTATGATGGAAGAAGCTTACATATGAAAAAATTATAAAATATGTTAGTGCTATAATAATTGGAATTTTTTTTGACTCAGTAGAAATACTGAATGAACTTTTTGACGACATGTTTTTAATTTTTTTAATACTTAATTCTTCTTGGCTCTCTTAGAAACACTAAACAAAAGCGTTGCCATGAAAAATAACAGTAATCCTGTCACTACAAGTGTGGCACCTACTAGAGTAAATGGAATTGAGAAGTATCCTGTATCGTTATACATTATAATAACGTTAGATGCAAAATATATTCCAATTAATATTGTAATAATCCCTGGAATTCCAATATATTTTAACGGTGACTTTATAGCAATTTTTTCTAAAATAGTTGTCATGACTTCTCCTGTATGTGAGATAGGATTTTTTGTAGATGTTTGAGTTCCTGTGTTGTATATCACAGTAACTTTCTGCTCAGAGATACGCATGCCTTTTTTTGCAGCATCAATCAAAATTTCTACGTCGGCACCAAAACCATTAATCTTGAAATCTAATTTTTCTATAACATCTCTTGAATATGCTCTATATCCACTCTGAGTATCCCTAACAGATATTTCAGTAGCCATATTTGCCATTCTATCTAAAATTTTATTCCCAAATCGCCTATAATTTGGCATGTCTGTTGCATCATCGAAACGATAGCCAATTACAATATCAGCGTTTTTTTGCTCTATGTCAGTCACAAGTTTTGGGATTTCTTCTGGTAAGAATTGTCCATCACCATCAATGGTTACAATAATATCATTTTTGGAGTGTGCAGCAAATTTAAAAAGTGATCTTAATGCTTCTCCCTTTCCGATATTTCTATCATGTCTAATTACATGTGCACCAGCAGCATCAGCTTCTTCGTATGTATTGTCCGTTGAACCATCGTCACAAACCACAACCTGATCAGATACTTTAAAACATTTTTTTACAACTTCACGGATTATTTTTCCCTCATTATATGCAGGAATACAGGCCAATATTGACATATTATTAACTAGCCTAAACTTTGTTTAAAAAACATTGTGAAAAATTTCTAGGTTTTACTCTAATCTTACTATGTAGGATAAGTAGCATTTTAGATTAGTTGGGCATGCCAATCTATAGTTGATTGGAATCCTTTTGTAATCGATGTTTTTGGACTCCATCCAAGTTTTTTTATTTTTGATGAATTGCATACAATATTACTAGAGTCATTCTTACGAATTTTAGAATTAATTGTTCTAATCGGGATGTTATCTTTTTTGGATAGTTTTTTTACTAGATTACAAATTTCGAGTATGGAGTAACTTTTGCCTGAACCAATATTATAGTCATTAAATTTTTTATTTTTTTTCATAATGAGTAAAATAGCATCTACAGCATCCTTGATATAAAGAAAATCCCTCTTTGATTTGATATTTCCAAGTTGAAGGCTTTTTTTTGTAAGTATCTGTCTGATAATATTATTGCTAACAGAATGAGTTGGACTATATGGTCCATAAATCGAAAATAATCGTGGAACTGCTATATTTAGGCCATAAGAACTTGAGTATTCCTTACACATTATTTCACCAGCCAATTTTGTAATTCCATAAACTGAGATAGGATTTTTTTCATGGTTTTCCCTAATAGGATTTTTTTTTATTTTTCCAAAAACATGTGCTGTACTAACAAATATTACGTTGGAATCTTTTCTTCTGGCAAATTCCAATATTTCTCGTGTACCTTGAATATTATTAATGAATGCCTTTTCTGGATTATTTTGACAAAAATTTACATCAGTAAGTGCTGCTAAATGTATTATAGTAGAAATTTTTTCTTTCGGATTAATTTTACTAATTTTTGAAATGTCGCATGTAATTTGTTTAATTTTTACACCTGAATATTTTGATCGTGATATTCCAATAATATTGAATTTTTTTTCTAATTCTGGGATTAAATTAGAACCAAAGAATCCATTAAAGCCAGTAACTAAAACTGTTTTCAATATGTATTATAATTTTTAGTTAAATAAATCCGTTTGAACTATTATTCGATATATTTTAATTTTAAGCTTATTTACTAATTTTGATAGAAAAATTATGAAAAATGCACTGATTACAGGTATAACAGGTCAAGATGGTGCATATCTGGCGGATTTCCTTTTAGGCAAAGGCTACAAAGTTTTCGGTGGTTACAGAAGATTATCTACGCCTAATTTCTGGAGATTGTATCATCTTGGAATTCATGATAAAGTAAAATTATTACCTTTAGATGTATTAGATTCTCGCTCCATATCTGAAGCACTAATAGCTTCTGCACCTAATGAAGTATATCATCTGGCGGCTCAAAGTTTTGTGGGTGCATCATTTGTCCAACCACTTTATACTTCTGATGTAACTGGGTTTGGCTCTGTAAGATTGTTGGACGAAATTCTAAAATTTGATAAAAAAATAAAGATCTACCAAGCCTCTTCAAGCGAAATGTATGGAGAAGATAATTCACCTACTAAAAATGAAACATCTCCATTTAATCCAGTTAGTCCATATGCAGTTGCAAAACTGTATAGTTATTGGATGGTTCGTGCATACAGGAAGGGATATGGAATGTATGCAACAAATGGAATTTTATTTAATCATGAATCACCATTGCGTGGATTAGAATTTGTCACAAGAAAGATTTCTAACGAAGTTGCAAAAATTTCTCTTGGCTTATCAAAATCATTAAAACTTGGAAATTTAGATGCAAAAAGAGATTGGGGCTATGCACCAGAATTTGTAGAAGGAATGTGGAAGATGCTACAACAAAAAAATCCTGACGATTATGTTCTTGCTACAAATGAAACCCATACAGTCAGAGAATTTGTAAACGAGGCTTGCAAGATTGCAGGTATTTCTAGTAAAAAGATTCAAACTTCTAAACAGAACCTACGACCAATTGATGTTCAATATCTTCGTGGTGATTATAAAAAAGCAAAAAGAAAACTTGGCTGGAGTCCCAAAACTAAATTTAAAAAACTGGTCAAAATTATGGTAGATGAAGATATCAGTCGTTGGGAAAGATGGATAAAACGTGAATATTTTCCATGGGATGCAGCAACATTTGGGCAAGATTCAATTGGACTGAAAAAAACCAAAAAGTTGTAGAATTGAATAACAATTTAGATGAAGAAAAAATAGAAAAAAAGATTAAGGATTTTTATAAAATATTACTTAATAGAGAGCCTGATATCGAAGGATTAAACTACTATACCAAACTTGTTCAAAAAAATTCTCTCACTATGGATGAGGTTTATAACAAAATACAAAACTCCTCGGAAGTAAACAAGTTAAAAAATACTAAAATAGATAATAACCGAGTAATCTTCAAATCTAAATACACTGCAGAAGAAATCAAAAAATATTTCGAAGAAAACGATACATGGTATCATTCATTTAATATCAATGGAATACAAAATAAGAATACAACAACATCATTTGATTATCAAATGTGGGTTTCCCAGATGATTCCAAATGATTTAACTGGTAAGACTATACTTGATTTGGGCTGCTCAGATGGATTTTATTCATTTTTATGCGAACAACGAAATGCTAATAGAATACTTGCAACAGATCATGAAGAATTTCAACAATACAAAAATGTTCATAAGAATAATATTGAATTGTGTAAACACTTGCTGGATTCTAAGATAGAATACAAGAAACTAGATGTGTATGATGTTAATTTATTGAAAGAAAAATTTGACTTTGTATTATTTTTTGGATTATATTATCATCTTACAGATATAATTTTAGCTTTAAAGAAAATTTATTCTGTTGTTAATGAATCAGTATTTCTGGCAGGACATATTTTGGATAGTAAGGAACCAATAATGTATTATTATGATATTTCAGAACCTAATTCTTTTTGTCAGATTGTTGCAAGTCCACAATGTCTCATAAATATTGCAAAGAGTATTTGTGGTTTTAAGTCTGCAAAACTTGTAGACACTTTAGAGATACCTTATGAAAAAACATATCCACATTTTCTGCCTGAATCAAAAGTCGATAAAATAGGTTTATTTGAGTTTTCAAAATAGAAATTTTAAGAGATTAAATTGTTTAAAAATCGAAAATTAGAACAAAACATCAAAGACCTTGATCGAACTTTAGAAATTGATCCTGATGACTTGACTGGATTACGAAACAAGGGAATCGTCTTAGTTAATCTCAATAAATATGAAGAAGCAATCAAAGTCATAGATGACTTGTTAGAACAATATCCAAACAATTCACGCCTATTATCCAGAAAAGGATTGTCATTAGAAATACTAGGCAAGCATTCAGAAGCCTTGGAATGTCTGGAAAAAGCATTAGAAATTGATCCTGATGACTTGACTGGATTACGAAACAAGGGAATCGTATTAGTTAATCTCAATAAATATGAAGAAGCAATCAAAGTCATAGATAGAGTACTATCATTAGATCCTAGTGATTCTGAGATTCTACTTTTTAAGGCAATTGCACTTGAATCACAAGGACTAGATGGTGAAAAATTTATTCAGTTTTATGAAAAATCCATGAAAATTGACACTGATGACTACGAGATGCTTTGTAACATTGGATTTCACATCACTCAAATGGGTGGATATGAAAATGCAATCAAGTACTTTGATAGAGTTATGTCCATAGAACCTAATAATCAAGTTGCAATAAATGGGAAAAATTTAGCTCTAGGCTTACAGAAATTAAGTTCTGAGGAACAGGCTGAATTAGTTAGAAAAAGTTCTACAGAATATCATCCTAGATGATTCTGTTTAGATGATTATTTTTTTAGTAAATAGTTTCCCAGTGCAATCACATCTAGCTCTGAATTATTAAAAGTGTCAATTGCAATTTCTGGACTCCACACTATTGGATTTCCATGTAGGTTAAATGACGTGTTCAGAACTGCACCTATTCCAGTTTTGTTCTCAAATGATTTCAGAACTTTTTCATATCCAGGATTATAGTCAGAACTTACGGTTTGTGGTCTGCATGTGAGATCATATGGATGAATTGCTGCAGTCATTTCATTTCTTTTTTCAGTAGTGTCAAAACTTAGGATCATGTATGGTGCATTAATAGGATTGACAACATAATCTTGCATTCGTGATTCTAGTATTGATGGTCCAAATGGCATCCAAAAGTCACGCATTTTGATAGCGTGATTAATTTTTCTAACCACTGCATGGTCAGAAGGATTTGCAATAATTGATCTGTTTCCCAATCCACGTGGTCCCCATTCCATTTGACCACTAAATCTAGCTACGATATTGCTATCTTTTGCTAGTAATTCTCCAACGGCTACATCTATGTCATCGATATACTCTGCCTTATCAAGAAGATGGTGTTTTTTGAGAGATTCTTCAATCTCTTCGTTTGAAAATGATGAGCCAAAATATGCATCTTTTAGAGGAACATTTTCAGGTTTCCTACCTGACATTATACTCATTTCATAGTATCCAACCAATGCAGCACCCACTGCAAGTCCTTCATCACCTGCTGCTGGACAAAAAAATGCATCATCAACTTCTTCTAGTGCAAGTAATTTCTGGTTTGCCTTTACATTGAGAAAATTTCCTCCAGCACAGGCAATTTTATGTATTCCAGTTTTTTCAATAGCATTTTTGACCCATTTCTCCTTCAAAATTTCTAGCCATTCTTGCGCAGCCGCAGCAACATTATCAAATCTTTGACCACTAAGGATCTTTCGTAACTCAATTCCTAATGATGGTTTGAAAGAATTCATATTATTTTTAAATTTTAATGGATTCGAACTATCAATATCTATCATTTTTTTTATTTTATCGAAACAATAACTTGATTTTCCATATGGTGCAAGACCCATAACCTTGTATTCATGATCTCCTTCGACCATTCCCAAATAATTAGTAATTTCACCATAGAAAGAATATCCTAAAGAGTGATAGTAAGTTGATTCTGAATCTTTTAGGCGTTCTATCTGACCATTGTGGCCAATGCTAACAGTACTACTTAATCCATCTCCTGCTGCATCTGCAGTAAAAATTAATACTTTTTCATCTGCATTCCAGTGACTTAGATAATATGCACCAGCTGCATGTCCTAAATGATGCTCAACAAAAAGAATTTCTTTTATTGGTACACCAATTTTAGTTAGAATTGTCTTAAGTTCATCTACATCTCTAAACCTATAATTGTGTGATGTAAATGCTGGTGCGGTTTTTGGATTTATTGTTATTGGATTCCAAGTGTAGTAAAGATGTGCATAAATTGGGTATGCTGATGATTCTGATAATTTAGATACATCAGATATTCCTACTATAGATATTGCATCTATTTCTGAAGGATGAATCTTAGAAATTTTGAAAATTTCACTTAAACTAAGCTCTGGTATTCCATTGTAGTGCTTCTTGTTTCTTATTCGCTCTTCATTTATTGCAGCAACAATCTTGCCATTCTGAACAATTGCTACTCCTGCATCATGACCATAATGTATACCCAAAATTGTGGTATATGTTTTTGTCATATTATCAGTAAAATTTAAGGAATGATTTCAAAGTTGCTATTTGGTCATTAGAATTTTCTTTGGTAATGAGAGATATTCTGGTGAATTTTTTACGTGCTCTTCAACATCAATAATACTAATTTCATTATTCATGATTTTGGGATAAAAATGCAATAATCCTTCCGGATCAATTGGTCTCCAAAGGTGAGTCATCCATATACCATTTAATTTTTGAGAGATAGTGTCAGTAGGCTTAATGTTTAGTTCTTCTAGTTTTCTTTGTGTTTCTTTGATTTGGTTCACTGGTATTGCAAACTCACAGTTTCTACATAGGACATTATCATTTTCTGATGCCATTTTCTGAACAACTTCTTTGTATGTTTGGGATTGGTAAAGCTCTTCAAATGTGCAGTTAAGCAAGTTTCCTAATATGTATTCCATAGACCAATCCTTGCAACATAATACAACATCACCGCTTGGAAGTATGATTGGTGGTATGTGCTTGTTATCTCTATCTTCATGCATGCTACACACTAATGGTCCTTCATTTCTTTCTGTAACAAGACCATCATCAATATGACCTGCCCAATTTACCATTTGACTTGGATTAATCTTTATTCCTATAATATTTTCAATATCTTCAGGGACTGTACCCATTGTCATAAAATATGTATTTTGAACTGGTAATGTAACAATTTTTTTTAGAATCTGTTTAAACTCATTTGTTAATGCAATTTTTGCATATTTTTCTTTATCTGGTAAATGAATTGTAAGTCTGAATAGTTTAACTTTATTCAAAATATCAACATCTTCTAATGTCATACCTACAAGTGTTGAGAAAACCTCTACAGTGTAACCACAGTCTGATGCATATTGAATCATTTTTCCACATTCGGGATTAAGATATGGTTCAGTGAATCCTGAAAAAATAATCATTACATCTTTTGGAATTTTTTTTAACATAGTAACAAATGTTTGATATGTCATCATCGGTGGATTACCAAAATTAATTTTTGGTAAATTCTCTTTTTTTGCATAACTTTGCATAATTTCATCTTGCGGACAAAATTTACAATTAACCCTGCAGCCTATATTAGTAGTAAAAGTGACAGATTTACCCACAATAATGTCTAAAAAATATTGATTATAAATCAATTTATCATAGTCTACAAAGATTTCATTTATGGAAAAACATGATGTGGGTATTATTCTACAAGGTGCAGTTAGTGATTGGACAAAAAAAATTGTTGAAGAATACCAGCAAAATTTTCCAGATTCACAGATATTGTTATCTACATGGAACACAGAAAATACTACAGATATTCCCTGTGATGTAATTAAATTAGAACCACCAAATGATCCTTATCACATAAATCATCAAATAATAGGTTCAAGAGAAGGTCTGAAAAAAATAAATTCAGAAATAATTATGAAATGTAGAACAGATCAATTTATTCATAACAAAGAAGTTTTCCAGATTTTTAACAGTGGTTGTTCAAAAAATAAAATAATGATTTCAAATTTTACAACTTTTACTAATGTTGACTATTGGGCATCAGATTTGTGTCAGATTGGATATAGGGATACTTTGTTAGATTTTTGGAGATCAATTAAATTATTTGATGGAAGTTGGAATCCTATACCCGAAATCTATTTTACAGCAAATTACATCATTAAAGGGAAAAAGGATCTACGTCCATGGCCTGAAATTATTAAAGAATATTTTTATGTTAAAGATTATAATAATGATTTTCAAATAGAATGGAAAACAATGACCCCAGAATGGAACATCAAAAGATTTTTTGATCTATTTTACAATAAATGTTGCCTCCCTGATGAATAAGATTATTATGACATTTTTCATAATTAAAAACCAAATTTAATTTTAGAGTCTTTTTCAGATTTTTTTTGTAATAATTTAAATTCAATAGATTCTTGAATTATTTTCTCAAAATCTGCATAATCCATTGTTTTATTTTTAATTTGTGGATAGAAAACAAGTAATCCCTCAGGATCGACACCTCTTTTCAGATTTTTTTCAAAAATATCATTCATTTTTTTTAATATTTTATCAGAAGGCACTATATCAAATTTTTCATATATCACCTTTTCAAGTAATTTCCGTAAATCGTCTATTAGAAGTGATTGCTCTTCAATTTTATTCTGCAATTGACCAATCTCTGATGATTTTTTTATAACCAAGTTTTCTAATTCATTATTCATATCTACATCAGACAAAATCTTAACATTAGTATCATATAGCATACAAAAAAACTTTTTTGAAAACAAGTTAAAATACCAAGTACTTTGATTTTTTCTATGGATAATTACAAACAACTCCTAACAGAATATTATAAAAAATATCTTAATCGTGAACCTGATAAAGAAGGCTTTTCACATTATTTGTCTCTTTTAGAGAGAGGAGAGTTAAATGAAGCAAAACTGGCAAATGAATTCATAAATTCTCCAGAATATAAAATCATTCAACAGAATCAAGAATTTGGTAATGAGATAACAGTACATAAAGATAGTTTTTTTAATTTTATTAGTGAACTTAATGATAATAATATTTCATATTATTTTATGAGAGGATTCACTAGTTTACCAAATAAACCAGATACAGATATTGATTTGGTGTGTAAATTATCAGATTGGGATAAATTTACTGCAATAGCATCAGCACATTTAGTTCTCAAGGGAGATGTTAATCATGGTTTTGCTGAATATTGTGATATGTTATACTATCCATATTTTACACCAGGAAAAATAGATAATTCTATACCAAATGGTAGATTTAGAATTGACAGCTATAATTGCTTGCATGTGAATAGCCCATTAAATAATTTTGAGACTCGTTGGACGCTACCTGAAAAATTTAATGATTATATTTTTGATAAAATAGTTGAAGTAGAATATGATGTGAAATACTACATACCATCAGCTGAATGTGAACTTGTACTTTTGGTTTTGAGAGATATTTTTGATTTAAAGGGTTCTTGGAAGAAAAAACACATAGACAGAATTAATTTTTTAAAACCTAGTTGTGATAAAAAAGAAATTTTAAAATGTGTTGGTATGGTTCTACCAAATGCTGAAAGCATAGTAGAATGTATTTATAATAATACATTTGATAACATATTTAATTTAATAATGAGAGAATAAATTATGGGTATTGTACTAAAACAACTCTTTTGGGGTTCAATTGATTGGCCGGTGGATAATACAACTATTATAGTAGAAGATAATATCGGTGAAGACGAAGCTATTCACATACATATACACAATCCTAAGGAAGGTGGATGGGCTTTAAGATTGCATTTTACTTATGATGAATTTAAAGAATTTTCCAAAGCTATCTTAGATGGAGGTAAACTGTAATGGGAAAAGTTATAAAAAAAATCATGGGCGATGATAAATCACATCCAAAATATGATTCTTGGGTTATTGAACAAAATGCAGATGGTAAAGTACATTTTCATTTGAAAAATATGAGAATGGATTTAACATTAAAAGCATATAATCAGTTTTATGATATGATAAAGACAGTAAATGATAGACTTAAACAAAGTTAGTTGTACCCAAAAATCCGAATATGAACTTGACAAGGACTTGGATTTATTTATAATAAAGTCAAAGAATGACAAAGATCTACCTTTAGAACACCAAGGACATTTGAATATAGATCAAGAGACTATTGATAAGGTAAAAAAATATTCTTTGTTGGACAACAATGTTATAGAAATATATGAATTTATGAATACAAAGTCTGTTTGCAAATTTTATAAGAATTTAATTCCAATGGTTATAATTAAGGAGAATGATTTTTATGAAGATGAAATATTTTTAAAAAGTTCTAAAGCATATACAAGGTTCCTTAATGATTTTGATAAAGTATCCCATTTGTATAACAGGATAGTCGATTCATATATTGATTTTATTGAAAATACTGGATGTTATTTCCAAGACATGTCAGGCAATAATATATTGATAGATTCAGACTATAATACATTCAGAATTATTGATGTTTTTTCCATTGAGAAGGTTGCTAAGAACCAATCTATTGTATTTAGTCCGGCTGCTATCTTTATGAGTGCCAAGCTTGCCAACAAACTTGATGACGAAGGAAAAGTCGTTGGTAACCGCGTTGTTTCATGTTACTATGGTTTGCATAGTCCACAGGCAGATCCTGTTCTGTTCAACTATCTGAAAGGAATTGATTTTAAAAAAATTAATGATACTATTTTAAGCAGAATCAATATACGAACTTGGGATATAGATTGATTTGATTTGAGTGAATACTCTATAGGAAAGAATATCTTCAAGTAATTGATTTTTTACCTATGAACACACAAAAAATTACTGCCATATACAGAGTAAAAAATGAAGCAAGATTCATTGAACATTCTCTAAAATCGATCGTTGATTTCTGTTCTGAAATTATTGTGTTAGATGATAATTCTACTGATGGAACTGCTGAAATTTGTTCGGGTTTTGATAAAGTTTCTGATATAATAAAACCAAGAGGAGATGATCTAGATGAAGTACGTGATAGAAACTATCTTTTTGAGACTGCACGAAAAAATAACCCTGACTTTATTTTGTCAATTGATGGTGATGAAATTTTTATGCCTAATACATCTGAAGTGTTATTTGAAGAAATATCTACAATCCATCCTAATTCAGATGTTTTTGATTTTCAATTTCTGACTGTTTGGGATAATGTTAATACAATTAGAACTGACGGAATTTTTGGAAATTATTGGCAAAAAAGACTACTGAGAATGAAGAATCAACCATACTCATTATTACTTGTTGAAAATGATAACCCCGGAAATCTTCATTGTGGTAGTATTCCACCAGATAGTCAAGGATTTTCCAATCCTGCTAAAAGCAGTGTAAAAATTTTTCATTTAGCAAGTTTAGACGAGGAAGTTCGTAAACGAAAATATGATTATTACACAAGAACTGATCCTGATAGTGTATTGACTGGTGCATATAAGCACATGATTTCAGGTGAAGGTGAATTCTCAGGTCCTAATGGAATTGAACTCGAGAATCTACCAAAAGAATTTACAGTTAATTTATAGTAGAAATATTCAAACGGATATAGAGAAAATGAATGATTTTGATTCTGAGTTAAGGGAACAAAGTGTCATTTCACAAATTGATATTATTAATAATCAAAGTAATGTGTTAATTGTCAGTAAAAATCATGAATTGTTTACAAAGAAGCTTACAGAAAAAGAATGCATTATTGATATTGCCAAAACTAAAAGCGACTCAAATAATGAGCTAGTGTTTGAATTTGAAAACATTGGAAATAAAAAATTTCAAGTCATATTATTAGATGAGACTATTGACAATGTCTCAAATCCCATTGAGTTTATCAAAAAAATTAAAGAGTTTCTTATGCCTGAGGGATATTTGCTGTGTACAGCGTATAATCTATTTAATTCTATTAATAGACTAAGGTTTTTGAATGGAGATTCTCAGATAATTAATTCAGTTTTAAGAAATAGAAATCTAGAATTTTCATCATTAGATAGTATACTTTTGACTTTATCAGAATCAAATTTATCAATTGGAAAAATCGTTAGGGTGGAAAAAGAAATTAATATAAAAAGTAGACTTGAACTGAACACTTTTTCATTCACAGAAGAATTAATCAAGATTTTGACTTCAGATTCTGAATCTAACACATTTTACTATGTTTTTTCTATAATTAACAAAGTAACTGTAGATCCTAATATCAGAAG
>Ga0207961_1000186_pt1 | contig 18146 bp, 15 predicted proteins | sample Knorr_S7_td_250__FD_185596 | JGI IMG/M metagenome (GOLD analysis project Ga0207961, IMG submission 185596) | Marine microbial communities from Southern Atlantic Ocean transect - Knorr_S7_td_250_ad_252m_LV_B (SPAdes) (version 2) | ecosystem: Environmental > Aquatic > Marine > Oceanic | place... | reverse complement strand
GGACACATCCCAGGCTGAAATATCCTGATTGAAACTTGCATTATTTCTAAACATTTCATGCATTTGAGTAACGCTAGAAACATCCCAATCTGAAATATCAGCATTAAAAGAACTACTTCTGAAAAGAGATTTCATTACGGTAACGTTCGATACATCCCAACTTGATAAATCCTGATTAAAACTTGATGCTAAATTAAACATGGCACCCATATTAGTAACATTAGACACATCCCAGCTGGATATATCCTGATTAAAACTATCAGCGTCATTGAACAGATATCCCATACCATTCACATTGGATACGTCCCAGTTAGATATATCCCCATTAAAATTACCTGCTCCATTAAACATATGGGTCATACTTGTTACACTGGATACATCCCAGTTTGATATATCATCATTGAACGTTGTTTTATCTTTAAATAATTCAGACATATCGGTAATGAGCGATACATCCCAGGTACTGATATCACCATAGGTGGCTACAGCTGATGCACTGTCCGAGACCCAAAGGTCTACCGCTGTTTGTAGTGCTGCTGTAGTCTGTGGTTGGAAAGTTGTCACTGGAAATTCTAGCGCACCTTCATTTATCCATAGTGCTATAAGGTCAATTTGTGATTGTGGAAGAGCAGGATTATTCTGCGGCATTTCACCAGTGTTTACTTTTTGCCATAGCAGACTATTTGCATGATCATTGGCCACAATCACAGCACCACTATTGCCTCCTGCCATCAAGTTGGAATATGATGTAAGATTCAACCCGCCTGAATTACCATGACAACCTGTGCAGTCACTGGAAAAAATAGTCTGAATCTGGGATGTATAGTCAACCTGTCCATGCAAGGTATTTAAAAGAATAAATAGGAAAAGTTGGGCTTTGAATTTCATGGGGGTAATAATATTACTATATACGAACCCCAAATGTCTATAAAGAAAAATCCCCGTTGAGAGCTGGACTAATTACCCTCATTTGGTAAGTTATAGTATACCCACATTATTTTTCGCAAAACTGTGGGTACATTACCCCATTGGACTGCTGGTAATTTATCTGCCCCATAATTACTCCAGGGAATGACCCTGATTGAAACAGTTGCTGTATCTGAATAATCAGAGTCATTAGTGGTAAATGTGAACGAATCATCCCCGTTAAAATTTATCGCAGGACTGTAAGTGAATGTCCCTAGTTCATTATTATTAATCGATACTCTACCATTTGATGGATTGGTGAGAATATTATATGTAAGCTTATCATTTTCGACATCGAAACCAGATAATGATCCACTGTATTGCGTATCTTCATAGGTTCCTATTTTTAAAGCATGTGCTATTGGGGCGTCATTTACAGCAGGTACTGTAATTAAAACTTTAGATGTATCTGAAAGCGATCCATCGCTGCTTGTAAAGGTAAATGAATCACTGCCGCTATAATTTACTTTGGGACTATAGGTATATGTACCGGATGAGCTATCGGTAATAGTTACCGTGCCATAAGTTGGGTTAGTTAATAAACTGTAAGTCAATGGGTCATTATCAATATCTGAAGCGAATACTGACCCATAATAATCTATATCTTCATCGGTTTTCACTGTTGCAACAAACGCTAGTGGTGCATCATTTACTGCAGTAAGTGTAAATAACACAGTCGCTGTATCGGAAAGCACACCATCGGTAATGCTAAAAGTTAGGCTGTCCAACCCTGTATAGTCTTCCACTGGGCGGTAAAAGAATGTACCAACGGCATTATCAGACACTGTAGCCCTTCCATTTGCTGGATCAATTATGATACTATATGTTAAACCATCGCCATCAGAGTCAAATGCTGGTAATCGTCCAATTAAATCTCTATCCTCACTTGTGGTTATAGCTGCATACTTAGCAACAGGAGGATAATTAATCTCATACCAGTAAATCTTACTATCGCTAAGTGCTGCAGACAGTACATCCAAATCCCCGTCACTATCTACATCTGCTGCATAAATAGACTGAAAATCACTTTCCCTAGCAGTGGCTATGGGTCTTTTCGTAAAACGCTCTAAACCATCGTTTTCATGATAGGTAATATTATCATCACCTGCAGAAAGAACATCCGTATCCCCATCTTGATCTAAATCAACCGCATAGGAAAAATTTCCATATTTTTTATTGCTAGTTATAATATGGGTGGTAAATTTTTGTGAACCGTCATTCTCATGCCATTGGATACCGGAACGTTTTGCTGCAACTACATCCATATAACCATCGCCATTCACATCTATTGCATGAACAGATTTAGATCCCGAGGTAGATACGGTATGATCGATAAAACTATTTAAACCGTCATACTCATACCAGGAAATTTTACTATGCCCTGATATTACATCCATGTATCCATCACCATCCACGTCGCCTGCAGAAACAAAACGAGCATCACGAACACTGTCTGAGATCACATGATGGTTGAAATATTGTGATCCGTCATTCTCATACCACATGATTTTGTTATTTGGCAAGCTTGATGCTGTAACCACATCCATATCTTCATCTTTATCCACATCCAACGCATAGACAGATGTGAACCCGCGATGCCAATAATGATTGCAAATTATGTGAGTGTCGAAACTTTGCAGACCATCATTTTCATACCAATTAACACTACCATCGGATGATCCCACCACATCCATATCCCCATCACCATCTAAATCAACCGCATAAACAGATGAAGCCGCCGAATTCGAAATTATATGGGGAATGAAACTGCCCAGAGTATCATACTCATACCAGGCAATGTTATCATGGCCAGAGAGGACATCCATATCCCCATCGCCATCTATATCTGCTGCAAATATAGAACGAGCCTCATGGGCACTGTCTGAGATAGTATGGGCAATAATTGAATAATGGTGAGAGAAAATTCGAGTTGGAAAGATAAGTGATGTAAAAAGTAGAAAACTAATTATGACGTGTTTCATAGCTCTTTCCTAAGGCAGTTATTTTTCCTACATCACAATATTACGATCCACCGGTCCTAAATGTCTACAAACAAAACCCTTTTATTTGGGGGATCTCAATGTTTACCTAATAAAAAAATTAATTTCAACAACAAACCTAATATCCATTTGGCCCACCATAGGCCCCCATGTCATTCTGGGATCCATCATTATCCCTGTATTCATCTCCAGGATGACCAGTATCAATACAGGGTGAGTTTGGGAGTAAATGGAAATCTTCAGTGGCCACTTCAAGAAACAGGGGGTCGCCTGGAATATTTCCGTCTAAATCTGCCAGGCTTGCCTCTTTGAAACGAGAGTAAGCCACAATTGCAGAAGAATTGTCACCCGTTAAAAGCAAATCAAAGCCTGTGTGTTCTGCAATAATATTATTTAAAAATGTCACCGTACTGTTGGTAATAACGACACCCACCAAAGTATCATCTTCAATATTATTACCTACAATCGTGTTATTTATCACTTCTCCAGTGGAATTACTGATAAAAATGCCTCCCACATTATCACCTACATTATTAATGACAATGTTATTGTACATGCTGGCATTTTCAGTAAGGTATAATCCGCCCCCTTCTCCTGGTGCCTCATTATCCACAATAAAGTTATTTCGCAGTACTGCGTTACCTGAAGCGTATACACCTCCTCCAGGCGTAAATGCACCTATACCTCCAGTCCCACGTTCAAGTCGAAACCCTTCAAAAATTCCTTTATTGATATTGAGACACCGATCACTATCTGAAGCAATAATAGTGGCCACTTCATTATCATCGATTGCTTGAACTAGAATATCTTTTCCTAAAATGGATAGGCTCCCCGTGTATTTTCCAGGAAAAACCAATATGGAATCTCCATCATCAATCACAGGACTCTCAAAAGCCGTTTGGATTGATTCATAATCATCTGGTATGTATAAAGAAGTTGTTTTAGGAATCGTGGTTTCTCCCTCGGCCCATTTTTCGTTACCCTGAACATCAGAAAAGGTCACTCGGTATTGGAAGTCTGTATCATCGTTAACCATATCCGTGTATGTAGTTATTAATGGATTACTAAGGATTGCACGCTGGGTCCATACTGTATCTGTGAATTTTCTACGTTCAACCGTCACCATTGAAAAATTTTCAATTATGATTTCACTCCAGGTTAAATGAACGCCAGATGAATCCACAAGTCGTAGAATGCTGTGTTCGACAGTTAAATCAAAAAGAGAGCCTGAGTCTGTCTCATCAGTATCAAAAGGCCATTCACAGGCAAAGACTAGAAAAGCCAGGATATAGAGTGATGGTTTCCTCACTGTTTTACCTTCTTATCTGAAAGGGTTAATTTGAGGGAAAATAATGTTCTATGGGCCTCATAATAATTGAAGGGATCAGTAGAATAGTGGGCATAGTCCACAAATGTGACTTGATCAGAAAAAAGGTTTCTTATTGAGTAGCTTACACTTGCGTCAAATAACCAGATCGATTTTGTAAGCGTTAACGTCAGATTGGTATTTTCGCGGCTTTCAAACAATCTAATTTGAACACCGGCCCGCTCATAAACCCTTGGTCCTTCATAAATGTGACTCATGTTAAGATGGAACATCCCTTTCCGCCAATCAAGAACAAAATGATTAATAGGGCTAGGCTTATCAGGGAAGACTTCCTGATTGCTGACATCCACAAGCGTCACACTTCCAATGAATTCTAGGTATCCCCATAATATATTTGGCATTTTTATCTTTGTACCTAACTCAATACCATTGACGGATGCTATGGGCGAGTTGTATGGAATTGGTAGGAAGTCTTGAATCAGACGATAAGCAATTTTGTCAATATAATGATTGCGGAAAACACTCCCGTTAAATACCCAACTGTCAATAGTGGCTGGGATCATTTTTTCCCATACAAGTTCTCCACCCACCTCTGTTGTTGATAAGTGTTCCACAAACAGATCCTCAGTCAAGACCCCCTGGAACAGCATAGTCTTTTCTTCCGCGCTTATTCCATGGAGTATTGCGTCTGCTTGATCACGTGTTGTAAACCAGAGAAAATAGTCGTTCAAAGTAGGGGGTCTCTTATTCCAACCTTGGTTGAAAAAGAGGTTATATCTAAAGCGCGGAGTTGTGCCCCTAAGATAGGCTCCTAGGCGAAATGTACTCATCTCTATATTTGATTCTTTTTCATAGGTGGTTTCCTGGATGAAACTTTGATTCCAGCTATCAGACGCTTGATTATAAAGAGAGTCAAATTCGGTGACAATCTGACGATGGTTATATTTGGCCTGGCTCGGGCGAACACCTAATTCAAAACGGATCGATTCCATAGTAGGGGTATCGGTAGGAGTCGTATAACGCAAGACTCCAGCCCAGCCTTTATCTAGCCATCTTAATCGTGCATTATCCCCCCAACTCTGTTTTATATCTTTAGGCGTGATCCGGTTGTCACCAAAATACCGCTGGTCTTCCATTTCCCATTGGATTGTTCCGTCCCATCGATTCCAGTGAAAAGATTTTCCAATACGAAACATGGTGGTTTCTTCATCAAGATCGCGGGTGATATTATCAAAGAACGAATCCTGCCATGCCCATACCCTGAAACCGTATTGGATATCCCAGTCGCGAGTTCCTAGTATTGATCCATGAAAACTCACCCGACTTACCGCTAAACTATCCTTCGCAATAATAGAACCAGTGGGGAATTTTATGGAATTGCCAAGGGACAGGTGCCTTGCTGAAATCTGCCCATCAGATAAGTCGAATGTAGAAACTAGGTTATTAAAAAGGGATGTGTAGAGTGTACGACCATCATATAATCGCGACTTACCGGAAAAACGCCCACCCAGTCCAAAGGATTTGACACGCAGATTTATGGCTCCTGATAAATCCTGATCCCTTTCATCCGTTAGGCCAACATTACGGTACATGGTTACCATGTTGTTTTCTGGTGATTGGGATGATAAATGTATCACGCCCCCAAAATTCCCGGGGCCAAAAAGAACAGAATTCCCCCCTCTTATTATCTCCACCTCTGACAAGTCCATCATGTCAATGGTAGCAAGGTCCGCAACACCATCCAGTGACCTATTAAGCCTTATCCCATCCAAATAAACTGATATTTCGTTGGCATTGCTGCCTCTGACACTCGCTGTTTGTCGACCTGATGGCGCAGTAGATATTACGACACTACTCATTTCCTGCAGAACCTCTCCGATGTCACGGATACCCCGAATCTCAATTTGGTCTAAGGACACATCTTCAACACTACTGGATACTTCCCGTTCTATCTTTTTCCGTTCACCGGTGATAAAAATCTCTGTTCCTTCCAATACCGTAAGTTCCAGATTTACCAGCACTTCACCCGGTGTTTGTACAGCGATATCCTGCTCACTGTAACCAATATGCGAGACACGAATTTTAATGGGAAATTCTCCTTTCCAGTTAAGTGCAAACATACCTTTGTCATTAGTAGTGATACCGATATCCGTGTTTAGGATAATAACGTTTGCACCTGAGATTGGTTGCTGTGTATCCCTATCTACCACCAATCCGGTAATTTGTGTATATAAAAAACTAAATGGCAGAAACCAGAGGCAAATAAGAATGGTTACTCGAGGGATAGAACGTGGGAACATCGCCTATCAATATAGCTCTTTATTACTGGTTCTCAAAAGATGGAGATAGGTAGGGATTACTAAAGCGAATCTACTTCCGTAAAGCAGGCAGGGAAGGGATATTCTGTATCCGTTGTATCTCCACAGTTCCAGAACATAAAAGTCTTATCAGAATCCATGCTAAGTGCCGTATCCGCAACCACCAGTTCTATTATTAGGTCTTTGGTATAATAGAACCGAGCGTGAACATATAAACTGTCAAAGTCTTCGGGAAACTCAAATTTCCAGTTGAAGCTTGAATTATTATAAATTTTTACCCGGTCACCAGAATCATACAACCAAAACCACCCCTGACTTCCAAGCTTCAAGTTGACCTCTATCTCATCATCGTAGTTATCATAGCCATTACTCACGTACTTGTTCCAAATCGTAAGTTCGCGGGTAACGTATTTCATAGGTTCTGTACAAGACACAAAATAGACCGCACACGTTATTAGTAGCCACCGCACTGTGAATCCCCTTAGTAAACTTTATAGGCGCTGAATGACTGCAAGGTATAATGCCTTGGTACTAAATTTTGTCTCAATGCAAACATTGTATATCCCGCTTCCCATCGGTCGGGGACAGGAGTGAAGCTATGATTCTATTATTGAGAAATAAGACTACCATAAAAGAATCATTCTGGATTTGGGCGAAATTGTGGTGCGCGGTCAAGGCCCGGTACATTTGTAAGGCGTAAAACGTTATCCCCATTAATATCCATAGTATAAATCTCAGTATCACTATCTCGATCTGAGACAAATGCGATCCACTCACCATCTGGAGACACGGAAAGATCTCTATTGTTCCCTCCTTCCTGGGTTAGTTGGATAAGATTATGACCATCCGGACCTACGCAATAAATCTCACCATTTATAAAAGCATAGAAAAAAATCAACTGCCCATCGGGAGACCATCGGGGGTTATACTCATCAGAGGCACTTGTAGATAGTCTCTTTTCTCCCGTCCCGTCTGCATTGATCACATAAATATCTTCATCGTTTTTTCGGTGGGATGAAAACACGATTTTCGAACCATCAGGAGACCACTGAGGTTCCAAATCATTTCGAGTGTTGTTGGTTAGTCGCACTTCATTTTCACCAAATATATCTATGACGTAGATTTCTCCGTTTCCATCTCTATATGACACAAAGGCTATCTGGTCCCCCAAGGGCGACCATTGTGGCATCAAATCTGCCAGAGTATTATCCGTTAACTTCCTTTGGTTATTTCCATCTGCATCCATCGCAAAAAGATTTTGATATCCATCTCTATTCGACTGAAACACTATCTTATTTCCATCCGGGGACCAATCTATGTCAAGATTATCCCCATTAGAGTAAGTCAGCTGGTAAGTAGTATCAATATCACAGATGTAGATGAATATGTCCCAGTTCCCGTATCGGTTTGATATAAATGCTATCCTATCCCCATTAGGTGACCAACTAGGATCCGAGTCTATCGCAGGATTCTCTGTTACACGGATCATATTGCCCCCATCGCCATCCATCAAGTATATTTCTTGGTTCCCATCTCTTTCGGAGTAAAATACAATTTGCGCAGTACCAAAAGATTGCTCATCTTGCGATTCTTGGCCACAACCGATGATTAAATAGCTGAACGGACAAAGGACAAACACAAATTGCCTTATTAAACGATGAAAAGGCTTCATGTTAGTAAATCCTATCAACTCAAAGAAGTGTCCCTTGTTTACCTGCTGAAGTTTTGTTTGGAATGAGCTCTTAAAAGAAATTACACTATAAATAAGCAATAAACAAAAAACCCCACTACTGGGCAGGGCTTGGTTGGCTAATAAACCAACAAGTGTATTAGGCTGGTAATAAAATATTAGTCAATAAAAATGCCTTTTGCTTCACTACTCTGTTCCCCTATTACATCCTCCAGGTAGTTAAGTTCGCCATTAAGCCAATAGCAGGCACTCTCACCTAAAGTTGGTCCTCCGGTCGCTATTCCCACCACAACAACATTCCCATCAGCAACTCGAATATCATTAGCCTGACCTGTTCCAAAAATAGTATTGGGGCCTCCTTCAAGGTCATGAGGAGTATTATTTTTCCAGTAACGAGGAAATGTACCCCCAGTATTATCATCATAGTAGTCTCCAATCCAATCCGTGTATCCAGCAACATAAATATCTTCTCCATCGATTGTAATACCATAAGAACCCGTTCCATAAAGACTTATGTCCGAAGTTCCATCGGGTAAGTCTGTTCTAACTGTATGACGCCAACGAGCGGCCTTAGGTGCATATCCTGTAAGGGGATCCGGTTTCATTGTATAGCCCGCGTAATACCTCATATTGCCAGCCTCATCAAAGGTAATATCATATACTTCCCCATCGCCATGGGTAGGTACAGGAAGGTTCGATCTATTATTGCCATTTTTCCAATAGCATGGGATAACGTAATGGTGATTGTTCAGGTAATAACCGCCTACAAATACATCTCCATTGTTACGAATCCCAATAGCAAATGCCTGCGATTCTCCATTCGTTGTTAAATTTGTCTTCTGTCCATTTTTCCAATAACAGGATCCATTATCAAGCCAGCCAGCAACATAAACATCATCTCCATCCACAGCAATTGCTTCTCCTTCCCCCCAATCGCCAGGAAGCTCATACCTGGTTTGGTTAATCCAATAGCAAGCAGTCTCACCGCAGGTCCCTGACGTGTAAACATCGCCATCAACAACCACGATATCTGTCGCCCAATCACCCCCAGGAAGTTCTACCCGAGATCCATTTACCCAGTAGCAAGCACCACCGGCATCACTGCCGACAATATATATTGTACGACCAGGAATAACTGGATTACCTTCATTTTCGTCATCTTCACATCCAGCCCAATACAAAAGTGGCAGAACAACTAATACAATTTGAAATCTCTTCATATAAGTAATATTACACCGTACCAACCCTAAATGTCTATAAATGAAAAACTGCTATTGGTCGGGGTTTGATAATTATACATAGGTAGAAAGAGGTTGTTATTGGTTATATATTTGATAGATAAACTCATAAAAATATCAGTTAAGACCCATGGCCATTACAATCGAAAAAATCAGTTATCAGAACAAAAAGGATGCTCGAATTCTTGAGACAGTGCTAAAAAACTGGTTTAAAGACCCTAAAGAACTAAACTTGACAAGTCCAAATATGTCCTATCCATTCAATTTTAAAAAATGGGTTGCTCTAACCGATGCTAACCAGGAAAATCATAGTTTTGTGATGAAATCTGAGGATTGGATAATAGGAATAGGCAGTCTTAGGATTACACCTGATTCTAAAAGAGCACATGCGTATCATATTTTTATTGACCCGGAATATCGTCAGAAGGGTCTAGCAGAAAAGATGGTTCGACACCTTGAACTATTGGGGCGATCTGAAAAAATGGAAGTTATAACTTTACGAGTAGTGCCAAAAAATAAACCTGCAGTAAAATTGTATAAGAAATTGGGGTTTGAAGAAACGGCATCGAATAAACGAAAAGGTCTTTTTTTTGAAAAAAAGCTAAACTAGAGGCATTTTACTTCGTTCTAGAAAAAACCTTTTTTAAGGCACTTACAATAGAAAGTATAAAATCATTCCTTGCTAAAAGGCGACTGCCGCAGTTTGGGCAGGATGACAGTAAGGATACGTACTCAGACAGCTTAGTTCTTTTCCAACTATGTGAACAGGATAAACATTTCATATTTTAAGCCAAACACCACCCTTGCAAATAATAAATAACGCTACTTGTGATCGCTTAGTGTTTACTAAAAAATCTAATTCTTAAATATTTAACGAGTTAATCGGTAAATCAATATGGCTACCCGCGCAGTTGTTTTTGGAAATGATGTCAAATCCAATTCTTCTTTTTCCGAGTGTTCTCCAGATCCATCCGGACCCATCCCAGCCAAAGAAGCATCTACATGAGGGGCTACAAAAGAAATATCTGCTGCGCCACGTTTTCCAGGATCAAGAGGTTCCAATTGACCATATCCAAGGTCCACATTTACAGATTCAAATTTATCCAATAGTGCATAATTTGCCTTTGTTGGGGCCATTGGCGGGTAACTGGTTTTAAATTTAATCTTTGCAGTTGTACCGGGTAAATTTTGAGAAACAATATCCTTCATGTTTGCCATGGCTTTGTCCAATTGTTCTGTTGATATAGTCCGGATACCACCGTGAACTGTTACGGATTGAGACACAACATTTGTTTTACCAAAAGTTGTACCACGCGAAGTTACAGGATCATAATCTACATCAGTACCACCAACAATAGTTCCAGGATTAAACGATAGATATTCCTCTCCTACCAATTCTTCACGAAAAGCATTCACAATTCGAGTTGCTTCAAATATGGCACCGTATCCCAGTTTTTCCTTAAAAATTTGAGAAGAATGGCCTTGAATGCCTGTGGTTGTCAGGATCCATGAGGATGAACTGCGTCTCGCTACGGTTCCTGTATTCATCCCAACGGCCCCTTCAAATCCCAGTCCAATATCGGCCCACTTACCTGCTTCGATTAATTCTTTGCGTACAATTGATGGAGGCCCGCCTGTTTTTTCTTCGTCACCAATAAATACAAGTGTCAGATTTAAATCTTTTAATACTCCTATGTCATCCAGTGCCTTCATGGCATAGATCATCGATACATCACCACCTTTCATATCAGCGACACCTGGTCCATAAGCAGTATTTCCATCCCTTGTAAATTTTTGGAATGGAGAATCAGGCTCAAACACTGTATCCATATGACCAACCATAACAATTTTTTTCCCCTTGCCGCCGCGCATTTCCGCAAAAAGATGCCCGGAACGCTTGATAGTTTTAGGGTAAGTCACCCAGTATGTATTAAATCCAAGCTGATCGAGCTCGGCCTGAAATACTTTTCCAACAGTTTTATTTCCTTCAATATTGAGCGTTCCACTATTGATATTCACAACTTTTTCAAGTAACGCTATCGCTTCTTCTGTATGTTTTTCAACATATAATTGTATTTTCTTTTCATGTTTATTTAATCCACCTGAAAAAGCCAGGGAAACAAAAAGTAATCCCGGTAATATTATTCTGGTATTGATATTCATTTTGTATCCTTTATCACTAGATATTTCTTCATAATAATTTATTATTCTCAGTTTTGATAAACATAACCTTCTTCAAATCATTCACCCGACAAACAAAAAAACCTGCTACTTGGCTGGGCTTGGTGCCTTTAAAGTTCCTTTATTTTTCAATCCGTATCCAACCAAAGTAATGGTTTACCCCTCTTATGATGAGACCGAATAATATAACAAAAAATATCCAGGAAGGCACTAAAGTGAATACGTCTGGAAGAATAAAACCCAGGAGAATAGTTAAACCATAAAAAAACAATATTGGTAATACAGCTTCTTGTTTTTTAATAAAATTTTCCTCGTTGAAACTCAAGCCTCTATTCTCTGCCTTTGCTCTTGCAGATTTGATATTGAGAGCCATGAACTTGTCATATAGTTTTTTCATGTTGGTGTCCTTACTAAGATACATTTACAAAGTACAAAGAAATGTCTATAAACAAAAACCCTGTCTGTTCTACGCATACTGTGCTACCAAGTATCGTTAAAATAAAAAATAAGAATATTTCAACTAAAGGGGGGATAACGCGATCCTAATTATTAATGGTAAACAGTACAAACCCTATTTGGTTTTATCATTTATTGATTAAAAAACACTTATATTCAACTGGGGTGAAGGAACAGAGAAAAGCCAAAATTCAACAACTTTTAGATAATAAATACTTTAAAAGCATGCTTATCATTTTTGGCACACTTTTCTTATTTGTGTTTATTGATTCCGTGATTTATGGGATTTCTTATGATGAACTAACAACCACTGGTTCTGCAATATTGACTGTTTTTATACTCTACCATATTTCCAATCTTTTTAAAACAAAGTAACTAATCATCATTCTAGAAACAAAAAGCCCCGCTACTGGGCAGGGCTTTTGCTTTTAAAATAGATTGATTAACTAATATTAATTCTTAATTGTTTTCTAGGTGTTTTTTCCAATATAAATAATCTGGATTTTTTATTTGGTCATCAAATCTAATTTGAAATCCATCATCAGGAGTTTTAGTAGCATTTGGATTATCTATAAACTCCGGTGCATTTGGATTATACTTTGGTACAAATCCAAGATTTTGACCTTTTTCATTCCAAGTATATGAATGCTGCATATAAGGATAATTTACCAAATCAAAATTTGATAGAACGGTACCAATAAGATTAAAAGCTAATTCATCTTTTTTCTTAATGTCCTTGCTTACATGCAGGGCTTTCCGGTTTATTCTTTTTTCCACAAAACTTAAATCCATATTTTCTGGGTCTCCACCCGTTGCCGCAGTTTTAGCCATTTCTTTAGCGGTTTCTTTCATCATCTTAAATCCAGACTTAAAACCTAATTTTCCAACGGGTTCTTCAGGAGGGATCACCTCAAGACCACTAGTTGTTACTAATAATTCTTTATTATCCTCATCACTTACAACAAATGTTCGCGAAGGTGAATGATAAACATCTTTTCCCCATTCGGTATCCAGTACTTGTTTAATAGAATACAATACATTGCTTTTCTTTGATGATTTTCTAATTTGACCATCAAAAAACGGATATCTTTGATCATCATTTATAGTGAATTCATATAGAACCTTATCAACACTAAAACTGCAACTAAGCTCAGAGTTATATCCTAACTTTTCAACCTTATCTAGAGCCCTCCACCACTTAAGGTGGGTATGGACCATGCTCCCCAAAATTGCCTCGAAATCTATCTGCTCATCCCTAGTATCTAAAAAATATTTTGACTGACATTTACACTCGGTCTGCACTTTATTTTTGATCTTGACTTCATATGAAAATTCTTGATAGGCAGTTTTTATTACGGGACGGCTTATATGTTTTAATTTATCTTGAAGAGACGTAGAAACGCTACCATCTGAATTCAATGATTCCTGTACCGATCTTTCAGATGGTAAGCCACTTTCTTCTTCAAAATAAGCAGTTCCAACCTTCCCTTCTTTCATTGTTGATCCTTCTGCAACTAGGATCTTATTGCCATCCGCTTGTTCCTCAAGCTTTATAGATTGGCCAGTTGCAATCATACCCGTTTTCACATCCTTTAACTTTTCCTTAGGAGCCTTTTGTTCTTCGCTAGTCCAATACATCGCTCCAAGTAAGCCTCCAAAGTCTTTTAAGACTGGACCAATTATCTCAAATTGATCCAGAGAGTATGAAATAGGTTCAACATAAGAATTAATTTCTGTAGCTACATTTTTTTTTCTAATATTTGCTGTTTTTTTCAAAGGGTCTACATACATTGTTTTCGCAAGCCCTTTCAATGAAATTTTTGCTTCTTCTTCTTCTTCTTTCACGATTTCTAAAAGCTCTGATTTCTTTTTGAATTTCTTGGAAACATTAACAGGCATTGGATACTTTTTCTTTTTTAGAAAACTAGCCCTTTTTTCCTCCAGTAACCTTTTTTCTTCTGCTGCCTTTTTTGCAGCTTCTCTTCCTTCTTTCGATAGAGGATTAAATTGTGCCACTAATAAACCTGAAAAGGAAAATAAAATTAAGGTTATTATAAATCTATATTTTGCTTTCATCATGAACTCCTTATTGAATTAATATTATTAGAAGAGGCTCCACTGTTCCTATAAAAGAAATAACGCCTCTTCAAGCGGCGTCAATCTAAGCATCGCAACAACAAATAATCCATAAACTACAGACAACGCTAGGGAACTTTTATTTTTATGAAATATTGATGCAGCAACAGTATTTAGTTATTATCTGAAAAGCATATTATTCACCAATGATTTTAACCAACACTCGCTTATCTCTCCTCCCATCAAATTCACCATAAAATATTCGCTCCCATGTCCCAAAATGCAGATTTCCGTCCGTTACAGCCACCACCACCTCTCTGCCCATAATCTGCCGTTTATGATGAGCATCTCCATTGTCTTCTCCGGTTCTGTTATGATGATATTTTTCCGGGCTTGGATCAAAAGGCGCAATTTCTTCTAACCAGCGCTTGTAATCTTCATGTAGCCCCGATTCATCATCATTGATGAATACGGATGCTGTAATATGCATGGCATTGACCAAACATAACCCATCCCGGATTCCGCTTTCATTGACAGCAGTTTTTACATCAGATGTAATATTGATAAATCCCATTCGTTCGGGAATATTAAACCATAGTTCTTTATGAAATGTCTTCATCACTTCTCCTTTTTCATTTAAACATTGAAAGTACGTAACGCCAGTCCTAAATGTCTAGATACAAAAAACCCCGCTTCTTTGCGGGGCTCTTGATAAATTGATTTGTTATCAAATACGTTAAGATTTTCCTTCTTTCAACGTTCCTTTTAGAATTTCTTTATCATCATTTTTTGTTACTTTATAAATTGTTCTATTTTGATCATTATGATACGTTCTCATTTTTTTAATATGTTCTAATTCTGAATGTTTTGTACAATGTTTTGTAATTGACTTTTTATTTTTTAGATAAAATATTTCTTTATAATCCGTATCACTATAATGATGCAATTTGAAATTAGTGCTTACTAAATGTCCACCACTGATCAAAAGTGTTATACTAAATAGAGTTTCTAAAATCATACTTAACATGTTTAACTCCTATGATTAGTCGAATTTACAAATAATAACATAACAATATGTTCATTTACAGCCCCCTAATCCCCTTAATTCTTTATGGGTGGCTTTAATATTTTCCAAACGCCAATAGTTAAAACAGGGATAACAAATATAATCCAGTAAGCCCAAGTCAATCCACCGTACCCCTTGGCAATCAATCCTACAAGGCCGACTGCATTGGCAATAAATATTGAAACAATCAAAAGTATTATTCCGATAGCAGATCTCCATTGGTTGGATAATGCCGTATAGACAGCTGCTATTCTTTCATTAAACCCATGGATTACACCAACCCCAGTTTCAATAAAAGTTCCAAAGAGAACAATCTGAAAAATGAGTTTAAACCAGTCCCAACCAATTTTGTCTAATACAGCATTTACAGGAACAGGTGCATTTAATACATTTGGATATTGGCTCAGCATGGTAAAAAACATAAATACAGCCGGAATCATACCAATGGCGCCAGCTACCAGCCCAGATATGATTGCTTCTTTGCGAGTATTAATATGACGGACACAAAATAGAATGCCGGGGACTAGACCTATATTATAAGCTGCATATTTAATACCGCCCATTGTCCAACTAATATCAGATGGTTGCTGATTAAAACTGGATCCAATGGCATCTCCATAAAGTAAATACACGACCAAAAACATTATGGCAAAAACACCATATAAAATAATGGACCAAAAGGACAGTAATTTTTCAATCAATGGAGTCCCAAAGAAAACAATCACGCCTACCAAGGTCATCATAAGGATAATACCCATCAAATTTGAAATACCAAACATTTCATGGATGATTTCCCCGGAGGCCGATCCCATAACAGATACAACCAATATTAATCCAACCAAATAGAGTACTTCATAACTAATCCAGGCTTTGCCTAATAACCCTTGGATGAAAGACCGATATTCATAATTTCTTTCTTTCCGAGCTAATTCAAAACAAATGGCAAGTACAATACTCCATATAATTGTGGCAACACCCATATTAACTAAACCCGCCACAGGGCCAGCAGTCAGAAAGAATTCAACCAATTCTCGGCCAGTACCATATCCGCCTCCAATTATCAAGGACTGAAAAATAAAGCCGGGGAGTAAATATTTTTGAAAAAAGGGGTTATTCAATTGAATATTTCATTCAAATTATCAACAATAATACCACATCCATCCATCAAAGGATCGATACAGGGAAAGCCTGTTTCAGTTTGTAAGTTATCAAGATATTCCTGACGCTTATCTTTATGTAAACCTGAAGTATTGATACTAATTCCTACACAAGAAATGTCAGGATTGGTACGCTGTCCAAGCTGGTTGTGGATATCTATACATTCCCCGATAGATGGGATGGGATAATGTTCCCAACCAGACATCACTTTACGTGTAGCATCATGGCAAACCACAAAAGCATCCGGTTGTGATCCGTGAAGCAAACCAAGACTTACTCCGGAATACCCCGGATGAAATACAGTCCCCTGCCCTTCAATCACATCCCAATGATCTTCCGTATTATCAGGGGAAAGCATTTCTGCTGCGCCAGATATAAAATCTGCTTTTATGGCATCAATGGGGATGCCTGCGCCTACTATTATAATGCCTGTCTGTCCGGTTGCCCGAAAGGTAGAGTTCATACCCGCTTCCCGCATGGATTTATCCAATGCTAGGGCTGTATATTTCTTTCCGACTGCACAGTCTGTTCCAACCGTTAAAAGGCGCTTACCTAAACGTTTCATACCTGTACCCACCGGCAGATTTTTTGGCGGTACGCGGATGTCAATTAATCGCGAATTAGATTGACTTGCAGCTTCAACAACTTTTGGATTGTCTTTTAGCTTCAGATGCAGACCATTTACAATATCAAGCCCTTGATAGACCGCATCCATAATGACATTCCACCAATTATCCGGAATGATGCCTCCTATCGGTGCCACACCAATAATTAAACTACGCACACCCTGGGATACAGCCTCATCTACTGTCATATCGGGAACACCCATATCCACTTGACAATCAGGAAAACGTAATTGACCCGCAACTAAATCCGGTATCCATTGGACGATTCCCTGTCCCGTTTTTGCATAGGCTGAGTCTTCCACATCACCAATTAATATTAAATAGGGTGCCTTTAATTTCAATTAATTGATTTCTTCCAATCGATATGCATGGCTGGATATTTTCCCTTTAAATTTATTTATAAAAAATTAATGGATTAGAATAAATGAGTCAGGATTTGATGTGGTACGTCAGTCTTCTATATCAGCATCATCACGTTTTATATAACCCTCTGGAGTCATATGATATATATTTTGCTGGATATTAAACTGACAGACATATCCTTCAACTTGAGTATACTTAATAGGATTATCGCTTCGTCCAGTAAAATCTTTTAGCCACGTTCTTAATCGAGATACATTCTTCTGATTGACATTCACTTTATGTACTCGTCTTCTCATGGCTGTTGTAATCTGACCTCGAGCTATAGCAAACTTCATAAGAGTGCTATGAACTTCACTATATTTACCATCTTTAGTTCTCAATCCAGTTCTATCCGAAGCTATAATTATTTCCATTCTATCATCATGAGTGAATTCAATATGATTTGGATCAGTAAATAAGAATGATATGTCCTTCCATTTAGTAGTTGGACAAGCACCATCCATTTTAATCCCTTTATCATTTAAAATTGCTGCCACCGCATCATCGCTAATATCTATGTTATCATGGAAAGTGCGATCTAAAATATCAGCACAGTAGTTTTTCAAAACGTCTAAACCATAATACGGTTCAAAATTTGCTGCTGACTTCGGTAAATCATTTAATTTTAATGTAAGATAATCT
>Ga0207961_1000184_pt1 | contig 18279 bp, 14 predicted proteins | sample Knorr_S7_td_250__FD_185596 | JGI IMG/M metagenome (GOLD analysis project Ga0207961, IMG submission 185596) | Marine microbial communities from Southern Atlantic Ocean transect - Knorr_S7_td_250_ad_252m_LV_B (SPAdes) (version 2) | ecosystem: Environmental > Aquatic > Marine > Oceanic | place... | reverse complement strand
CACTGCATCCTCGACGACCTCGTCAGCGGTGGCCTCATCGATCTCAACAACCTCGTCGGCGGTCGCCTCGTCGGCCACCGGCTCATCCACTGCATCCTCGACGACCTCGTCGTCAACTACCTCGTCGACCGGAGCGTCCTCCGCACCATCCTCGTGATCGTGCGCCGCCTCCTCGGCCGCTGCCCTGCTGCGCTCGACGCGCTGGCGGCGAGCTTCGGCGGCATGGGTGCTGGAACCGGCCCGACCTCGGGCCTCCTCGCGCTCCCGGAGGTCCTCCAGTGTGGCCTCGTCGTACCGGTTCACGATGATCGTGATATGGCAGGTCCGCTTGTTGATGCGGGTAGCCCTACCCCGGGCCCGGGGACGCCACCGCTTAAGCGTCGGACCCTCATCGGCGTAGCAGGCTGACACGTAAAGCTCCTCGGCCGATATGCCATCGTTGTTCTCGGCATTGGCCACCGCTGAGTCGAGACACTTGGCGATTACGTCAGAGACAGCGCGCTCGGAGAAGGCTGCGATCTCGGCTGCCCGGCCGTACGACTCGCCCCGGATCAGGTCGAGAACCTCGCGGGCCTTGGAGGCTGAGACCCGGACGTACCGAGCGACGGCCCGGGTGCCTGGACGCTCGTTGGTCTTGACAGCAACCATTAGCGCAGACCGCCCCTCTCCTGGCCCGCGTGGGACCGGAACGTCCGAGTGGGGGCGAACTCACCAAGTTTGTGGCCCACCATCGACTCGGTCACGTATACCGGGACGTGCTTGCGACCGTCGTGCACACCGAGCGTGTGACCGACCATCTCGGGCACGATGGTTGACCGACGGGACCACGTCCGGATGACCTTTTTCTCGCCAGACTCGTTCAGGGCGTCGACCTTCTTCAGGAGATGGTCATCCACGAACGGACCCTTCTTGAGACTCCTCGGCATCGCCGATTACCTCCGCGACCCGCGCCGACGACGACGGCGCACGATCAACTTGTCGGACTGCTTGCCCCGCTTACGGGTACGGCCCTCGGGCTTTCCCCAGGGGGACACTGGGTGACGGCCACCGGAAGACTTGCCCTCGCCACCACCCAGAGGGTGGTCGACCGGGTTCATCACCACTCCGCGGGACTGGGGACGGACACCCTTCCAGCGGTTTCGACCGGCCTTGCCGATCTTGGTGAGCTCATGCTCCTGATTGCCCACCTCGCCGATCGTGGCCCGGCAGTCGATGCGGACCCGCCGCATCTCCGTGCTGGGCAGGCGGAGGGTGGCATGGTCGCCCTCTTTGGCCACCAGCTGGACGCTGGAACCGGCGCTGCGGGCGATCTTGCCTCCACCGTCGGGCTGCATCTCGACGTTGTGGACGACCGTACCGACGGGGATGTAACGCAGCGGCAGGGCGTTGCCGGCCTTGATCTCACTGCCCTGTCCGGACTGCAAGGTCTCGCCAACCTGCACGCCCCGGGGAGCCAGGATGTAGCGCTTCTCACCGTCGTGGTAGTGCAACAGCAGGATGCGGCAACTCCGGTTGGGGTCGTACTCGACGGCCGCCACCTTGGCGGGTACGCCGTCCTTGTTCCGGCGAAAGTCGATGACCCGATACTGACGCTTGTGGCCTCCGCCGCGGTGTCGCGAGGTCATCCGGCCGTAGTTGTTGCGACCACCGGTGCTGGTCTTCTTCTCAGTCAGCGACCGCTCCGGAACAGTCTTGGTGATGTCCGAGAAGTCGGCGACGGTCTGGAACCGGCGGCCGGGACTGGTCGGCTTGCGCTTGCGCTGCGGCATAGGTCTAGACCTCAAACAACTCGATCGAGTCGCCCTCGACGAGGGTGACGTAGGCCCGCTTGACGTCCGGACGTTTGCCGAACGTCGGCATGCGTCGGTTCCGCTTGCGCTTGCCGTCGCGGTTCAGGGTATTCACCTTGAGCACCGTGACGTCAAAGATCGACTGAACGGCGTCGCGAATCTCCGGCTTGGAGGCCGACCGGGCGACCTCGAACGTGTAAACGTTCTCCTCGAGCAGTGCGTAGGACTTCTCCGATACGACCGGCTTCACGATGACGTCGCGGGCGTCCTTCACTCTTCTTCCTCCCCGGCTGGATCTGGATCCGGTTCGGCCTCTAGGGCGGTGGAAGCCGGAGCCTGGGCACTGGGCAGGGTGTCCCGGGTGAAGACCACGAAGTCGCTCACCAGAACGTCGTAGGCATTTAGCTCACCGGTCGACAGTACGTGCACTGCCGGCAAGTTGGCGAAGCTCTTCCAGACGTTCTCGTCACCACGGTCGACCACCACCAGGACCCGACCCTCCACACCGAGGGCGGCCAAGGCGGCCACCGCGTCACGGGTCTTCGGAGTCTCGAAGGTCCAGCCGTCGACGACCACGACCCGGCCGTCGGCCGCACGGTCGCTGAGGGCGGACCTCAGGGCGAGCCGCACCATCTTCCTGGGGGTCTTCTGGGCATAACTGCGCGGTTTCGGCCCGAGGGCCACACCCCCACCACGCCACTGTGGCGACCGGATGGAACCGTGACGGGCACGGCCGGTGCCCTTCTGGGCCCACGGCTTGGCGCCACCACCCCGAGCCTCGGCCCGGGTCTGGGTGCTTTGGGTACCCGACCGACGAGCTGCCAGCTGAGCGGTCACGACCTGGTGCATGACGGCGGTGTTCGGCTCGATGCCGAAGGTGGCCTCGTCAAGTTCAACCGAACCAGCTGGGTCACCAATCTGGCTGAGCACGTCGACAGAAGCCATTACCGGGCTCTCTTCACGGCGTCGCGGATGAGAACGGTGGCCCCGCGTGGGCCGGGAACCGATCCACGCACCAATAGGAGCTCGCGCTCCGGATCAGCCTGCACGACCTCGAGGTTCAGGGTGGTGGTCTTCTGGTTACCCATCCGACCCGGCATGCGCTTGCCCCGGAAGATACGGGACGGGGTGGCGCACTGACCGACGGCACCCGGCTTGCGGTGGACCTTGTGAGCGCCGTGCGAGGCACGCTGACCCTTGAAGCCATGGCGCTTCATGACGCCGGCGAAGCCCTTGCCCTTGCTGACCGCCGTCACGTCGACCCGACCCTGGTCGGCCAGCGACTCCACGGTGATCTCCTGGCCCACTTCGTAGCCGTCGACGTCGTCAAGGCGCAGCTCGACGAGCCGTTCCCCGGCATCGACGCCACCGGCGGCAAAATGGCCGGCCTCGGGACGAGTGAGCTTCGTCGCGTCCTTTCGGCCCACGGTCACCTGGAGCGCTGTGTACCCGTCCCGCTCGGTGGTCTTGACCTGAACAACTCGGTTGGGACGGACGCGGAGCACGGTGACGGGAAGGACGCGGTTGTCCTCATCCCAGACCTGAGTCATGCCGACCTTTTCGCCGACGATTGCCTTGTTGGCCATGATGGCTCCTGCGACTGGCACCGGAGGACTCCCTCCGACGGCTGGCCCAATAAGTGAGCCGTTCACGCGAACGCTCCGCACGGGCATGGCCCGGCGGAGCGGTGATTCGGTTGTGCCGTTCGGTTCCCGGGGGGCCTTAACGGACGTCGATTGGCAACCCCGGACCCTCCGGAGTAAGGAGGACAACGATACGGCCGTTCCCAACGACCCACAACCGCGTCATCTGGCGGATTCCACGTGCCGGGAGCCGAACCCATCCCCGAGGTTGACCGACCCGGCCGGTAGCGTCGACGACGACGAGAGATCGGCTCCATTGCACCGTTTTCTCGGCGCGATCTCATGACCGAACCGGCGACCCACCACACGCTCCCCCCATGGGTCCGTCGTGCCGTGTTGGCCTTGATGGCCGGCCTGGCCGGCCTGTGGATCCTCCGGAGCGTCGTCAGCTCATTGCGACCCCTACTACTGGTCCTCCTAGTGTCGTTCTTTGTCTCGTTCGCCCTTGAACCGGCCGTCAACCGGTTGGAGCGGACGGGCCTCCGTCGGGGTTTGGGCACGGCCCTCGTAATGCTGGCCGTGGTCGGCGCCCTCGGAGGCTTCGGCGTGCAGGTAGGAAGCCTGCTGGCCGAACAGGTCACCGACTTCAGCGAGAACGTGCCCCGCTACCTGGAGGACATCGACGGCTGGTTAGAAGACAGTTTCGGCATCCAGAACGCCACAGCTGACCTCCGGGCCGACTACGACACCGGCGCCCTGGCCCAACGGCTGGGAGACGTAGCCGACGACCTGGCCCGCTTTGGGACCACAGTGGCGAACGTTCTGTTCCAGTTGTTCACCGTCGGACTTTTCACGTTCTACCTGGTGGCCGAGGGCCCGAAGCTACGCCGCTTGGTCTGCTCTTTCCTGGCCGAGCGACACCAGCGCCACGTGCTGGAGGTCTGGGACCTGGCCATAGAGAAGACAGGCGGCTACATACTCTCTCGTAGCCTCCTGGCCCTGGGCTCCTCGCTCATCCACTGGGCGGCCTTCGAGCTGATCGGCCTGCCGTCCTCGCTGGCCCTTGCCCTCTGGGTAGGCGTTATGTCCCAGTTCGTTCCCGTGGTCGGTACCTACATCGCCGGGGCCCTTCCCCTGATCATCGCTCTACTGGGTAACCCGGCAGACGGCCTGTGGGTCTTAGTGGTGGTAGCCATATACCAGCAGTTTGAGAACTACCTGCTCGCCCCCCGAATTACCTCCCACACCATGCAGTTACACGTGGCGGTGGCCTTCGGGGCCGTGATCGCCGGCTCGGCAGTCCTCGGCGTGGTCGGTGCCTTGCTGGCCCTGCCGGCCGCGGCGACCATCCAGTCGGTGATCGCCGCCGAGGCCGAACGGCACGAGGTGGCTGAACACCTGATCGCTGAAAGCAGCCAGCGGCGGGGACATGGCCCCGCCGGCGACCCGGAACACTGAGTTAAAACAGCAGGAGCGCCCCCGAGGGGACGCTTCGTGCACTCGATCGACCAGCGGCCGACCCGGGGTGGTCAGGCCTGTTGGATCTTGATCTCGATATCGACGCCGGCTGGAAGGTCCAGGCGTTGCAGCGAGTCCACCGTCTTGGGCGAGGGGTTCAGAATGTCGAGCAGGCGCTTGTGGATGCGCATCTCGAAGTGCTCCCGGGAGTCCTTGTCCTTGAAGGGGCCGCGGATGACCGTGTAGCGGTGCTTCTCGGTCGGCAGGGGAACAGGCCCCCGAAGGTCGGCCTGGGTCCGCCGAACCGTCTCGACGATCTTCTTCGTCGACTGGTCGATGACCTCGTGGTCGTAGGCCTTCAGCCGGATCCGGATCTTTTGCCCTACAGCCATGGTGGTCGTACTACTTGATGATCTTGGTGACGGCGCCGGCACCCACGGTGCGGCCACCCTCGCGGATGGCAAAACGAAGACCCTCATCCATGGCGATCGGGGCGATGAGCTCGACAGTCATGGTGGTGTTGTCACCGGGCATGCACATCTCGGTGCCCTCAGGCAACTCGATCATGCCGGTCACGTCGGTGGTCCGGAAGTAGAACTGCGGGCGGTAGTTCGAGAAGAACGGCTTGTGGCGGCCACCCTCGTTCTTGGTCAGCACGTAGACCTGGGACTCGAACTGGGTGTGCGGGGTGATCGAACCCGGCTTGGCTAGCACCTGGCCACGCTGGACCTCATCCTTTTCGATGCCCCGCAGCAGGGCACCGATGTTGTCGCCGGCCTGACCCTCGTCGAGGAGTTTGCGGAACATCTCGACACCGGTGCAGACGGTGGTCTGGGTGTCGCGGATACCAATGATCTCGATCTTGTCGCCCGTATTCACGACTCCCTGCTCGATGCGGCCGGTCACCACGGTGCCGCGGCCGGTGATCGAGAACACGTCCTCGATCGGCATCAGGAACGGCTTTGCCACGTCGCGCTCGGGCGTCGGGATGTAGTCGTCGACCTGGGTCATCAGCTCCACGACCTGGTCACCAGCATCGCTGTCGCCCTCCAGGGCCTTCAGCGCCGAGACTCGCACGACCGGGGTGTCGTCACCGGGGAACTCGTACTCGTCGAGGAGTTCGCGTACCTCCATCTCGACCAGTTCTAGCAACTCTTCGTCGTCGACCATGTCGCACTTGTTGAGGGCCACGATGATTTTCGGCACACCGACCTGGCGAGCCAGCAGAACGTGCTCACGGGTCTGGGGCATAGGGCCGTCGGCCGCCGACACCACCAGGATGGCGCCGTCCACCTGGGCGGCACCGGTGATCATGTTCTTGATGTAGTCGGCATGGCCCGGCATGTCGACGTGGGCGTAGTGCCGGTTCGGGGTCTCGTACTCGACGTGACTCACGTTGATCGTGATACCGCGCTCGCGCTCTTCGGGCGCCTTGTCGATGTCCTCGAAGCCGGTGAACTGCGTGGACTCGGGATCGCGGTCCGAGAGGACCTTGGTGATCGCCGCGGTCAGGGTTGTCTTCCCATGGTCGATGTGTCCCATGGTTCCCACGTTCACGTGGGGCTTGTTGCGCTCGAACTGGGCCTTGGCCATTACGTTGCTTCCTTAGGTTTCTGTTCGGAGTTCCCTGGTCTTACCGGCGTAGATCACTCACCGTGTATACGGCGGGTGATCTCCTCCTGCACCGACCCGGGAGTCTGCTGATACGAATCAAACTGCATGGTGTAGGTCGCGCGACCTTGGGTGCGCGAACGCAGGTCAGTAGCGTACCCGAACATCTCAGACAGCGGCACCTGAGCGCTGACCACCTGGTTGGTACCCCGGGCCTCCATCTGACCAACCCGACCCCGACGGGAGTTGAGGTCGCCCACTACGTCGCCCATGTAGTCCTCGGGGGTGACGACCTCGACGGACATCACCGGCTCCAGCAGGACCGGCTTGGCCATGCGCATGGCCTCCCGGAACCAGGCCTGCGCGGCGATCTTGAACGCCATCTCGGAGGAGTCCACGTCGTGCGACTTGCCGTCGTTGAGGCTGATCTTCAGTCCCAGGACCGGAAAGCCAGCTACCGGTCCGTTGGTGGTGGCTAGCTGCACGCCGGCGTCCACCGACGGGATGTACTCCTTGGGGATGCGTCCACCCTTGACGTTGTCCTCAAATAGGTATGTCGAATCGTCGTCGCTGTAGGGCTCCAGGCTGGCCACGATCTCGGCGTACTGGCCCGACCCGCCGGTCTGCTTCTTGTGGGTGTACCGGTGGTCTGTGACCGCCTTGGTGATGGTCTCCCGGTACGCGACCTGCGGCTTACCCACATTGGCATCCACCCGGAACTCCCGGAGCATCCGGTCGACCAGCACCTCGAGGTGGAGCTCACCCATTCCGCCGATGATGGTCTGGCCAGTCTCCTCGTCGCTCCGGACGGTGAAGGTGGGGTCCTCCTCGGCTAGGGCGCCGAGGGCCCTGCCCATCTTGTCCTGGTCAGCCTTGGACCGCGGCTCCACGGCCACGTGGATGACCGGCCGCGGAAACTCCAACTGCTCCAGCACGATGGGATGGTCCGGAGCACACAGGGTGTCGCCGGTCCGGGTGTTCTTCAGGCCGATGCCGGCCACGATGTCGCCCGTCCGGACGTCGTCACGGTCCTCGCGGTCATTGGCGTGCATCTCCAGAATGCGGCCGATGCGCTCCTTGTTCTCGGTGCGTGAGTTCATAACCGCTGAACCCTTTTCCAAAATGCCGCTGTAAGCCCGGAAGTACGTGAGCTTGCCCACGTGGGGATCAGTCATGATCTTGAAGGCCAGGGCGGCGAAGGGCGCTGAGTCATCAGCATCGCGCTCTACGGTGTCACCCGTCCGAGGGTGCACACCTTCGACAGGGGGGAGATCGATAGGTGACGGGAGGTAATCCACCACAGCGTCCAGCAGGGGCTGCACGCCCTTATTCTTGAATGCCGTCCCGGTGAGGATTGGGACACAGTGCCCAGCCAAGGTGCCGATCCGAACGGCTGACCGCAAGTCGGTGGCCGTGATCTCCTCCTCGGCGACGAACTTCTCCAGAATGTTCTCGTCAAACTCCGAAAGGACGTCGATGAGTTCGGCCCGGTACTCCTTGGCCATGTCCACCAATTCGGCCGGGATGTCAGCAACGTCCCAGGACGCACCCAGATCCTCGCTCTGCCAGACCAGGGCGTTCATCTCCACCAGGTCGACCACCCCGGTGAAGTCCGACTCGGCACCGATCGGCAACTGGATGACCGCCGCCTTGCAGCCCAGGCGCTCCCGGATGGTGCCCAGCACGAAAAAGAAGTCGGCCCCAGTGCGGTCCATCTTGTTGATGAAGCACATCCGGGGGACGTTGTACCGGTCGGCCTGACGCCACACCGTCTCGGTCTGAGGTTCCACACCAGCCACACCGTCGAACACGGCCACCGCACCGTCTAGGACCCGTAACGAGCGCTCCACCTCCACGGTGAAGTCCACGTGGCCCGGGGTGTCGATGATGTTGATGCGGTGGTCATTCCAGAAGCAGCTGGTGGCCGCCGATGTGATGGTGATCCCTCGCTCCTGCTCCTGCTCCATCCAGTCCATGGTGGCGGCGCCGTCGTGGACTTCACCGATCTTGTAGTTCACACCGGTGTAGTAGAGGATCCGCTCGGTCGTCGTGGTCTTGCCCGCGTCGATGTGGGCCATGATCCCAATGTTGCGGGTCTTGTCGAGGGGGTGTCGCGTTGCCATCTCTATGCTCTGTATTCGTTGCTCGGTCGATCTTGGTCTCTGGTGCTGGACCTAGGCGGTATACATGGGCGGTGCGGCATGCAGGCCGGGGCTGTGCCGGGTGCCGGGCCGACGTGGACGGCCGCTGCGGATCAAATGGAGGGGCGCCCCGAGGGGCAACTCACCACCGGTAGTGGGCGAACGCCTTGTTGGACTCGGCCATCTTATGGAGGTCCTCCCGGCGCTTCACCGATGAACCTAGGCCGTTCGACGCATCCATGATCTCGTTAGCCAGCCGCTCAGCCATCGATCGCTCGCGACGGTCACGGGAGTAATTGACCAGCCAGCGGACGGCCAACGTATTTGCCCGACGGGGACGGACCTCGACCGGCACCTGGTAGGTGGCACCACCGACCCGGCGGCTACGCACCTCGAGTTGCGGACGGACATTGTCGATAGCCCGTTTCAGGGTGCCGACCGGCTCGCTGCCCGTCTTTTGCTCAACGGTGGAGAGTGCGGTGTAGACGATGCGCTCGGCGGTGGAACGCTTGCCTCGTTGCAGCACTTTGTTGACGAGCTGGGTGACCACCGTGGACCGGTAGACCGGATCTGGGTTCAGCTCACGACGATCGGCGGGGCCCTTGCGCGGCACGGTCAGCCTTCCTTTTTCGTGCCATAACGGCTACGAGCCTGGCGTCGCTGACCGACGCCCGAGGTGTCCAGCGTCCCGCGGATCACCTTGTAGCGGACACCGGGGAGGTCCTTCACGCGGCCACCGCGGATGAGCACGATGGAGTGCTCCTGGAGGTTGTGTCCCTCGCCGGGGATGTAGGCCGTGACCTCGACACCCGTGGTAAGGCGGACACGAGCCACCTTGCGTAGCGCGGAGTTCGGCTTTTTCGGTGTGGTGGTGTAGACCCGGGTGCACACCCCGCGCCGCTGGGGCGCTCCCTTAAGCGCAGGCGTGGCTTCCTTGCGGCGCTTGGACTGACGGCCCTTGCGGACCAGTTGCTGGATGGTGGGCACAGACCTACCTCGTCGATTGGAAAAACAGGGATTGCAACACCGCGACCGGGAATCGGCACCGGCCAGCAATCGAGTCTACGGGTGGGCCTCCCCCACTCACAAACGTGTCGCCCGGGCCGGACCGACGTCACACGGCCAACTACCCGGCCTCGGGGGTCTCCTCGGTCGGAACGCCGATGGCGGTAGCTAGGTCGATCACGTCGGCCTCGTAGGCACCCTCGAATGCATCCTCGCCCGGGCCGACCTGACCGGCCAGCCATTCGGCGAGGTCCTGTTCCTCGTCAGCCGACGAGTAGAAGTCCATCGGCTTGTAGTCCGGGGCATGGGTGGCCACCCGCCTGTACTCCTCTAGCCCGGTCCCGGCAGGAACCAGCTTGCCAATAATGATGTTCTCTTTGAGGCCGATGAGTTTGTCGCTTCGGCACTCGATGGCCGCCTCAGTGAGGACCCGTGTGGTCTCCTGGAAGGAGGCCGCCGAGAGCCACGAATCGGTGGCCAACGAGGCCTTAGTGATGCCCATGAGCTCGGGACGGCCCTCGGCGGGACGGCGACTCTCGGCCACCAGCATGCGGTTGGTCTCAGCGAAGAGGCGCTGGTCGACCTGCTCGCCGGGCAGGAAGTCCGACTCGCCAGGGTCGTTGATCTTCACCCGGCGAGTCATCTGACGGACGATGAGCTCGATGTGCTTGTCGTGGATGGACACGCCCTGGTCCCGGTAGACCTTCTGGACTTCCTCCACGAGGTACTGCTGTGTCTCGCGGACACCCTTGATCTCGAGAAGTTCCTTGGGGTCGCGCGGCCCTTCAACGATGGCGTCGCCGGCTCGGACCTCCTGACCGTCGACCACCTCGAGGCGGGACGCCCCGACCACCGTGTAGACCTCCTCGGTGCCGTCGTCGGCCACCACGGTGACCTCCCGGCCTCGGCCCTCGTCCTCACCGATCCGGACCACGCCAGAGATGCGGGCCAGGGTGGCCTTACCCTTCGGGGTACGGGCTTCGAAAAGCTCCACAACACGCGGTAGGCCTCCGGCAATGTCCTTGCCGGCCACACCACCGGTGTGGAAGGTCCGCATGGTCAGCTGGGTACCGGGCTCGCCGATCGACTGGGCGGCGATCACGCCGACCGCTTCGCCGACCTCGATCGCCTTTCCGGTAGCCAGCGACATGCCGTAGCTGGCCCCAGACACGCCGGTGGCCGAGTCGTCGGTGAGCGGCGACAAGACGCGGACACGGTCGACGTCGGGGTCGTCGCGCAATAGGTCGGCTTCGACCTCACCGACGATCGTCCCGGCGGGAAGCAGGCGCCGACCACCCTTGGCCTTGGCGTGGACAACGCCCCTACCCTCCGGGTCAGCGACCTCCACATCGTCGGCCAACGTGCGGCTGAACAGGCGGGTCTCCAGGTAGAAGCGCTGGTTCTCCACGTCAGCCTCGACACCGTCGATCCAGATACCGCGGACAGCACCCTCGGCCTCGAAAGGATCGGTGTCGTTAACGATCAACTCTTGTGAGACATCGACTAGGCGACGAGTCAGATAGCCGGAGTCAGCGGTTCGCAGCGCGGTATCGACCAAGCCCTTCCGGGCACCCGGCGTGGCGATGAAGTACTCCAGCATCGCCAGGCCCTCGCGGAAGTTTGATTTGATGGGCCGGGGAATCATGTCACCTCGGGGGTTAGCTACCAGACCGCGCATACCAGCGATCTGGCGGACCTGCATCATGTTGCCCCGGGCACCCGACTTGACCATCATGTCAATCGGGTTGAACCAGTCGGCCTCCAGGGCCTCCACCATCCGCGCTGTGACCTCCGAGGTGGCCGAGTTCCAGATCTCGACCTCCTTCTGGCGACGCTCACCGTCGGTGATGATGCCGCGCCGGAACTGAGTCTCGACCTTCTCGGCATCCTTCTCGTGCCGCTCCAGGATCTCCGCCTTTTCCGACGGTGTCTTGACGTCGTCAATGGACACGGTCAGCCCGGAACGGCTGGCGTACTCGAAGCAAATGTCCTTTAGGGCGTCCAGACACTCGGCAACCACCTTCTTCGGGTAGCGCCGGGCCAGATCGTCGACAATGAGGCCCAGTTGCTTCTTGTCCATTTGCTGGTTCACGAACGTGATGGCCTTGCCGGGCAGGCCACCGAGCTCGAGGGGCTCCGACGACTTCCGGGGTAAGGCGGCGTTGAAGAACACCCGTCCGGGCGTGGTGGTGTGCCAGGTGGCGGCCACCCCGTTGGCCGGCGTCTCGATCAACTCCGGGTACTCGTCGGACCGGAACTGGATACGGGCGTGTAGGTGAACGGCACCGCTCTCGACGGCCCACCCAAGCTGGTCCAGATCGCGGAACACCTTGCCCTCGCCGGCCAGTCCCTCGACCTCGGCGGTGAGGTAGTAGGCGCCGATGACCATGTCCTGGGTCGGGGTGACCAACGGACGACCGTGAGCCGGACTGAGAACGTTGTTAGCCGACAGCATCAGAACCCGGGCCTCAGCCTGAGCCTCCGACGACAGCGGTAGGTGGACGGCCATCTGATCACCGTCAAAGTCCGCGTTGAAGGCGGTGCACACCAGCGGGTGGATCCGGATGGCCTTGCCCTCGACCAGCACCGGCTCGAAGGCCTGGATGCCCAGCCGGTGGAGCGTGGGGGCACGGTTCAGCAGTACCGGGTGCTCGCGAATGACATCCTCCAAGACGGTCCACACGAGGGGTTTGCGACGCTCAACCATGCGCTTGGCTGACTTGATGTTCTGGGCAACTTCCTCGTCGACCAGCTTCTTCATGACGAACGGCTTGAACAGCTCGAGCGCCATGACCTTGGGCAGGCCGCACTGGTGGAACTTAAGTGTGGGACCAGCGACGATGACCGACCGGCCCGAGAAGTCGACCCTCTTGCCGAGCAGGTTCTGGCGAAACCGGCCTTGCTTGCCCTTAAGCATGTCGGACAGTGACTTGAGCGGCCGGTTACCTGGGCCGGTGACCGGACGACCACGACGGCCGTTGTCGAACAGGGCGTCGACGGCCTCCTGGAGCATCCGCTTCTCGTTATTGACGATGATGGTCGGTGCCCCGAGGTCCAGGAGCCGCTTGAGGCGGTTGTTCCGGTTAATGACCCGGCGGTACAGGTCATTCAGGTCGGAGGTTGCGAAACGACCGCCGTCCAACTGGACCATGGGACGCAGTTCCGGCGGGATGACCGGAACGGCGTCCAGGATCATGGCCCGGGGCTCGTTGACCCGACGTCCGTGCTGGTCCCGACGGTTGAAGGCGGCGACGATCTTCAGCCGCTTAATGGCCTTCTGCTTGCGTTGGACGCTGAGCGGCTTCTGGCCCTCCGGCGGATCAATCATCGACCGGAGCTTGACCTCTTCATCATCGAAGTTGATCCGGTCGATGAGCTGAGCCAGGGCGTCGGCACCCATACCACCCTTGAAGTAATCACCCCACCGGTCCTCTAACTCGCGCCAGAGCATGTCCTCTTCGACTATCTGGCGGGCAAACAGACCGGTGAACTCGTCCCATGCCCGGTTCAGGACATCCAGCTCCTGCTCGTACTGCTCCCTGATGAACTGGAGGTCCTTGTCTGCCGCCTTAGCCCGGGCCTTCAACTCGGCCTCCTTGGCGCCCTCGGCCTCCATGTCGACCAGCTCGCCCTCCAGGTCCTCCTGGCGGCGGTTCAATTCACGGTCACGCTCCTCCTCGATGGCCAGACGCTCCTCGGCCAACTCGGCCTCCAGCCCCGGTAGGTCCTCGTGGCGCTTCTCCTCGTCGACCCAAACGACCATGTTGGCGGCGAAGTAGATGACCTTCTCCAACTGCTTGGCCTTAAGTTCCTCGCGTGGCTCGGTGCCCATGAGCAGGTAGGCCAGCCAGGACCGAGTGCCCCGCAGGTACCAGATGTGAACGGCCGGGGCGGCCAGCTCGATGTGGCCCATCCGGTCACGTCGGACCTTGGACCGGGTGACCTCCACGCCACACCGCTCACAGATAATCCCCTTGAAGCGGACCCGCTTGTACTTACCGCAGTAGCACTCCCAATCCTTCTGCGGGCCGAAAATCTTCTCACAGAAGAGCCCGTCCTTCTCCGGCTTCAGGGTGCGGTAGTTGATGGTCTCCGGCTTCTTCACCTCACCGTTGGACCACATGCGGATTCCGTCCGCGGTAGCCAGGCCGATGCGTAGTTGGTCGAATTCGTTGACGTCGAGCACTGTGTCTTCCTGCGTCTCGTTGTTCGTGTCGTAAGGGTCAGTGAACGAGGCCGGCGGCCCGGCGCTCGTCCTCTTCGTCGGAACCCCGCTCCGGGCGGGATAGGTCAATGCCGAGTTCCTCGGCAGCGCGGTAAACGTCCTCGTCGAAGTCACGCATCTCGATCTCTCGTCCGTCCTCGCCAAGCACCTCGACATTCAGGCAAAGAGACTGCATCTCCTTGATGAGAACCTTGAAGCTCTCGGGGATGCCGGGCTCGGGGATGTTCTCGCCCTTCACGATGGCCTCGTAAACCTTCACCCGGCCGAGTACGTCGTCCGACTTGATGGTCAGGAGTTCCTGCAGGCAGTAGGCGGCGCCGTACGCCTCCAGAGCCCACACCTCCATCTCGCCGAACCGCTGGCCACCGAACTGGGCCTTCCCGCCCAACGGTTGCTGGGTGATCATCGAGTACGGACCGGTGGAGCGGGCGTGAATCTTGTCGTCCACCAGGTGAGCCAGCTTCAGGATGTAGACGTACCCCACCATCACCGTGCTGTCGTACGCCTCACCGGTTCGCCCGTTGTAGAGGGTGGCCTTACCGTCCAGCTGGACTAGGCGTTCGCCGTCAGCTGTTTCGGGTCGCAGGTTGGCCAGGATTTTTTGGATCGTGGGGTGTCGGCCGGCCCGGTCCTCCTCGTCCCAGTGGGCCCCGTCAAACACCGGCGTCGCCACGTGGACGGCGGGCTCGGTCGAGGGACGAGTCTTTTTCTCGATGCCGCGCACCGGGTCGGACCCGACACCCTCGCCACCGATCTCCCAACCCCACCGGGCGCAGTACCCGAGGTGAGCCTCCAGTACCTGCCCGACGTTCATCCGTGACGGAACGCCCAACGGGTTGAGGATGATGTCGACCGGCGTCCCGTCGGCCATATAGGGCATGTCCTCGACGGGAAGGATCTTGGAGATGACGCCCTTGTTGCCGTGCCGACCAGCCAACTTGTCGCCCACGCTGATCTTGCGCTTCTGACCCACGTAGACCCGGACAAGCTGGTTGACGCCAGGAGGCAACTCGTCACCGTCGTCGCGGTTGAACACCTTGACATCGATGACCTTGCCCGCCTCGCCGTGCGGAACCTTTAACGAGGTGTCGCGCACCTCACGCGCCTTCTCGCCGAAGATGGCTCGGAGAAGACGTTCTTCCGGGGTCAACTCGGTCTCACCCTTGGGCGTGACCTTGCCGACCAGCACATCGCCGGGCGCCACCTCAGCACCCACCCGAACGATGCCCAGATCATCCAGGTCAGCCAGGATCTCGTCCGACAGGTTGGGGATGTCCCGTGTGATCTCTTCGGTCCCCAACTTGGTGTCTCGGGCGTCGATCTCGTGCTCCTTGATGTGGATCGACGTCAGGACGTCGTCCTTGACCAGGCGCTCGGACAGGATGATGGCGTCTTCGAAGTTGTAGCCCTCCCACGACATGAAGGCCACGAGGAGGTTCTTACCGAGGGCCAACTCACCGTCGTCGGTGGACGAGCCATCGGCCAGCACCTGGCCCGACCTCACCCGCTGGCCTGGAGCGACCCGGATCTTCTGGTTGATGCAGGTGTCCTGGTTGGACCGCACGTACTTGAGCAGCGGGTGGACCGTCGAGCCGGACTTCCGGTAGTCGACCGTCACCGTGGTGCCGTCGACCGCCGTTACCGTGCCGTCCTCGAGGGCAAGCAGCATGTCCGCCGCGTCGTGGGCGGCGCTGGCCTCGATACCGGTGCCGATGTACGGGGCCTCGGACTGGATAAGCGGCACCGCCTGCCTCTGCATGTTGGCTCCCATGAGGGCACGGTTGGCGTCGTCGTGTTCGAGGAACGGGATCAGAGCGGTAGCCACAGACACGATCTGCTTCGGTGAGACGTCCATCAGCTGGACCTCTTCCGGCGGCACGTAGGAGATCTCAGTCGTGGCGCCAAAGAAAACGTCTTGTTCCAACTGGAGCCGGAGGTCCTGGAGCGAGGCGGCCTGCGGCGACCGCCGGACAAGGACCCGATCGTTGCGGAAGGTTCGGTTGGGATTGAGGGGTGCGTTCGCCTGGGCGACGACGTACTCCTCCTCCTCGTCGGCGGCTAGCCAGAGGATCTCGTCGGTGACCTTGCCCCTCTTCACGGCCCGGTACGGCGACTCGATGAAGCCAAAGGGGTTCACCCGGCCGTAGGTGGCCAGACCACCGATGAGGCCGATGTTGGGGCCCTCCGGGGTCTCGATTGGGCACATCCGGCCGTAGTGGGAGAAGTGGACGTCACGGACCTCAAAGCCGGCTCGCTCACGGGACAGGCCACCGGGACCGAGGGCCGAGAGGCGACGGCGGTGGGTCAGCCCGGAAAGGGGGTTCACCTGGTCCATGAACTGGGAGAGTTGGCTGGTGCCGAAGAACTCCTTGATGGCGGCCACCACGGGTCGGATGTTGATCAGCGAGGTCGGGGTAATGGACTCGACATCCTGGGTGGTCATCCGCTCGCGAACTACGCGCTCCATCCGGGACAGCCCGATGCGCAGCTGGTTCTGGATGAGCTCGCCCACCGACCGGATGCGACGGTTGGCGAAGTGGTCCTGGTCGTCAAGGCGATAGCCAGGCTCGCCCTTGGCTAGGTGCAGCAGATAGGTGCAGGTAGACAGGACCTCGGACCGGGTGAGGACCGGCGAGTCGGGATCGGGACGCTCTAACTCAATGCCGAAGAGCTTCTCGTTCTTCTCGATCTCGGGGCCGAGCTTACGGTTCAGTTTGTAACGCCCGACCCGGGACAGGTCGTAACGCCGGGACTCGAAGAAGGCGTTGCGCAGGTAAGCCCGGGCGGCCTCGACCGAGGGCGGTTCGCCGGGGCGAACCCGCTTGTAGATCTCCAGGAGGGACTCCTCCTGGGTGGGGGCGAGGTCCTTGTCCTTCTCCCACTGCCCCTCGAGGTAGTCGAAGTGACGGACAAAGCGTTCTAGGAAGCCCGGCTCGTTCTCCTCGTCGTAGCCCAGAGCCCGCAGGAGGGTGAACATCGAAAGGCGACGTTTGCGGGCTACACGGGTCCCGGCGGTGACGTCCTTACCTGGCTTTTGTTCGACGTCGAATTCGATCCACTCGCCGCGGTAGGGATGAATGGTGCCGGTGACCAACTGGTGCTTGGCCAGGTTCCGGAGCCGGTAACGCTCACCAGGCTGGAAGATGACGCCCGGCGATCGGACGAGTTGGGACACCACGACTCGCTCGGTGCCGTTGATGACGAAGGTCCCCTTCTCGGTCATCATCGGGAAGTCCCCCATGAAGACTGTCTGCTCCTTGATCTCGCCGGTGTCGGCGTTCATGAAGCGGGCCCGTACAAAGATCGGGGCGGAGAAGGTCATGTCCTTCTCCTTGCACTCCTCCACCGTGAACTTGGGCGGAGGGCAAAGGTCCTCGTCCTTGGGATCGAATTCCAGCTCAAGCGAGAGCGTCTCACTGAAGTCCGTGATCGGACTGAGGTCAGAGAACGTGTCGGCGATCCCGTCCCTACGGAACCACTTGAAGGACTTCCGCTGGATGTCGATCAGGTGTGGTAGCGGGAGGACTTCCTCCAGATTGCCGAACGAATAACGGTCCCGAACGAGGGGGCGAGCAGACACCTAGAACTCCTGGCCGAGAGTCATGAACGTGGGCGAGCCGAAAACGCGACAGGGGACGTGTCGAAAACAACACGAACGACGGGCGCGACCACGGCAACAGGGAATACTAGTGCCCACGCGGCCAGCACCGCAACCCTGCGGGCAGCACAACCAGACCCCCTAGGGGCTGATCCAGGGCAAACGGTACGTGACCCCTTTCCGGTGGTCAAGCACCGTCATCGAACCGCAATGCGCAACCTTGCGTCGGGAAAGCCGATCGTGTATGAGCCACAACCCCGGTCGGCCTTCGGGTAATCCGAAAACTACGTGACCCCCGGGGTGCGCCCCGGGGGTCACGTATCGGTCGGCGGCGACGCCGCCGACCGGACTACTTAAGCTCGATCGAAGCGCCGGCGGCCTCAAGGGCCTCTTTGGCCTTCTCGGCGTCCTCCTTGGAGGCACCTTCCAAAACGGCGTTGGGAGCACCGTCCACTAGGTCCTTGGCATCCTTCAGCCCGAGGTTCGTGAGCGCACGGACCTCCTTGATGACCTGGATCTTCTTGTCGCCAGCGCCGGTCAGGACAACGTCGAAGGAGTCCTGCTCCTCCTCCTCATCACTGTTGTCGCTCGCCGGGGCGGCGGCGGCCACGGCCACCGGGGCAGCTGCGGTCACACCGAACTTCTCCTCGAAGTCCTTCAGTAACTCGCTCAACTCCAGCACGCTCATCTCTGCGATCGCGTCGAGGATCTCTTCCTTCGTCGCCATGATCACTCCTCTTCCTTGTTGTCGGTGTCGGTGGCTTCGTCGGTGGACGCCTCATCGGCGACCTCCGCATCGGCTTCGTCAGCAACCGCCACCTCGTCGGCGGCATCGGCTGCATCGGTTTCCTCGTCAGTGGACGCCTCA
>Ga0207961_1000161_pt1 | contig 19545 bp, 19 predicted proteins | sample Knorr_S7_td_250__FD_185596 | JGI IMG/M metagenome (GOLD analysis project Ga0207961, IMG submission 185596) | Marine microbial communities from Southern Atlantic Ocean transect - Knorr_S7_td_250_ad_252m_LV_B (SPAdes) (version 2) | ecosystem: Environmental > Aquatic > Marine > Oceanic | place... | reverse complement strand
CCCAAGAGATTTTCAGGTGTAAGGCCTGCTGGAAGCAGTAAATAAGTCTGGCCTAGTAAATCAATTAATAGTTTTACCGCAAAGATTGTTATGCCTAAAGGGATCCAAACCAATAGACCGGCTACGATTATTGTTCGTAATTTCTTCATATCATTCCAATTATTACATTACTCAGCATCTTTGGCTGCTTTATCTTTAATTTTATCCTTCTTCTTTGTTTTTTCAGAATCGTTATCACTTTTTGAACTTTCTTTCTTTTCAGGTTTTTCATCTTTTTGATCAGCTACATTTTTACGATTCTCTTTTTTAAAATCTGTCTCGTACCACCCTTCTCCTTTTAATCTGAAATTAGGTGCAGAAATCAGGCGCCTCAGAGATTTTTTACCGCACTCCGGACAATCAACCAATGGCTTATCATTAACCTTTTGAAGAGCATCAAGAACATGGTTGCAATCATCGCATTGATATTCATAAATTGGCATAAGGCATAATTCTCATTAATTACATAAATAAAATCGAGTATATTACGACAGAGTGAAGAAAAACTCTAAACTTTAATATCTGGAAAAGCTAAATTATTAATCGTTTTTTTATCCAAGGTATTGCCTGATAACTCTTTGATAGTAAGCTCCATATCCTCTGGGAGATCACTAGAAAAAGACATTTGATCACCAGAAACTGGATGAATAAAATCAAGCTTGAAAGCATGTAGAGCTTGTCTCTTTATAGATTGAAGCTGTTTCATCAAACTCTCCTTTGCCGCTTTGGGGACGGTCAATCTTGTTCCATAAAGAGGGTCGCCTAAAATTGGATAACGAATGTGTGACATATGCACTCTAATCTGATGTGTTCGCCCAGTCTCTAATTGAACCCCAACAAATGTGTAACCAGATAGTTTTTTGAGAACCCTAAAATGTGTCACTGCATTTTTGCCATCCTCTGAAACTCTAAATTTAATCCGATTATTAGGGTCCCTTGATAAATGCTCATTAACAGTTCCCCCGCTCGTCATTTCACCAACACAGATAGCGCGGTATTCTCGTTTAATTAACCTTGATTGCATGGCGCTATTCAAAGAATTATATGCATTACTATTTTTTGCCACCATCAGTAACCCGCTTGTGTCTTTATCTAAGCGGTGGATTAATCCTGCCCTTGGAAGAAATCTTAGTTCTTCATCATGAAACAATAGGCCATGTTGAAGTGTTGAATCGTAATTACCATGCCCAGGATGAACAACTAGACCTTGAGGCTTATTAACAATAATTAAATCATTATCTTCATAAATAATATCAAGGTTGATTTTTTGAGGCTCAATCTCACTACGCTCTTTTAAGACAGGCACCACTTTAATCTGGTTTCCCTCTTGGACTTTAGCACTAGGTTTAACTATCTGATTTTCAAGAAGAATATTCCCTGATTCAATCCACTCCTTTATTACGACACGAGAGTATTCAGATAGTTTTGAAGTAACCACCTTATCGATTCTCTGATTATGTTCATCAGAGGTAACTAAAAATTCTATTGCATCTTCATTCATCTAATCTATTATGCTTGATTTGATTTCACTTATTTTAGGCTATAATTCCATACTTAGAACATCTAAAAAAGATAAGAGAACTTAAATTTTGAAAAATATACAGAATATATCGCTTCTTATACTGGCAACTTTGATTGTTTCATGCAGCAAAGATGAAGCCACTGACATGAGATCATCTTCAGAAGTTATTTATGAAAGGGCCAAGTATGCAATGGATAATGGCAACTTTAGAAATGCTGTTAATTATCTTGAAGTGCTGACAACATCGTTTCCTTTTAGCAATGAAGCAAAGCAAGCTCAGTTAGATCTTATCTACACTCATTATCGGAGTTCTTCTTTTGAAGAGGCGATTGATGAAGCCAAACAATTTGAAAAAGAAAATCCAACCCACCCAAGAGTTGATTATGCGTTATACATGAGGGGAATCTCATTGTTTGAAGGACAACATCAGTGGTATCACGAAATGTTTGACGTGGATTTGACCGAACGACCACCTTCAAAAACTGAAGAAGCATTCTCAGTTTTCTCACAATTATTAAGGAGGTACCCTGAAAGTATTTATATTGATGATGCTACACAGAGAATGATTTTTTTAAGGAACAGATTGGCAAGATATGAAAATCATGTGGCACAACACTACTTGGAACGAGGTGCATATATTGCAGCAATCAACCGAGCTAAATACGCTCTGGAACAATACAGCGGTGCTCCTGCAACTATAGAATCCTTGGAAATTATTGCCAAAGCATACAATAGCCTTGGAATGGATGATCTAGCTGAACAAGCAGAAAGTATTTTCCTGGCTAATCAAACTAAAGATCCAAATCAAACGATTGCCCTAGAAGATGGCGAACCTTGGTACAAATTCTGGTAATTGATTAACCAACCAGCACGGATTTCATTTTCTCACCTATTAACGCAGGCGATTCAACAGTATAAACACCCGCCTCTTGCAATGCTTCATATTTACTTGCAGCAGTACCTTCTTTTCCGGTAACAATTGCTCCAGCATGTCCCATTCTTTTTCCTGGGGGAGCTGACACTCCAGCGATGTATGCAACAACCGGCTTAGTGACGTTATTTTTAATAAATTCTGCTGCTTTCTCTTCATCAGAACCGCCTATTTCTCCTACTAAGACGATCCCTTGAGTATCTGGATCAGCTTCAAAGAGTTTTAAACAATCAATAAAATTAATGCCCTTGATAGGATCTCCGCCAATACCAATACAGGTGCTTTGACCCAATCCATGCTTAGTGGTTTGATCAACCGCTTCATAGGTAAGAGTTCCAGATCTTGAGATAATACCAATGGATCCTTTTTGATGAATAAAACCCGGCATGATGCCTATCTTGGCTTCATCTGGTGTAATTATGCCCGGACAGTTAGGCCCCAGAAGAATTGAAGATGAATCTTTTAGACGCGCCTTGACCTTGATCATATCAGCAACAGGAATCCCTTCGGTAATGCAAACAACGAGTCCGATTTCAGCCTCGATAGCGGCAATAATGGCTTCAGCTGCAAATTTTGGAGGAACAAAAATCATACTCACATCAAATTCAAGACTTTCACTAGCCTCACTCACTGAATTAAATACTGGAACACCCAAGTGTTCTTGCCCTCCTCTTCCTGGGGTAACCCCGCCAACTATATTGGAGCCATAATCAATACATTGTTGGGAATGAAATGTTCCTTGTGATCCTGTGATTCCTTGGCAGATGATCTTTGAAGATGAATTGACTAAAACACTCATTAGCTATCCTTTACTGCATTGACAATCTTTAAAGCGGCATCTGTTAAGTCGTCTGCGGGTATGACCTTCAAGTCTGATTTACTCAATAATTCCTTACCGAGATCAACATTAGTTCCCTCCAATCTAACCACAATAGGAACATTGATATCAGACTTACCAACTGCAGCAATAATACCCTCTGCAATCACATCACACCTTACAATCCCACCGAAGATATTGACCAAGATCCCTTTGACTTTCGGGTTCTCCATAATAATATCAAAGGCAGATTTAACTCTATCTGGTGTAGCGCCGCCACCCACATCTAAAAAATTAGCGGGTTCGCCACCATGTAATTTAATGACATCCATTGTAGCCATGGCTAATCCTGCGCCATTAACCATACATGCAATTTCGCCATCCAAAGAAACATAACTTAAGTCGTTTTCCGAAGCTTTAACTTCGAGCTTGTCTTCTTGGTTAGGATCTTTCATAAGACTTAAATCTTCTTGTCTAAATAAAGCATTACTATCAATAGACATCTTAGAATCTAGAGCAATAAGATGATTTTTCTCATCCAATATGAGTGGATTGATCTCGATTAAATCTGAGTCTTTAGTCACAGCTAATGAAAATAATTTAGTTGTAATGTCTATAAATTCAGCAACGGCATTATTTTTTAGGCCAAGGCTATCCGCCATAGTGGATAATTCAGTCTCTTTTAATCCATCTTTAGGGTCAATAGTGTATCTAATAATCTTTTCAGGAGACACATCAGCGACAGTTTCGATATCCATTCCTCCTTCAGAGGATCCGATAAATGTCCAAGACTCCTGTGCCCTATCGATGAGTAAACTCAAATAATATTCAGATGCAATAGATGTCCCTGATTCAATATAAACAACATCTATAGGCAAACCTTTATCATCGGTTTGTTTTGTAACCAAGTTAGAACCGAGCATTGAACTAGCGATACTCTCAACCTCATCAATACTTTTTGTAATTTTAACTCCGCCAGCTTTGCCTCTTCCTCCGGCATGAACCTGTGCTTTTATTACCCATGTGTCGACCTTCAGATCTTCGGCAATTTTCCTTGCTTGATCAGGAGTTGAGGCTACACCTCCTTCTAGAACAGGTATTCCAACATCTGAGAACAATTGCTTTGATTGGTATTCGTGTAAATTCATTTATCGAAAAACTAAAAAATAATCACTGAGTTATAACAAAAGGCTATTTTCATCTAAACTAGTAGGTAATTAAACCTTTTTATTAATTTTATGAATGAGACTTTTAAAATTGGACTAACAGGAGGGATTGCTTCTGGGAAAACTACAGTCTGCAATCTTTTCAAAGACTTATCAGTAGAAATCATCGATGCCGATGTAATCTCTCATGAATTAAGCAAAAAAGGTGGGGCTGCATTTGAAGAAATTATTGAAGCTTTTGAAGATGAAATTATTGGTAATGATGGAGAGCTTGATAGAAAAAAACTTCGTTCAATAGTTTTCAATGACGATAGTAAAAAGAAGATGTTAGAGGGGATCATTCATCCTAAAGTATTATTAAGCATTAATGAAAAAATTAAAGCTTCACAATCTGATTATCTGATTATCTCTGTGCCACTTATGATAGAAACAGGAATGAATGCGATGATGGATAGAGTTCTTTTAATAGACTGCAATGTCGAAACACAAATAGAAAGATTAAGCCAAAGAGACCAATCATCTCGAGAGGAAGCTATCAAAATCATCGAAAGCCAGGCCTCCATAGAGTCTAAAAGAGAATTATCAGATGACAGGATTATAAATAATAATGAAACTTCCATTGAAGAATTAACATTAAAAGTAAAAGAATTGGATGATTTTTATAGAAATCTTAATCATAAGTAGATATAAAGATTACCCCACCAAGAAAGTAAATAATTATCTAGTATGGAACAAGGAATATACGAATTACCTTTGAATGAGAGATTGAGGACGTTCATGCGAATTGAATTTCTTTATTCTAGACTAAAATATTTTTCTTCCAATTTAGATGATAATTGGCAAACGAGAACGGTCATCCATACCCTATTAGAAATCTATTCAATTCTATCTAGAACAGATGTAAGACGTGAGGTCTTAGCAGATCTTGACAGGTACATAATGCAAATGCAGCGTTTCCAGTCGGCACCTGATGCAGATAACAATATGGTTAATGATGTCTTAGAAGATCTAGATTCAATAAAAGATCAAGTCGTGGACGTTGGAACCGATTATCTTTTGAAATTAAGAGAAGATGAATTCATAGCATCACTTCTTCATCGACATACACTTCCTGGAGGTAAGGCAGAGTTTGATATGCCAAAGTATAAATTTTTTCTTGAATCGCATAAAAAAAATGTAGTTGTCCAGATTAATAGCTGGATTGATGTTATGAGGCCTATTTGTGAAGGAATAGACAAATTAATGTGGATCATAAGAGAGAGCAATGAACCTATTGCTACAGTTGCAGTGGGAGGCCAATATAATCATCAAATAGAAAGACGAACTCAAATCTCATTAGTTAGAATAATAACTAACGACACTAATGTTTACCCCGAGATTAGTGGCGGAAGACATTTGATTGCGGTGAGATTTTTTAACCAAAATAGAGATGGTGAATACGTACAATTTGAAGATAACGTCGAATTCAAGATCTCTCTATGCTAAAAATATTAGTTAATGTTTCTACAATTGATTTGCTTCCAGGAATAATCTTTACTTTGTTAAGATCTTGAATATCAACCCATACAATTTGCTCTTTTTCATTGGCAATAGGATCCCCCTTATAACTTTTGATTAAAAATGGGTGAAGCTCAACGCCAAAAGCATCATATTCATATATATAGCTTCCCATGGGGGAAATGTCTTTGATGGAAATACCTAACTCTTCTTTAAGCTCTCTTTTTAGGGCTATCCTAGGTGTTTCATCAAGTTCTTTTTTACCGCCAGGAAATTCGAGGTAATCAGGAAAATCAGTTTTGTGTGTTCTTGTGCTCAAAAGAACCTCATTACTTGAATTCTTTAAAACGCCAACAACTACTTGTGTAAGATTATTTTTATTGCTACTGCTCAATAGCGCCATGACATTTTTTATACTTCTTTCCAGAGCCGCAAGGACAAGGTTCATTTCTTCCAATCTTTTTCTGATCTCTCACAAATGGCATGGCCGTCTGACTAGCTTTATTAGATGAAGATTGATCTGATCCAAATGTTGAAATATTCTTGTGCTTAAGTTCAACGTTTTCAACATCAGGAGCTTGTTCGCTTACCGCCTCAGCATCCTCTTCTCCCCTAAATCTAGCCCTTGAAAGAATGCTGATAACATTGAATTTAAGTTGGTCCATCATAAATGAAAACATCTCAAAAGATTCTCGTTTATACTCTTGCTTTGGATTTTTCTGTGCATAGCCTCTCAAATGTATGCCTTGTCTCAAATGATCCATTGCTGCAAGATGTTCTCGCCATTGCATATCAAGTTGCTGTAGCATGACTGCCTTCTCTATTTCTCTCATTGGTCTTTCGCCAATTGAATTTTCTTTTGTGCTGTAATTCCTGGTATATTCTTCAAAAATAATCTTCCAAATATTTTCTGAATTAATTGAGTCGTCCTGATTGATTATTGACTCTAGGTCTAGGGAAATTAAAAAATCATTGTAAATGGATTGCTCTAGCCCGCCTAAATCCCAACTTTCTTCCATGGAATCTGGTTCAATATACTGTGAGGTTAGTTCTTGTATAGATTCTTCACTTATGCCTACGATCATATCATTGATGCTATCTTCCGATAAGATATCGCTTCTTAATTGATAAATAACTGATCGTTGATCATTAGCCACATCATCGTATTCAAGGAGGTTCTTTCTAATGTCAAAGTTATGAGATTCAACCTTCCGTTGCGCTCGTTCAATTTGTCGTGTTAACAAATTACTTTCAATAGCCTCTCCTTCCTCCATGCCCACTCTCGACAACATGCTTTGCGTTTTTTCTGGATCACCAAAGATTCTCAATAAATCATCGTCTAGAGATAGGTAAAATCGACTTGAACCCGGATCACCTTGCCTGCCTGATCTACCTCTAAGCTGGTTATCGATTCGTCTCGATTCATGTCTTTCCGTTCCAATAATATGAAGCCCACCAGCTTCAATAACATCATCGTGTATTTTTTGCCAATCCAGTTTCATTTGTGAAATCTTTTCTTCGTCTAAATTCTCTTTTGAAAGCTTTATTTCTGCATCAATATTGCCACCTAAAACTATATCAGTTCCCCTCCCAGCCATATTAGTGGCTATAGTCACAGAGCCTGGTTTACCCGCTTGAGCAATAATCATTGATTCCTTTTTATGTTGCTTAGCGTTCAAAACTTGGTGCTTTATGCCTTCCTTGCTTAGCAACTGGGATATGTATTCAGAATTCTCAATTGAAGCTGTCCCAACCAAGATGGGCTGATCCTTTTCTTGCCTCTGCTTTATGTCTTCAATAATATTTTTAAATTTACCATCTCGATTTAAATACACTAAATCAGCATGATCATCCCTAATCATTTTTTCGTGTGTAGGTATGACCACAACTTCAAGACCATAAATTTGCTGAAACTCAAATGCCTCTGTATCTGCTGTACCTGTCATTCCGGAGAGCTTGTCATAAAGTCTAAAATAATTTTGGAATGTAATTGAAGCTATCGTCTGATTCTCTTCCTTGATATTAAGATTCTCTTTTGCTTCAACAGCCTGATGTAGGCCATCAGACCATCTTCTTCCTGCCATTGTTCTGCCTGTAAATTCATCAACAATAACCACTTCACCATCTTTAACAATATAGTCCACATCTTTATTGAATAATTTATGGGCTCTAATAGCGGCGTTGATATGATGCATAAACTTTATATTTTTTGGATCATACAAACTATCTCCCTGTTGAAGCATATTCATTCCATGGAGTATGTTTTCAACATTGGAATGACCTTCTTCTGTGAGATAGATCTGTTTGACCTTTTCATCAATCGTATAATCTCCAGTTTCTGATTCGCTAGATCCAGATTTTAGTTTATGAACTATAGAATTCATCTTCTGATAGAGTTCAGTGCTCTGATCTGCTTGACCAGAGATAATTAAAGGGGTTCTTGCTTCATCAATAAGAATAGAGTCAACTTCATCAACGATAGCGAATGAAAGATCCCCTTGAGATTGCATCCCTTCCTCATAAGATAAATTGTCTCTCAAATAATCAAAACCAAATTCATTGTTGGTGCCATAAGTAATATCAGCCTCATAAGCTGTCTTTCTCTCAGGAGGATTCTGATTGGATTTAATGCATCCTACAGTTAAACCAAGAAACTCATATATAGGCCTCATCCAATCAGCATCTCTCTGAGCTAAATACTCATTTACAGTTATGATATGAACACTTTTACCAGACAGTGCATTCAGATAAGCAGGCAGGGTTGACACCAGTGTTTTGCCCTCTCCAGTTTTCATTTCTGAAATTTTGCCTTCATGGAGCGTAATGCCACCAATAAGCTGGACATCATAGTGTCTAAGTCCTAATGTTCTTTTTGAGGCCTCTCTTACAATGGCAAAGGCTTCAGGTAAAATATCATCAAAGCTCTCTGACTCTTCATATAAGGATCTAAGCTTGTCTGTCTTTGCCTTCAAATCATGATCACTAAGCTCAGATAACTCATCTTCCAATGCATTAACCTTGTCTACAATCGTTGAATATTGATTTAATAATCTCTGATTGCTGCTGCCAAAAATCTTTGTAAAAAAACCTTTCAAAACTGCCTCTATATTTTATTCAACACATAAGTAACTATCTGCTAGCTTAAATGAATTGATATTATAACCTTAAGGACAAGAATAATATCATTCATAAACTATGAAATAACAACAGAATGAAACACATTTCGGACATAATAAAAAACGGTTTGAGTAATTTAGGTAAAATGACTCAATCAGTAGAAGAGAAAACGGCTCTCTTAAAGCATTTACAAAAAAACTTACCCAACTTTGGGTCGTCTATAAAAAGTGCATATATAAACAAGAACAATGTCTTAATTATAGGATCTGAAAATGCTGAGATTTCATCAAGAATAAGATTTGAAGAAATTCAAATAAGAAAACTATGCAAGGATATTGAGATTAATCCAAAAAAGATAAGGTTTATTGTCGAGCCCTGAGCTAAGCTTTGCCTAAAGCAGCGGTCCAATATGAGATAGGAATATCAGTAATTTCTGACTCCTGAACTTCTTCCCAAGCAGTTTCATCAGCATAGAGCTTTCTGATCAGTTTATTGTTTAACTCATGCCCTGATTTGAAACCGTTAAACTCACCAACTAAGATATGGCCCATTAGATATAAGTCACCAATAGCATCTAAAATCTTATGCCTAACTAATTCATCATCAAACCTTAAGCCATCCTGGTTTAATATCCGATAGTCATCAAGAACAATTGCATTATCTAAACTGCCTCCAAGCGCTAAATTATTTGCTCTTAGAGTCTCAATTTCCTTTAAAAAGCCAAACGTTCTTGCTCTTGAGATTTGATCCAGAAAATTGAGAGTTGAAAAATCAAAAGTAAACTCGGTTAATTTATTTTGAATCATAGGGTGTTCAAACTCTATTTGGAAACTAAGCCGGTAACCGTTATAAGGTTTAAACTCAGCAAACTTACCGTCGTCCTCGACTCTTACATTTTTTTTAATTCTAAGAAATTTCTTGGGTGCTTTCTGCTCCTTGATACCTGCTAATTCAACCAGAAGGATAAAAGATGCTGCACTACCGTCCATAATAGGTACCTCTGGGCCATGAATATCCACATAAGCATTATCAATTCCCAATCCAGAAAAAGCAGCCAATAGATGTTCAACGGTCATGATTGAGGCATCATTCTGAGTTATTGTTGTTCCTAGCTTTGTGTCTGTGACATTATGAGCATTGGCTTGAATTTCCTGCACAGGATCAATATCTAATCTCCTAAAACGGATACCAATATCCTCAGAAGCAGGCCTAAGAGTCATCTCAACCCTCTGTCCTGTATGCAAACCTACACCTGCAGCAGAAATAGGCTTATCCAATGTCCTTTGATGCAGCATTATATTAATACCTCTTGTGTATCATGCCCATAAATCAGGTAAAGACTATCATAGATAGAGAATATTACTCAACTCTTTGTTTTTTATAGATTTATAGATTTGTCTTAAACCAATCTCTGGTTTTCTCGATTAAAGATCCAGAGGATTTCTGTTTTATCAATTCTTCTGGGTTAGATTGAAACTTCTTAAGCGCGTATAAAAGTAAGCCTGCACCAGTCGCATTTTCTGGGCTATTAATTGTTTCAAAAGCACCGCTCATTGGTTTGGGATAACCAAGTCTGACGTCTGAGGAAAAAACTTCTTCTGCAAGCTCAACAGCACCGGCCAACTGAGAAGTTCCCCCTGTTAAAACAATGCCAGCTCTGAGATTATCAGTGTTCATCTTACCTATCTCTTCTAGAACAACTTCAAACAATTCCCTGTATCTTTGTTCAACAACTGCAGAGAGAATCTTTATGTCAGTATTTCTAGGAGCTCTATCGCCAACACTAGGTACTTCTATTGATTCCCCAGTTCCATTCAGATGAGATAAAGTACAAGCATGTTCTATCTTCAATGCTTCAGCACTTTCAATGGGGGTTTTTAGCTCATGAGCAATATCCTTGGTGACGTGATCTCCTCCTATTGGAATAACCTTCGTCGTTAATATTTGTCCATCCTTGAAAATAGCAATATCTGTTGTTCCGCCGCCAATATCAATTAAGCAGGCCCCAAGATCCTTTTCATCTTTTGACAAAACGGACATGCTTGAAGCCAAAGGCTCTAAAACAATCTCTTGAACCTCTAAATCACACCTTTCCAGAGATTTAATAATATTCTCTTCAGCACTTCTTGAGATAGTAACAATATGAACATCTGCCTCAAGCCTGATTCCAGACATACCAATTGGGTCCCTGATACCTTCTTGGCCATCAATAATATAATCCTTTGGCAAGACATGAAGAATCCTTTCCTCAGATGGTATTTTCATTGCCTTTGAGGCATCTATAGCTCCTTCCACGTCACTATAGTCAACCTCACCACTGTTAATTCTTACAAACCCATGTCCATCATAGCTCCTCACATGGCTTCCAGCGATTCCAGCGAATACTGTATTGATTTCACAATCTGCAAACTTTTCCGCCTGCTCTATAGCTTGAGCAATCGAATCAACCGTAGATTCAATATTTACAACTACCCCTTTCTTTAATCCGCTAGATTTATATGTTCCTGTTCCAATTATCTTTAGGTCAGATTCATGATTAATCTCAGCTATTAGGACAACAATTTTTGAAGTGCCTATATCAACAGCTGCAATAATTTCATTAGAGTTAGTTCTAGCCATTATTTATTACTGATTCTTCCTTTTAATCACAAATCCTTCTGAATATCTAAGATCAATATAAGAAATTAATTCAAAATTTTCTAATAGAGATTGGTCCCAAACAGTTAAAAATCTCTCAAAACGTTCTTCTGTATTCTCTTCTCCAAGCTTAATTTTAATTGATGGACGAACGGTTATTACCCATGAACCCCTCAAATCTAGCTCTATCTCTTCAATCAAAATACCTCTTGTTACTAATTCATCATTATATAACTTGTATCTAGTGTAGACCTCATTCTCTCGACCTTCTGGTCCAAAAAATTGGATTAACTCATCAGGAACAACTCGTTGGTCTAAAGCATATAACTCACCAGATGAATTCAGCAGAAGTCTTTCATTCCATAGACCAATAACATCATCTTCTATAACAATAAGATTAATAGTATTGGGCCATTGTTTATTTATTTTTACAGATTTAACCCAATCAATAGCTTCTAATTTACGCTTATATTTAGCTTGATTGACTGTTAAAAAACCTTGATTTTTAAGCTCTAAGACAACAGTTTCTATACCCTTCTTGGAAATCCTTTTGAGATCTCCCTCAATATTTATTGATGTTATAGGCTGATTAATAGAAACGTAGATAAAGCCAAATATGAATAAAATGAAAAAGATTAGAAGAAAGGGTTCGAAATGACTTCTTTTCTTTCCTTGGTTGAAATTTTTAAAGAAAGTGAAACTTTTTTTCTTATTTTTTTTATTTGATTTAAACAATATGGCTTTATTCGCTTGTATTTTTGAGAATCTCTAAACAGAGAGAATTAAAATCTATTCCTTCTTCTTTAGCGGCCATGGGAACCAAGCTATGACTTGTCATACCTGGTACTGTATTAATTTCAAGTATTACAGGTTGATTATCATCATTGATAAAAAAATCCAGTCTGCCCCAACCTCTTACATCGAAAAGTTCAAAAATAGACAAGCACTCCCTTTTGATGCTCTCCTCAACACCTTTATCTAATTCGCTTGGACAAATATACTGAGTCTCGTCGCTAAAATACTTAGCTTCATAGTTATAAAATTCTTCATTACTTGCATCAATTTTTACCAAAGGCATTACTTGGTTATTTAAGTAAGCAGCAGTGTACTCTGCGCCGTCAAAATATTCCTCAGCGATGATCCAATCATTTAATTGCTGAAGCTCTTTGTATTTCTCCTTGTAAGCAGACTCTTCATCAATAATATAAACCCCTAAACTGGATCCCTGAGAGCAAGGCTTAATAATAAAAGGAGATCCTAAGGACTCTGAAATCTCTGAGTAAGATTTAGCTTCATCTAACAATAAGAAATCTGGTGTCTGGTAATTGTTGGCAATTAGGATCCTTTTGGTAAACAGCTTATTCATCGTCAATGAACAAGACAGTGTCCGACTACCTGTGTAAGGTATATCTGATAGTTCCAATAAACTTTGAATTTTACCGTCCTCTCCGTCTGCTCCATGAAGAGCCACCCATACATTATCGAATTGTTCTTCTGATAAGCGTTTGAGAAAAGGCTCCTTAGCATCGATCAGGTAGGCATCAACGCCTTTTTGCTTTAGTGCCTTATAGACTGCTTCACCAGAAATTAGAGATATATCTCGCTCTGGTGAAATGCCACCATATAGAACCGCAACCTTCCCGAATTCACTCTCTGCTGTTGACATGATTTTACTCGCCTATGATTCTAACTTCAGTCTCTAAGTCTACATCAAACTTAGCTTTGACGATGTTTTGAACATGCTTAATAAGCTCCTCTATATCTGCTGATGTGGCCCCACCTTCATTGACAATAAAATTTGCATGTTTTGTCGATATGGAGCAACCACCAATTTTATAACCCTTGAGTCCAGCTCTCTCAATCAGATCTCCTGCATGATCCGGTTTAGGATTCTTAAAAACTGACCCGCAAGTATCCTCAGTGAGAGGTTGTGTTTTAATTCTTTGGTCTCTCATAGCTTTCAATTCAGATTTGGTGGTAGTTTCAGATTCTGGAAATTTCATTAGACAAGAGACGAACCATAGAGGAAAAGGAAATTCGACCGATCTGTACGAGAATTTGAATTCCTTGGGGTCCAAGTGATGGATAATTCCAACTTCGTCAATAACCTCAACAGATTCTACGAATTCCCAAGTTTCATGACCAAAGGACCCTGCATTCATGGTAAGAGCTCCACCAATTGAGCCAGGAATCCCTGAAAAGAATGCTGCTGGTCCCATTTCATTCTTTTCAGCAAATAACGCCAAATCCATACATGAAGCTCCCACTTCTGCTCGACAAGAATTCTCTGCCGCCATAGTTATCTTATTTATAGATTTTTTTGTTGAAATAACAACACCCCTAATGCCGCCATCCCTAACAAGGACGTTAGTTCCATTGCCCAACCAGGTGACTGAGTTATCCTTGTTTTGACTTAAGAACTGAGACAAATCTTGACGATTATCAGGTATAAAGAAAACATCTGCAGGGCCTCCCACCTTCCATGAAGTGTGTCTAGATAAAGACTCATTGCGAAGAAAATTAATTAATTTCATGATGTTTAATTTGGATAATCGTTACGAAACTGATGTTTTTCAATAGTTTTATAACAGAAATTGACAATGTTAACTGTTGCATCAACAAATTTCTTATCAAAGGCAGCATCAGACATCCCCTCTAACTTTCCTGGTTCTTTGAAAATACTGTGAATTCTAGTTGCAAGGACCTTCGGATTAAGATCTTTATCTTTAATAATTAGTGCTCCACCTTTTTTTTCTAAAAATTGAGCGTTAAACAATTGATGATTATCTAAGGCATATGGAAAGGGTATAAGAATGGAAGGTAGGCCTATAGCACTTGTCTCAGAAACTGTCATTGCGCCAGCTCTGCCAATTAATAAGTCTGCCCATTCATAAGCTTTTTCTATATTAGTATTAAATGATGCGACTTCAGCATCTATCCCAAAATCTATGTATTTCTCATTTACAACGTCAAAATCATTTTCTCCAGTGTCATGTATTACTTCCATAGGAAGATCCTGACTTAGTAAATTGATAGCTTCAGGAGCAGCCATGTTAATTGATCTAGCACCCTGACTTCCGCCCATTATAAAAATTCTTGGTTTTTTTAATTTATCTGGAAAAGACCTCAATGTTTTTTGAATATTAAGAATCTCATCTCTTACTGGATTACCAAGATAGACCAAGTCGTCAGGGTAGCTCATCAAGAATTTGATAAAGGATGTAAAAGAGTCTGGAAATCCTTCGATAGCAGCATTAGCGCTCCTATTAATAATAAGAAACCGATTGGTGCGACCAGCTATAGAATTTTGTTCATGAATGATAACGCAAGTTTTCTTTTGTGCGGCTAGACAAAACTCAGAAGAAGCATAACCTCCCATTCCTATAATTAAATCAGGATTATTTTTTTCTAAATAAGATTTAATTTCCTTATTCTTTCTCAAACTTAGAAAGAATTTCTTTATAGTGGAAGAACCTTTAAGTCTTGATTCAAAGTATTCTGTTTCGAAGTCATGCTCTGAAAATATTTTCTTTTCCAATTCATTGCCAGTTCCAGCAAGAATAACCTTATGACCATCTACTCTAAATTTTTTTGCTAGTGCTATAGCTGGGAAAATATGACCGCCAGTACCACCAGCAGCAATAATAATTTTATATTTTTTTTCCTTAGCCACTATTTCTTAAATTCTTCTTGGGTTGAGGATTTTCACAGCCTATTCTCAAAACTATTGCTAGTGTAATAAGTGTAATTGCGATACTGCTACTGCCATAGCTAATTAATGGCAGTGTCAGTCCCTTGGTTGGCAAAAGACCCATATTAACTCCAAGATTAATAATCACTTGAAGCGATAGCCATATTCCTATTGAAATACATAAATAACCTTGAAACATCAGTTCAGATCGAATCGCTTTGAAGCCAATAACAAAGATTCGAGAAATAAGAAGTCCATATAACGATAAGATCAAAATCGTTCCCATTAACCCTAGCTCTTCTGCAATGATGGCAAAAATGAAATCCGTGTGAGCTTCTGGTAAATAAAATAATTTCTGAATACTCTCGCCTAATCCAACTCCAAATATTCCTCCACTCCCTATAGCAATGAGTGAATTGGTTAATTGGTAACCAACACCGAGAGCGTCTTTCCAGGGTTCCAGAAAACCTGCGAGGCGACTCATCCGATAGGGTTCAATATATATCAGAAAGGCAAAGGCAAGACCTAGGATAATTATAAGTGCTAAAAAGTATCTAATTTTAAAGCCAGCTATAAAAAACAAACCTGCGGTAACTGAAAGAATGATCACCGTTGAACCAAAATCTGGTTGGCCAAGTAGCAGAAGACAAGCCGGAATAATAAAAATCATTGGTTTTACAAAACTCATAAAATCGCTGGTTAATGCTTCTTGTTGTCGGTAACAATAACCCGAAATATAAATCAACAATAGAAGTCGAGCTGGATCAACAACTTGTATATTTGGCAAAGGTCCAATCTTAATCCAGCGTGTGGCCCCGTTTGCTGTAACGCCTATATCAGGAATGAAAACTATTGTGAGCAGTGCAATTGCTAATATGGGCAATAGAATTCCAAACTTTTCCCAAATTCGGCTAGGAATAAGGAACGCAACTAAACCTGCTGAAAGCCCTAAGGCAATGGAGGTAAGCTGTTTGTAGACATAACCGTAAGGGTCTCCTAGGTTCTTAACTGCTATCGGCATTGATGCAGAAGCCAACATCACTAATCCCCCAACCAATAAAAAAATAGTGGCTATTACAAATAGGTTGTCAATGCCATTGAGAAGTGAGTTTTGTCGTTTATTTGAAGCCAAAACCTTTCCTATTACTTAAGACCTTATCTGATTTTAAGACTCGATAAACCAATCAAGACCAAAAACACAGTGATGATCCAGAAACGGACAATCACCTTAGGTTCAGCCCAACCTTTTAATTCAAAATGATGATGGATTGGTGCCATATTAAATAATCTTTTACCACGCATCTTGTAGGAACCAACCTGAAGGACAACTGAGAGCGTTTCCATAATAAAAACCCCTCCCATTATTGCGAGTATCAATTCTTGTTTGACAATAACTGCAATCAAGCCCATGGCACCTCCGAGTGAAATTGCACCAACATCACCCATAAAGATTTGTGCCGGGTAGGTGTTGAACCATAAAAATCCAAGGCCAGCACCAGAAATTGCACAACAAATAACAAAGACTTCTCCTGCTTCTACCATAAATGGTAAATCCAGATAGGTTGAAAAATTAAAATTACCGCTGACGTAAGCAAAAATTCCCAAAGCTATTGAAATCATGACCACAGGCATAATAGCCAAGCCATCGAGGCCGTCTGTTAGATTAACTGCATTACTTGAGCCAACAATCACCAACATGGTGAAGGGCAAGAACATCCAACCAATATCCCACATAATACTATTGGTAAATGGTATCAGTACTTCTGTGGATATAGGTTGAACTGAAGCATAAAATAAATAGTTCATAGCTCCAAATGCTATACATAATTGAAGGATAAATTTGACAATAGCTTTCATGCCATTTTTGTTGCCGCTCAACTTCATGTAATCATCAATAAACCCTATCAGCCCAAACAAAAGCATGCTGATAAGAATTGTAAGGATGAATGTGTTTGAAAGATCGGCCCAAATTAGTGTACTGATTGCTATAGAAACTAATATCAGCAAACCACCCATGGTTGGTGTACCTTGCTTTGATGAATGTGATTCTGGTCCGTCATCTCTAATCACTTCACCAATTTTCTCACCCTCAAGTAGGCTAATTAATTTAGGGCCAAAGACAAAAGAAACTACCAGAGCAGTCAAGGCGCTTAGTATTCCTCTGGTGGTGATATAGGTAAATGCATTAAATGCAGAATAGAATTCAATTAACTGATCTGAGAAATATAAAAACAAATTTTTTCCTTAATAAATTTACTAATGGCCTATCCTGACAACATTAAATTCTACCAGAGATAAATATTAAATTTTATCTGGTGTTGCCCCAATTAATCTTAATGTCCTGGATACTATTGTCGAAAATATTGGTGCAGCAACTTGGCCTCCATAATATTGACTTCCTTGTGGCTCGTTCACAATTACTGCGACTGCGATTTTAGGGTTACTAATAGGTGCTACTCCGACAAAAATTGCGTTGTGAGCATTTTGAGAATAGTTAGAGGCTGCAATTTGTGCTGTACCTGTCTTACCTCCTACCCTATAACCCTTTACTTTTGCTCTCACTGCTGAGTTTTCAACAACCTGTTCAAGCATCAGCAATAGTGTTGCCGATGTTTCTTGGGAAAACACTCTATCACCTCTAGCCTCTTCATCAATGCGTTCGAGAGAAATATTTTTCTTGATTCCATTATTAGCTATGGTGGCATAGGCGCTGGCTAATTGAATCAGATTAACATCGACATTATAACCATAAGCTAAAGAGGCTCTCATGCCATCTCTCCAACGCTGATAAGAACTATCCAAAGTACCAGAGGTCTCGCCAGGGAATCCTGAGGTTGTCGCCTCACCTATCCCTAGGTTCGAGAGTGTCCGAAAGAACAACTTTGGTTCGGTTGATAAAGAGATTCTGGAAGCACCAACATTGCTTGATTTGACCAGTATTTCTCCTAGGTTTAGAATTCCGTAATAGCTTGGGTCCTTAATCTCTCTAGAGCCTATGGAATATGGAATCGTATCTATTGTATCCGATGCCTTAAAGATCCCGTGTTCAAGTGCTGTGGCTATTATTAATGTCTTAAATGTTGAACCAGGCTCAAACTTATCAGTTGCAGCTCTGTTCTTATAAAATTGAGGCAATCTTAATTTAAGATCAGACATGTCTGCAGAGGGCTGATTAACCATTGCAAGAACTTCACCTGTTTCAATATCTAAAACAACAGCTGATGCTCTCTTGCCTTTATATTTTTTAACTCCATCGTTTAAAGCACTGTGAGCTATATATTGAATCCTAATATCAATGCTTGAAATAAAATCACGTCCCTGTTTGGCAGGGTCAATAACTTCTATATCGCGAATTATATTTAATGATGTATCAGTGAGCGTTCTTTTTCTTCCATCTTGTCCTGATAAATATTCATTAAGAGCGTATTCAAGTCCTTCTTGACCTTGATCTTCATTATTATTAAATCCAATAAATTGTGTTGTTACTTCGCCATTGGGGTTAAACCTCTTGTAATCTTTTTCTAGCCAAAAATAATTTCTTCTACGTAGTTCTTTAAGTCTATTGATCTGCTCCTTTTCTAACTCTCTGTATAGAACAAAGTACCTTCTAGATGATCTTTTCTTTATTTCCGTATCGATGGATTGATAATCCATCTTTAGAATACGACTTATAGACCGCGTCAGCTCCACATATCGATCACTGGCTAAAAAAACTTTTGGATCGATGACTAAATTATTCACAGGAATACTAACAGCTAGAGGGTTCTGATTTCGGTCATATATAGTTCCCCGATTGGATGGGATAGTGAAGGTCTTAATGTGCTTCTTATCACCCTGAGTGATCAAAAAATCTGCCTCAATATACTGGAGATAAAATGACCTAGCTAAAAGTACGATGATTAATGAAGAAAGAATAAAACAAAGAAAAATAAAACGGTTTCTTATAAGTGATAAGTTATTCTTATTTTTTTTCATTGGTTACTACAATTTTTATCTTTGATGAGTCTGGCAATTTCATTAACGCTTTCTCTGTGGCTTGCTTCTCAAGCCCTGTCCCTGATGCAACCTTAGATAATTCCATTCTAAGCTCCTTCCATCTAATCTCTTGTTGATCCTGTTGCTTGATTA
>Ga0207961_1000156_pt1 | contig 19965 bp, 20 predicted proteins | sample Knorr_S7_td_250__FD_185596 | JGI IMG/M metagenome (GOLD analysis project Ga0207961, IMG submission 185596) | Marine microbial communities from Southern Atlantic Ocean transect - Knorr_S7_td_250_ad_252m_LV_B (SPAdes) (version 2) | ecosystem: Environmental > Aquatic > Marine > Oceanic | place... | reverse complement strand
GTTAGAAGTTTTAAAGAAAAGCAACGCAAGGTGGCTGCTGATTTTGATAATCGTGATGTATTATCTATGGCTAAACAAGACAATTTGTGTATAACAGTTATTGTACGAATTCGTAATGGCAGGATCCACAGTAGAGAAAAGATATCAATAAATATCGGTGATGAAAGTGACGCAGATATTTTTGAATCAGTCATAGCACAGTTTTATCTTGACTCTGATTTCATTCCCAAAACTATAAATGTCGCCGAAAAACCAACAAATAAACAACAGCTTTTGATCTGGCTAGCAGAAAAACGAAGCGGCCCTGTTCATATTCAAGTCCCAAAAATAGGAGAAAAAGCCAGGGAGATACGACTAGCAGCACAAAACGCAAAACTGTTGCTAGGGGAATGGATAATCAATCGCAAGAAAAGGCGCGAGTTAACACCTAAAATGGTGCAACAGCTTCAGGAAGATTTACAGCTTAAGATTCCACCACGCCGAATCGAAGCTTTTGATATTTCCCACTTGGGGGGTACCAATACGGTTGCTTCGATGGTTTGTTATATTGATGGCAAAGCACGTAAATCGGAATACAGGAAGTACAAAATTAAGACCCTTGATGGCATTGATGATTTTGCTGCTATGCGGGAAGTGGTATTCAGGCGTTATCGGCGATTGAAAAACGAAAAAGCGACACTGCCAGATCTAATATTAATTGATGGTGGTAAAGGACAACTTAGTATGGCAATATCTGCTTTGCGTGAACTTGGATTGAATTATTTGACAGTTATTGGACTGGCAAAGCGCTTGGAAGAAGTATTTGTGCCAGGCCATGCGGATGCACAAACCATACCGAAACAATCATCTGGATTGTTATTATTAAGGAAAATTCGTGATGAGGCTCATCGGTTTGCGATCACATTTCAAAAACAGAAACGAAACAAACAAGTGCGCACCTCAATATTTGATAGTATTGATGGTATGGGTCCAAAGAGGGTGAAATCTTTATTTAGTGTATTCCAAAACATAAACAACATAGCACAGGCTGAGTCTGATATAATTGCCAAAAAAGCAAAAATTCCCTTAAAACAGGCCGAAAGCGTGCGATTGGTTGCTAGGCAGTTTCAAGCAGAAAAATTGCCTAAGTAAACCATTGCGGTTAGGCGTTAAAATAACATAGAGAAAGCTGTATTTTCTGTGATAAATATCAACTACACCTAATTCCATTACTTGTAGATTAACTGAATGATTTCGTTTCGCTACCTCATACTTACTGGAGTAATACTTGCTTCAACTTCCGGGCAAGAATATGATCCTGATCGAATAATTGTAAAACTTGCTCCGGATATTTCTCGTAATGATTTTGGTAGTATAATTGATACTAATTTTTATATGATTGAAAAAGTGTTAGTTAGGCGTCTCAATATCATAAGTATCAAATTAAAGAACAATCAAATTTCACCAGTAGACGCTATAAAGGAATTTCGTAATAATCCATTTGTCGATAAAGCAATTCCAGATACAAAGGTTTCCCGTCGAGATATGCCGGATGATACGCAGTTTGACCAGCAATGGGCTCTTCATAATATAGGGCAGAATGGTGGTACAGAAGATGCCGACATTGATGCGCCAGAAGCCTGGGATATTGCAAATGGTGGCGTGACGCCTTTGGGGGACACAATAGTGGTTGCTATTGTTGATGGAGGCATGATGCTAACCCATGTGGATATAATTCCGAATTTGTGGACGAATTGGGGTGAAATACCTGGCAATGGAATTGATGATGATAACAATGGATATATTGATGATGTGCACGGCTGGAATGCTTATGCATCAGATGGATCTATACCAAGCGATGGTCACGGTACCCACGTTGCGGGAATTGTAGGTGCTAAGGGTAACAATGGGGTTTCTGTGGCCGGTGTGAACTGGAATGTAAAACTCATGCCACTAGCTGGTTCTTCCGGAACAACCTCTATTGTTTTGGAAGCATATGGTTATGCACTGGATCAACGGGCAATTTATGACTCTACAGGTGGATTATACGGTGCTTTCGTGGTGGCTACTAACAGCAGTTTTGGTGTTAATAATGCGGATTGCAGCAGTGGTAATTATTCTCTTTGGAATGATATGTATGATGCTTTAGGACAATATGGTATTCTTAGCTGCGGTGCAACGATGAATATTAATTCTAACGTTGATGTTACTGGTGATGTACCAACGGGATGTGAAAGTGATTATATGATCTCTGTTACCAATACGACCCGAAATGATGCGAAAAATAGCGGTGCCGCATATGGATTGACTACCATTGATCTTGGCGCACCAGGGACACAGGTGTTATCTACATATACTGGAGGTGGTACTTCAAATTTAACCGGCACATCGATGGCTTCTCCACATGTTGCTGGCGCAGTCGCCTTTCTGCACGCATCAATGTCTACTGGTTTTTCTTCATTTTTTCAAAGTAATCCAGCAGAGGGTGGCTTGCTTATTAAACAATTGATCTTGGATGGAACTGATCCATTACCCACGCTTAATGGTGTAACAGTGAGTGGTGGTCGGTTAAACCTTTATAATTCAGCACTATTGAGTATGGAAACCATGGCGGCGGATTCATTGGATCCAAACCCCGTGACCAATGTTACCGCAGATACCTCTGAATGGTACCGCGTAACGTTGAATTGGAACGACCCCACAGAGTTATTTGGCGGTGATCCAATTCCAAATTTTATGATAAATATTTATCGTGATGGTGAATTGACAAGTTCTGTATGGCAAGGTATTGAAAGTTTTATCGATATAGGGTTGCCAGCTGATACAGAATACATATATACCTTCGTTACTCGCGTTGTAAATACCGACTCAATGAGTATCGTTGTATCAATCCCCGTAATCGTTGCTGGTGGAAGTTGCCATCCTGGTGATTTAACAGAAAATAACATCGTGGATGTACTAGATGTGGTACAACTATTACGATTTGCTCTGGGATATAATGAACCCAGTCCAGCACACTATTGCACAGGAGATCTGAACTATGATAATTATCTTAATATCACTGATGTTTTGATGCTTATGGATATAATTTTGGGTGTTTGATTTCTAACAATTATAATATTATGTGAGTTAAATGAATGATAATAGTATAGAAACACTTATAAATAATCACTGTAATAGAAGGGAATTTGTCAGGGATACATTGACCGGAATAAGTACCTTAGCCTTTGGAAGTTTTGTTATCATAAACCAAAGTAGTTGTAGTGATGGTAGCCCTACGGCATCTAATGATAATAATGGTGAGACTAGTATTACTGTCGACTTGGCGTTATCAGAAAATAATGCTCTTTTAACAGTGGGAGGTGCCTTAGCATTAACTGGTAATGAGTTAGATAGCACGGGCATGTTACTATACAGGCAAAGTGCGAGTACTGTGAAAGTGTACAGCAGGAATTGTACTCATGCTGGTTGTACGATAGAAGGATTTTCTTCAGTAGGTATATCATCATGCCTATGCCACGGCAGTAAATTTGACACGAATGGTAATGTTACCAATGGACCAGCTACAAATCCACTAAAACAGTATTCGGCAACTATTGAAGGAAATATGGTGACTATTTATCCCTGATGAATAATCGAGTTGTTAATTTATTTATTACTTTGCCCTTGGCAAGCATAGTACTATACATTTTTCTCTTGGCAGCAGCCATGGTTTCATATAATGGCGGTAATACTATAGACCACAATGGAATCGGATATTCCTTTTCCTTGAATTTCCTCAGCGACCTGGGTAGGGCCAGCGGCTATGCTGGACAGAATAATACACTGTCATTTTACAGTTTTAATTTATCATTAGCTATCATTGGCGTCGCATTTTTAACATACTTTTTATTCCTGCCTTCATTACATAATTCAAATCCAAGATCATTTTTATTTTCACGGATTGGTAGTTTTTTTGGTTGTTTTTCAAGTATTTGTTTTGCTGGTGTTGGAATGACTCCAGCCGATTCTTTATTAGACATGCACATATTTTTTGCGAATTGGGTTTTTCGTTCTATGTGTATAGCTGTGTTATTTTATGCCTTAACATTTATTTTTCTAAGTAAGAATAATTTATTTTTATCACTATTATTTTTACTTAGTGGAATCGTTGTACTCACTCATATAGTAATTGCCGATATAGATATGGCGGTTTATATGTCCGATCCGCATTATGCTCGAGTAATGTCTCAAAAAGCTGCTGTTATTGCGATGATATTTATGGTCCCATTGATGGCGATCATTAATTTGAGACAGTTACGGGAACAGACTATTAATCTGCGATTATTTGGTTGAGAGGATAATTATTATTTTAGACAACTACAGTCTTTTTTGAGCCAAGGTTAGTTTTCTTTCTTTACGTTTTAGTTCTCTTTCTCTCTTGTAAAGTTCTGTTTCAAGTTTTCTAGTAAAAAATCGATCACTTCGGGATTGTTGTTTCTTCATTTTATTAATTATTTGTTTTTTTGCAATTAACGAATTTTTTTGTTCCCTTAATTGATCTACTAATAAATTATGAATAATTCGTTTCATTTGGTCAAATTCCTGAATTTCAAATAATCGGGTAAGAAATACTATTTTTCCATCCGGCCCTAGAATAATATTCCGAGTAACACCACTGTTACGATCGGCAAACAGTGCGAATATATCTGCGCCAGGATCTAGAGCGAGGGGGTAAGTGACTTGCATTTCTTTAGCAAAGGAGGTAACGACTTCTGCTGGTTCATCCCGGTCTATGCCAATCACATTTAGCCCCATATTTTTGTAGACTTTCCATATTTCCTTCTCGATATAGGGCATTTCTTCACGGCAAACGTGGCACCAGCTTGCCGTGAACTGCAGCAAGGTGACTTGGTTTTTTAAATCTTTAAGGGAAATTTGTGATCCATCGGGAAAATCTAGAATAAAATCAGGAGATTTTTCTGATACATTTACAATATAGCCACGATCATCAGGGGTCTGGTTGAAAGTAATAGCTATACAAACAAGAAAAAGCATGGGGTGTTTCATCATATTTTAAACCCATTGGCGGTCATCCACTCATCATTAACAAATTTACTTAAATAATTACGTATGCTATCTGGTAGTATTACAAGTACATTTTTATCGTGACCTAAATCCCTGGCTGCTTCAATGGCTCCCCAAACAACTGAGCCAGAGGATCCACCGATCAATAAACCTTCTTCCAAGATAAGTCTACGGGCCATCGTAAACGCATCTTGATCATTGGTTTTTATGTAGCGGTCCACCAATGTGTTATCAAGCACATCAGGGAAAAAGTCATAACCGATGCCTTCTACTTGATATGTATTTACTTCGCTACCGCCTCCAAGAATTGAACCAATTGGATCAACGCCGACTACTTCAATGTTAAGAATAGATTCTTTTAATCTTTTTGCCACACCAGTTATTGTACCGCCAGTACCAGCGCCGATAACGACCATCGCAAGATTCTTACCAAATTCATCAAGAATCTCTTCAGCCGTTTCAAAATAGTGCGCATCCGGGTTATTTGGATTGGCATATTGATCGAGAATATGAGAATTGGGTATTTCGGTGTGCAATCGTTTAGCCACACCAAGGAGGCTTTCAGGATCATCGTGGGCTGCTTCGGTTGGTGTACGCACTATTTCTGCACCTAGTGCTTTTAAAGTAACTTCTTTTTCCATGCTCATTTTTTCCGGCATGGTAATAATAAGTTTATAGCCTTTTATGGCAGCGACCATGGCCAAACCAATACCTGTATTACCAGAACTTGGTTCAATCAATGTGTCCCCAGGTTTGATGCGCCCCTCTTTCTCTGCTTCCTCAATCATACGAAGGCCAATGCGATCTTTTAATGAACCGCCAGGGCTTAAATATTCACATTTGGCAAACAACTTGCAGTCAAGGTCGACGCCTATTTTATCCAATCTTACGATTGGAGTATTACCGATAGTTTTTAGGATTGAATCATATATCATTTACGTATCCATTAATTGAGCTAATTGCAAGCATTGCTTTAAGCTCAAATTACAAATGATTTACTTTTTTTGTTGAGTATTATAGCCTGCAATGGATGTTCTACTTCTTTTTCTTTGATGGTAATTTAGTCTGTAATTAAATTATTAATTATATTGCCAGCCATTTACGGAATACCATTTATTAATTTTATATTATGACACCTAAAAAGAAAATTCTACTGGTCTCAGCCACTCGGGGTAAAAACTATGAATTAGCGCAGGAACTCAAAGAAATAATTGATAATACAACAGCAGTTGATACATCGGTAATTAACCTTGAGTCCTATGATTTGCCGCTTTACTTGCCAGATATTGAAGCTGAAAATGAAACTGCAAGTGTATTGAGTTCGGAATTTGAAAATGCGGACGGTTTTGTTTTCTGTGCCCCGGAATATAATGGTGGGCTGCCACCAATATTGACCAACGCGTTTACATGGGTATCAGTGACCACTGCAAACTGGCGCGATGGGTTTAAGAATAAATTTGCTGTCATTGCAACCAGTAGCGCTGGTTCAGGCCAACGATTTCTGATTGCTTTTCGCTCGCAATTAGAATATATGGGCACACTGGTCATGCCTAAGACTATTTCGGTTATTAATGGACAATCTTTGAATAGAAAATCTGCAGAACAGACCTTGCAAGATTTGACTCATTTGCTTAGTAAATAATTACTATAGGTAAAAGAAAATAAAAAAGGGGTAGTTAGCCCCTTTTTTATTTACAGCATCAAAAAGTTTTAGCTGATTTTTATCCGGCGTCCTTCAGGAAGAACTTCTTTGGCCTTTGGTAATGTGATCTTTAAAACGCCATTTTTAAATTTAGCGGCAACCTTAACTTCATTTACGTTATCAGGCAGTCTGAAACTGCGATTAAATGAGCCAAGTTGACGTTCACGGATCCGATAATCATCAGTGGACTTTTCATTATCAATAGCACTTTCACCTTTTATTGTGATAACACCATCGTGGATATCGATAGACACATCCTTTTTATCTAAACCCGGCATATCTGCGGATAATAAAAATTCCGTTTCTGTTTCTGTTACATCGACTGCAGGCATACAAGACTGGGCCAAGGATAATCGTGGTGAATCATGGGTAAACATGCTGTCAAATATCCGATCAAAATCAGTTATTAAACTTCGTGTTGGGTTCCATTTTACTAGTGTCATTTAAGACTCCTTTCTTTTTTTAATTAATTGTTACACCCATTAATCGCAATATTTATGCCAACATAACATTTAAACATATTTTTCATAAAAAGATGCAAATATGTCAACTTCTATTAAGATATTGTCAGGTCAGTCTGAAATTTTTGCAGAAAATTGACTTTGGATGTTCGATATTGGACTAAATATTTTGTAATTTTTCCTTCTTAGGACACTTCTATTATGAGTGAATTAGCATTATTTGGCGGAAAGCCAGTTCGAAAAAAGCCATTTCCAGTATGGCCTCGGGTAACTGCAGGCCAGAAAGAGCAACTTCTTAATACATTGGAAAGTGATTCTTTGGGTATTGGGAGTGATGCCATCAAATTATTTGAAGATCAATTTGCAGAATTTCACGATGCAAAATATTGTATCGCTACAAGTTCTGGAACGAATGCATTGTGGGTCGCTTTAAAGGCTGGAGGCGTTTCCGCTGGTGATGAAGTTATAATACCGCCCTACACCTTTATAGCAACAGCATCTGCGGTCTTGATGGCCAATGCTGTACCAGTATTTGTTGATATTGATCCTGAAACGTTTAACATGGATCCTCTTTTGATCGAAAAAGCAATTACTGAGCGGACAAAAGTAATCATGCCTGTTCATATTGCTGGTAACCCAGCTGACATGGATCGTATTAATGATATTGCTAAAAAATATAATATAACAGTCATTGAGGATGCAGCTCAGGCACATGGTGCGGAATGGGGTGGTGTAAAAGTTGGTGCCTTGGCTACAGGTGGAATATTTAGTTTTCAATCATCGAAGAATATGACTTCAGGAGAAGGCGGAGCAATTATTTCTAATGATGATAAATTTATGGATACTTGTTTTGCTTACTACAATTGTGGTCGGCAGCGTGGTAAAGAATGGTATGAGCATCAGATTGTGGGGGGCAATCACCGAATCAATGCCATGGCAGCCAGTTTATTGTTGCCACAGTTACAATCGGTAGAGGATGATATGACCATACGTGATAAAAACAGAAAAAAACTTGATCGAGCACTTAATAGTGAAGGGTTGGTTACGATAGGATCTTATGAGAAGGCAACACGTGTAGCCAACCATTTATATCTACTTAAATATAAAGCCGATCATTTTAATGAAGTGCCACGAGAGAAGTTCTTTGATGCTATGCGAGCAGAGGGGGTTAACACTTATGCTGGATATAAACCATTATACCGCGAAAAAGTCTTTGATAGTCATGATGATGATTTTCCATGGTTAACTGATATTGATTACGGTGCCACATCTTGTGCTGTAACTGAATTGATCGCTGATTACCAATCAGTATGGCTAACGCAAAATCATTTGCTTGGAAATGATCTTGATACACGAGATATTATAGATGCATTCGAAAAGGTTACAACAGCATTAAAACAAAAGCCTGAACTATTTAAATAAATGAGCTTAAGGAAAAATTTATGCGGCAGTTAGATTTACAAAGTTTATTAGCAGCAGTTGATGTACCAGTGGATTGGGTAGGTATTCGTGAGGTAACTGAGACCCATTCTCCACGCGTTGTACGTGATGGCGTACCAGAGGTAAATGGTTGTTTCACGACTCAAGGTTTGATGGTTGAAGTGTTAGCTGATGGACAATTTGGTTATTATGGTACGCCGAACATGACAGATATTGGCATATCAGATGCGGCAAAAAAAGCATATGAGCAAGCAAAGCTGGCCGCAAATCACGCAACCTATAAATTTACCGATGCTGCTCGTCCAGCAAATGTTGGATCCTATGAATCGCCATTTGTGAAGGAAATGGATACTATAAGTCCAGGTGAACTCAACAAAATTCTGTTGGATGCATACACGCAATTAAAAGTTTCTAATAAAATAGTTAGTGCCCGTGCAGTGTTGCAAACTATTCAAATGTTAACCCGTTTTGTTAGTTCGAATGGCAGTGATATTACTCAGGATTTCCTTATGCTGGAATTTGATCTTTCGGCAACGGCAGCGGATGGGGCAAATCAACAAACTCGTACCTTTGGAGGCATGCGAGGGACCTGCCGGCAGATGGGTATGGAATTTTTTGATAAGTGGGAATTACTTGCGATAGCTCAAAAGATAGGCGAGCAAGCCATTGAATTACTCGATGCAGATCAATGCCCAACTGGTGAAATGGATTTGGTTATCGCTTCCGATCAAATGATGCTGCAGATTCATGAGAGCGTCGGTCATGCATTGGAAATTGATAGAATACTAGGGGATGAGAGGAATTATGCCGGCTGGAGTTTTGTTAATATGGAAGATTTTGGCAAACTGCAATATGGCTCGAAATTGATGAACATCACCTTTGATCCAACATTATCATCTGAGTTTGCTTCCTATGGGTATGATGATGGCGGTTTGGAAGCCACCAGGGAATATATCATTAAGGATGGTGTTTTGTTACGAGGTCTGGGAGGGATGGAAAGTCAGATTCGATCTGGTGTGCCCGGCGTGGCAAATTTCAGGGCTAGTTCCTGGAATAGAGCACCTATTGACCGGATGGCAAATATTAATTTGGAACCGGGAAATTCAAGCTTCGATGATATTATTGATTCTGTAGAAAATGGTGTTTATATGGAAAGTAATCGTTCGTGGTCCATCGATGATTATCGCAACAAGTTTCAATTTGGGTGTGAATATGCCAAATTAATCGAAAATGGAAAAATGACAAAAACATTACGAAATCCCAATTATAGGGGTATCAGTAATCCCTTCTGGAACAGTCTAAAAATGGTTGGTGATAATGAAACCTTTGGTATTTATGGGACACCGAATTGTGGCAAAGGAGAGCCTAATCAGGTCATTCGTGTTGGTCATGCTTCTCCAGTTTGCATGTTTGAAAATATTCAAGTATTTGGAGGCGCCTAATTATGGAAAAAATTTTCAAGGAACTCTGCACAGGATTATTTAAAGAATTAAAAAAAGATGAATTATTAACACTTTCCTTTTGTGGAGAGAATAGCCAGTTCATTCGTCTTAATAACGCGAGAATTAGGCAAACAGGATTGGTGGATGATGCAACCTTAGGTTTAAAGTTTATTGCGAATAAACGTACCTGTGAGGGCAGCATTACTATTTCCGGTAATTTTAATGTAGACATGGCTCGCGGTGGAACGGAAATACAGCGCATGCGTTCCGAAGCACAGGAGATTCTTGAGGATCCATTCATTGTCTTGCCAACAAACGCTGGTTCCAGTCGTGAAGTGAAAGCAGCTACAAGTTTGGGATTTGACGATGCTGTTGATGCGTTATTACCCATAATGCAGGGGGTTGACCTAGTTGGAATTTTCGCGAATGGAAGAATGTATCGCGGTAATGCTAATTCCATGGGGCAGCACCATTGGTTTGAAACAGAATCGCACTGTTTAGATTATTCTCTTGTTACATCAGATCATCAAATGGTAAAAGGGACATATGCGGGTACAGATTGGGATCAGGATGCCTATGAAAAATACGTGGCTCGATCGATTAAAAAATTAGCGTTATTGAATCGGAAGCCTGTGCGGGTCGATCCTGGTATGTATCGGACCTGGTTTGAAGCAGCAGCGGTAGCAGATTTTCTTGATATGTTTTCCTGGAACGGTATCAGCGAAGCGAGTTTACAACAAGGGTGTAGCGGTTTTGGAAAAATGAGGCACAATGATCAGAGGTTGTCGCCGAAATTTACAATTAGTGAGGATTTTTCCTCAGGATTAGTGCCTAAGTTCAATTCAAACGGAGAGATAGCTCCAGAATCATTACCAATAATTTCCAATGGTCAGCTGACGAACACATTGGTGAGTTCACGAACAGCTTCCGAGTATGGCGCTTCCACAAATTATGCAGAAGATGGTGAAGAGATGCGGTCTCCAATCATGAATCCAGGAGATCTGGCTCAAGATGATGTACTAAAAGAGCTAGAAGCTGGTCTATACTTGTCCAATATTCACTATTTAAACTGGAGTGATAATCCTGGTGGACGAATAACCGGTTTAACCCGCTATGCATGTTTTTTAGTGGAAAAAGGTGAGATTGTAGCGCCAATCGAAACTATGCGTTTTGATGATACATTTTATCGCTTTTTCGGAACGGAATTAGAATCAATAGGATCTACAGCTGAAGTCATACCGGATGTATTAACATACGGTCAACGTAACTTAGGCGCCATTACCTGCCCTGGTATTCTTACCAAAGAGTTTCAATTAACACTTTAATTAAAAAGGAATATCTATAATGATAAATAAAGATCTTAATAAATATTCTGACTATTTCTCTGTTTACACTGAACTGCGGATGCAGGATAATAGAAATAACCGCATATCCATGGTAAACGGAGATGTAATGGGTAACTCTGTTTCATCGTCAAGCGGTGTTTCATCGCGGGTCTATAAAGAAGGAAACTGGGGCTTTGCATCCAACCCTGAGCTTTCTGATACTGCAGTAGAATATGTCGTAAAAAGTGCCAGTGATAATGTACGCTTTATGAATGACCGTAATAAAACGGAATGCGGGTTTATCCTGCCTGATACGTGTGGTCATTATGAAATGGATTTAACCACCCAAGTTTCGCAGAATAGTCAAAAACAGTGGATCGACTTCTTGAAAGATATTGACTGTTACATTCAAGAGAAGTACTCGCAACTTACATCGCGCACTATTGTATTGGCAGGATTGGACATGGAAAAATCATTATTGACCTCTAGTGGATCCACCTCTTATTCAATGACACCGCGAGGTATAATGTATATATCGCTGAGTATGGAAAAAAATGGCGAACCAGTTGAATTAATGGATGTATTTGGTGGTCTAGGGCAGTTAGAAGATCATTTTATAGACCCAACCCAGTTTTATTCAGATATAGATAGTTTGGCTGATCATTTATCGCGTAAATCAGACGGTGTTTATGCTGATGCGGGAATGAAGGATGTAATATTAGATGCTGATCTAGCGGGAATACTAGCACATGAAGCAATTGGACATACTACGGAGGCAGACCTTGTGTTGGGAGGCTCTGTTGCTGGAGAATACATGGGAAGACAGATAGCGAGTGAATTGGTCACATTAATCGATTATGCTAATTCTGTGGATGGGAACACATGCCCTGTCCCGGTTTTCATTGATGATGAGGGTACACCCTCAGAAGATACAGTTATTATCAAAGATGGTGAATTGAAGAGTTTTATGCATAATAAGGATAGTGCTCGGCATTTTGAAACTAAACCTACGGGCAATGCTCGTGCATATGCATTTTCTGACGAACCACTTATCCGGATGCGTAACACCGCGATTGAACCAGGGACTAATACATTAGAAGAAATGATTTCATCAATAGATGATGGTTATTATTTAATGAAGTCTAGTAATGGTCAAGCAGACTCGACCAGTGAATTTATGTTTGGTGTTCCTCTGGGCTATGAGATAAATGGAGGAAAACTGGGCAATGCTATCAAGGATACAACTATTTCAGGCGTAGCATTTGACGTGCTGAAAACAATTGATATGATATCTTCCGATATGACTTGGGGCGCTGGAGGAATGTGCGGGAAAAAACAATGGATTCCAGTTGGAATGGGAGGTCCTGCCATTAAATGTCAAGTCAATATTGGGGGTCGCTAGCACATTTGCGCGACTCAGATATTCCAGATTATTGTATTAAACAATTGGTAAAAGCTGGTGCCGATAAGGCACAATGCGTCTATTCCAAGGGAGAAAAAAGAGAGCTGAATGTGGACGCAGGGGAATTCTCTCTTTTCCGTACTACGGCAAACAGCGGTATATCTTTATCAGTAATAAAAGATCAGAAAAAAGGATCTTTGAGTATCAATAAGATCAATCAGGATGATATCGATGAAGCGGTTGTCACTGTACTGAAAATGGCTGCGTCATCTATGCCAGATGAAGCATATGACATATCCGAGAATCAACCAGCCAAATCATTTTCAAAAGGACCTACCGATCCAGAGCTGGATAAAATGTATAGTCGCATGGAAGAATTTATGGATTTTTCCAATTCTACTTTCCCAACAACAATCATTGAGCAGGCAATTATGGATTTTAGCTCAGGAACCAGTTATTACCGCAACTCGAATGGTGTAGCCTTTGATGAGACCGGGGGATCGTATAGCTTTTCAGCCATGTTTACATCTAAAGAAGGATCAGATACATCGTCTTTTAATTCAGCGGGATTCTCAACGCTGGATATGGATAAACCCCTGCATAAAGGCGGCTCTATAGAGCGACTAATGAAAGAATCAGCAGAACATGTCAGAACAAAACCAGTACCGGGAAAATTCACGGGTGAAATCATTATTACGCCTGATTGTATCGCTGATTTTATTGGATTTATTCTTGGTAATATATCCGACTACAGACTGATCGCCGGTACATCTCTATTTAGTGATAGTATCGGCGAATCAATTACTAGCGGACTTCTAACCTTATGTTCAATGCCCTTGTCGGATAAACTATCCGGTGGATATTTCGTAACGGGCGATGGTTATGAAGCAGTAAATGCCACCATCATTGACCAAGGTATTTTAAAGACATTTTTACTGAGCCTTTATGGATCGAATAAGACCGGTCTTAAGCGGGGTCCAAATTCAGGCGGATCATTGATGATAGATCCGGGAAAAACAAGGCTAGATAACATTGTAAAGTCTGTGAAACAAGGCGTATTGTTATCCCGCTTTTCTGGAGGTAGCCCTAGCGATAATGGAGACTTTTCTGGAGTTGCTAAGAATAGTTTTTATATAAAGAATGGAGAAATTCAATATCCAATAAGTGAAACGATGGTTTCAGGAAATATTGTGGATATGTTTCATAATATTAAAAATATATCTAAAGATATTGTGAATTTTGGTGATGAGATTTTCCCATGGATACATTTTGGTGGTATTACGGTATCCTAAATAGGTCAGTATGATACTAGGGTTTTTTAGAACCAATTAGATAAATACCCGTTTCTTCATTATAATATTTTTCCAATGATATATCGATAAAACCCGTTTTTTGAATAATTGATATAATGTGTTCGGGTTTTTCTAATGGCCCATCCCCATGACCACAGGTATCACCATCAACAATATCGTTTGAAATGAAAAACGAACCACCTGGACAAAGGATCCGGCCGACTTCTATTAATCCTTTTTTATAATCTTGCCAGTGATGTAACGAATTGATGGCTATAACTTTGGTAAAAGATTTATTAGCAACTGGTATTTTTTCTGCACAACCCTTTTTGAACTTTAAGTTTATTAATTTTCCATCTGTATTGTTATTGGATAAGCGGATCATGGCAGCCGAAGGATCGATCCCAATAACTTTACCATTAGTACATATTTTGGCAGCCAGCCGGGCTGCTTTGCCGCTTCCGCAGCCAATGTCTAATACTATATCCTCTGATCCTAGGTCAATATTGTTAATGGTAAGATTATTGGAAATATGTTGACCATATTCAGCCGTGTACCATACCGCTGTCTTTTCATCCCAAGTATACTGTTTTGATTTATTTTCCCTGTGATCATGTATTTTATTTATAGCCATCAGTTTATATTAACAGTACACTATGGATAGATTACGTCAAAAATAAATATTGTAAAATTAATGTGCCCGGGACTGGAGTCGAACCAGCACATCCTAAAGGACACTAGATCCTGAACCTAGCGCGTCTACCAATTCCGCCACCCGGGCGCGATTAAAACCAGAGAAGATTTTAGTGGGTTCTAACGGATTATTGCAAGGATTAAACTTGTGTGTGCCGAGGGAAAACTCGTATCTTGATATTTAAATTAATCCCATGGATCGAACACTTGTTGCAAAAAATAAAAAAGCGTTTCACAGCTTCCATATTATTGACCGCTATGAAGCGGGGCTGGTATTAACCGGTAGTGAGGTTAAAAGTCTCCGAGAAGGAAAGATGAGTTTGCAGGAAGCCTATGTATTGGTCCGCGGTAGCGAAGCTGTATTAATTGGTGCACATATTAGTTCCTATTCGAGTACTGGATATAAGGGGCATGACCCGAAGGCCAATCGTAAATTACTGCTTAATAAAAGGGAAATTCTTAAACTGAAACAGAGTATTTCCCAAAAAGGACTTACTGCGGTACCCTTGGAAGTATATTTTAATGAAAAAGGATGGGCAAAGATAGTTGTTGCTACAGCGAAGGGGAAGCGCCTGTATGATAAAAAAGAAGCACTAAAAGAACGGGATATTCGACGGGACATGGATCGCGAATTGGCAAAACATAAATGAGTTTTCCTAGCATAAATAAACAACTAACACTGATTCAGCAAGGCACTGAAGAGATTATACCGGAAGATGAGTTGCTGGATAAACTGGAACAATCTCGAAAAAATGCCCAACCGCTAGTAGTTAAATTGGGCTGTGACCCCAGCCGCCCGGACTTGCATATTGGTCATGCAGTGGCCCTTAGGAAATTGCGCCATTTTCAGGATCTAGGTCACCAGGCAGTACTTGTTATAGGCGATTTTACAGCAATGATAGGTGATCCATCTGGAAGGAATAAGACTCGACCTCAGCTCACACTGGAAGAAACAAAAGTTAATGCTGAGTCTTATATTGATCAGGCCAAAGTTATTCTTGATATAGACTCTTTAAAAATCTGTTATAATTCGGATTGGTTGAATGAAATGAATTTCAGCGATGTAGTGAATATAGCAAGTAAATATACTGTCGCAAGAATGATGGAACGGGATGATTTTAAGAAACGATATAAATCAGAGACACCTATATCTATTCATGAATTTCTATATCCATTGGCACAGGCAATGGATTCTGTACATCTTAAAGCAGATGTAGAATTAGGTGGCACAGATCAAAAATTCAATTTACTTGTTGGTCGTGATCTGCAGCGGGAACACGGTCAAGAAGAGCAAGTGATATTGACAGTCCCGTTGATCGAAGGTACTGATGGCGTTGACAAAATGTCTAAATCCTACGATAATCATATAGGCCTGACTGATACGCCAGAAAATATGTATGGCAAAACAATGTCCATTCCGGATACGATGATAGAAAAGTATTTTTTATTGGCTACAAATGCAGATGAAGCGGTAATGAAACGCGTGCAGTCACAACTCGCTGATAATAGTATTAACCCTCGTGAATTGAAGCGGGAATTGGCCCAGGAAATCGTTACAATGTATTATTCCGCAGAAGCAGCCGCAGCCGCTGAACAGCATTTTGATCAGATTTTTATTCACAAGGAAATTCCTGAGGATATACTTGGAATTAAACTGGACGAAGATATCGCCCTTGTTAATCTCATTTTTACCCATAATCTTGTAGCCAGTAAATCAGAAGGGCGGCGCTTAATTGACCAGGGAGCGGTGAAATTGAATGACCTTAAATGCATTGATAGAGATCATATACTCAAAAAAGGAGAAGAAATAGTCATAAAAGTAGGTAAGCGACGATTTTTAAAAGTCAAATAAATTGACCCAATATATAATAATACTAAATTGTTAAAAAAAATCGTGTTTATTCCTGTTTCCAAGGAAACTCAAAGCAGGTAAATTGAAACCCCATTATTTATTATAATCGAATATTTTAGGAGTAAAAATGGCAGAAAATCTAATCGAATTCACGGATGATAATTTTGATGCGGAAGTTCTAAAATCAGATATACCAGTTTTGGTTGATTTTTGGGCAGAATGGTGTGGGCCATGCAAAATGATTGGTCCAATCGTTGAAGAAATCGCCGGTGATTACGCTGGAAAAGTGAAGGTCGGCAAGGTAAACGTCGACTTCAACAACCAAGTTGCAATGCAATATGGGATACGAGGTATTCCCGCATTGCTGGTATTTAAAGGTGGGGCAGTGGCTAACCAGATTGTTGGGGCTGTTCCAAAAAACAACATAACTCAAATTCTAGATGAGGTTATTTAAACATTAATAAATATGAACCGGAAAGTCATAATTATTGGATCCGGACCGGCAGGTCTCACTGCCGCGACATATGCTGCCCGCGCCAACCTGGAACCGTTGGTTTTTGAGGGCAGTCAGCCTGGTGGTCAATTAACCATTACCACTGATGTTGAAAATTATCCCGGATTCCCAGATGGTATACTTGGACCGGACCTGATGGATAAATTTCGTGATCAGGCCAAACGCTTTGGTGCAGAATGTCATTTTAAACATGTAACCAAGGTTGATCTGAGTGACCGTCCATTTAAGGTGTGGGTTGCAGATGAAACCTATACCAGTGATACCATTATTATTGCGACTGGAGCTACGGCACGTTTATTGGGCCTGGAATCTGAAACAAGATTAATGGGTCACGGCGTCTCAGCTTGTGCAACGTGCGATGGATTCTTTTTTAAAGATAAAAAGGTGCTTGTTATTGGGGGTGGAGATTCTGCTATGGAAGAAGCAAACTTTCTTACAAAGTTTGCGGCGGAAGTGCAAATTATACATCGTCGTGATGCCTTAAGAGCATCAAAAATCATGCAGGACCGTATAATGAATAATCCCAAGATCTCTATACAATGGAATACAGTACTCGAGGACATAAAAGGGAATGAAGCTGACGGTGTAAGTGGTGTTAGTCTGCGGGATACGCGCACAGATGAAGTTAGGAAGGAATCGTGTGATGGTGTATTCCTTGCAATTGGTCATGTCCCTAATACGGAATTATTCGATGCAGTGTTAGATCTTGATGATCAAAAATATATCCGTACCATTAATGCGAGCAGCAGAACTTCCATTGCTGGAGTATTTGCCTGCGGTGATGTTCAGGACCATATCTATCGACAAGCAATTACTGCTGCCGGTACAGGTTGTATGGCTGCTATGGATGCAGAAAAATATCTGGAGTCCTTAGCGGCTTAGTTTTAGACGCAGACTTTCCCGTTCATAACTCACAAAATGGAGGTATGAACAATGAATAAAAGAGCCACACTAATTTACGAACTGAAGAACCTTAAAAAGGTTTATCAACAGCGCCGTGTTATAAGTATCGGTCGATTACAAATTCATCGTGGTACTATCTATGGTATTTTAGGACCAGTTGGATCGGGAAAGACTACATTGTTACGGCATCTTGCCGGGCTTGAGTCCCAGACAGAAGGTATCCTGAAATATGATAACAATGAATTTGATAGTACTTGGCTGGGTAAAATCAAAGTACCACAAGAAATATATTATGTGGGTGAGCATTTAGTCGCCGAAAAACAAACAGTAGAACAACTTATTAAATCAATTTATAAAGGTAAATCAAAAGGAATAGTAAAGAAGTATTTTAGAGGTAGTATCAGTAAACAGATTCTGCCATTGCGCATAAGTTTCTTATCACCTGGACAAAGAGCATGGTTTGATTTAGTACTAGCTCTGGAGAGTGATCCTAGAGTATTAATTCATGATAATTTTGCCACCTTGTTTGATAATGAAATGGAATTCATTGCCCGCAAGGAATTGAAAAGGATGAATAAGGACTTGGGAACCACCGTTATATTATCATCTATCAATAACCATGCTTTGAAAAAGTTTTGCTCTGTGCTGGTTTATCTTGAAAACGGACATATTACAAAGGTACGATCTGGACAATTCAAAAAACAGCGCGGTGATTATTCAAAAAAATAAAGAATTCTACTGTTAACAACCATTAGAGATGGTTCGCAGTGATATTTATTTTCTTTACAAATCTGTACAGCTTGCCTTACTTTAAAGAGTTAAGTAGTGATATAAACAGCTTTGAAGCGTTTAGTTAGGACCAGAGATGACAGTGTATTAGCCGGTGTCTGCGGCGGCTTTGGCCAGCATTTCAACCTGGATTCCGCACTAGTACGGTTTTTATGGGTGTTCTTTACTATATTTGGAGGGTCCGGTGTTTTGGCCTATCTGGTGGCTGTCTTTATTATCCCAGATGAATTAACCGCCAAGGATGTCACACCCCGGAGACTAATAGATGGAATTAATGAAAAAACGATTTTATGGGGTGTACTATTGGTGCTGGTGGGTATTATCCTTTTCTTTCAGCATGGTGATTTTATTAATTCGATATGGAGTCATTTCTGGAATAGTGGTATAAATGTATTAATAGCATTGATCATTATAGGCGTGGGTGTGTATCTCTTATATCAAGAACGGCAAAAGATATCAAACATGTTTGGTTTGGGCTCGGATATGCCACTTTCTTTGTCAGAAAAGGACAAACAACTTGCTGGTATTTGTGGCGGAATTGCAGAATCAATAGGTATGGATTCTACAATCATACGCTTTATTTGGGTGTATGGAACTATCATGAGTGTAGGGATCGGATTGATCTTATATTTTATATTGGCCCTTGTCCTACCTAAAAAGCATGTAGAAGTTAGTTGAAATGAATAAAAAAAGGTTTAATGATATAAGCTCTGCCTTTACCAATAAGTCTATTTTGGTCGTAGGTGATATTATGCTTGACTCATTTATGTGGGGGGTAGCTGAGCGGATATCACCAGAAGCTCCCGTTCCTATCGTTGCTGTTGATACAGTGACTCATTCTCCGGGAGGCGCTGGAAATGTTGCCTGTAATCTATCCAAATTATCGGCAAAAATTCGGATTATTGGCTTGGTTGGTAATGACGCTGAAAGTGAAATCCTGACCAATAAATTGGAAGATGCAGGCGTAGATACTAATTCCATGATTAAGGATACCACCAGACCGACAACAGTGAAGATTCGGGTCATAGCGCATAATCAGCAAGTTATTCGCACCGACCATGAAAACACCGGCAATATTCAAGAAGATAAACTGGAAGAAATTGG
>Ga0207961_1000150_pt1 | contig 20486 bp, 21 predicted proteins | sample Knorr_S7_td_250__FD_185596 | JGI IMG/M metagenome (GOLD analysis project Ga0207961, IMG submission 185596) | Marine microbial communities from Southern Atlantic Ocean transect - Knorr_S7_td_250_ad_252m_LV_B (SPAdes) (version 2) | ecosystem: Environmental > Aquatic > Marine > Oceanic | place... | reverse complement strand
CCCGTCGGGCTCATAACCCGAAAATCAGTAGTTCAAATCTACTCCCCGCTATAATTCTTTAAGCGTTTTTAGGATTTCGTATGTACCATTGGTAGAAGTAGCGAATACCTGTTCTGGATAACAGTTTGTCATCCAACCGTTCACAATCTTGTAGAATTCCATGGTAGAACACTCAGTATCATATTCGTATGGATGTGTATTGTCAAATTCCCAATCAAACCCATTTGCTATTCCAGATTCTGGATATCCATGACCTCGGATAAGTGTGATGAGATCGGTCTCATAATCAACTTCAATTTCTGCATAAAGTGCATTAGGGTAAAGATAGATCACATTAGGATGATTTGTTATGGCATCAAACATTGTACGTGTAACATATTCACTATGCAACATGATTACTTTATCATATTTTTTTAGCATGTCTGGATTCTTATCAATAGCCATATCATTTGTAATTTTATATCCCATTAGCGACAAAGCCTGAAACGCATTTCCACTTGAAGCGAACATTATTGAAGGAGTGGCAAATGGTATTGTTGTGCATGTATCACATTCTCCCCTATAGTATGTATAAAAACCAGGTTCATTGTATGCCGAGTTAGTAAAAAATGGGTATACTACTACAGCGTTTTGAGAATCATTCCATAGTGATACATCATTGTATTCGTCTAGTCGTTCATCATTGATACCTAGATACACTGCCCCCCAATATTCTATTCCATCAACATTTTGTATCGAATTTACATCACCAAAGACATGAAAGAATGAAGTGTGAACATATTCCAGATTTTTTTGTTTAATATCTGGAAAAAGTGGTGAGAAAACTACATCATATGGATCAACTTCTTCATGAATATCTAGGATGATAATTCCATGTTCTATAAGCCATTCAAGTCCAGATAGGAACGCAGAATCAGGAATCTCTCCACTAGCCCACCATCCTGCATTATTTTTTATCCAGCTAGGAATTCCATATGCACTTTTTGTTTCTTGTTCAGCAGAAGATACAGTTATGACACCGTTTGTAATCAACCATTGAATTCCCAAAATAAATGAAGTATCCTTAATCTTTCCTTCCGCCCACCATCCTGCATTATTTTTTATCCATTCTGGTATAGGTTCAAATGATGCATTTCCATATTGATCAAAATTATATCCAGTCTGTGTAGCAAGAATTGATTGAGTCCCAATTCCAATCAAGAGAAATGAAGTTATGGTTATTGTTAATAAAGAAAATAGTTTTTTCAATATGTTTCGGATTAATTAATTACATTAAATCATATCTATGTTATTGTCATTCTATAGTTTCAGAATTATGCAAATTCAAAATTTGTGTGTAATATAGTAATGAAATCTTCCTTTTTCGTCAATAAACGCAAAACCATGGTGTTGAAGTATCAAATCCAATCTGCTTGTTGCTTTTTTTGATTCTTTGGTATGGCCGTGTTAAATGGCGATGTGCAGACATGACAGGCAAGTAAAGCTTACATTGTATTTTTCGTGGAATTTCTAAAGTGGTTTTTGAGGATGATTTACTTCCACATTTAGTACATTCAAACCCCTGCTTACTCCCTTTCGATTTCATTTTTTTACTGCATTTTTTACAGGATGGGTTATTGGCTCGTATGTCTTTTACTAATTCCATCACATCTAAAAATTCAACATTAACTATTCTTTCGTGATTTTTTGATGCCTTTCTAATTCCTCCACCAATTCGAATTTTATCATTTAAAATAAGATTCTGTGCTATTGTTGTAATTTTTGTTGGTTTATAGATTCCACATTTGATCTTCTTGTCCTTAACTCTGATTGAAAAAAATACATGACCGCCTTGCGCCATGATTGGGTTGCTACATACTTGACCAACCAAAAATCCAGATGTATAAGGTCTCAAATCATTTACATCTAATTCATTTTTTAGGTGATCTGAAGTTCCTTGATTTGATTTGAATATCATGTATCCATCTAATTTCTCATTTGCTTTTACTATTTTAGATGCCGTCACTACAGACTCGGCATTTTCTCCCCGTATACCATAAAATACAGGATCCGGTCCGTGTGGAGTGATCAACGCTCTATCAGACTCAATGTCGTAGCTGTTAAAGGTTTCAGGAAAAGTTATCGATTGCATATTCTTTACACTATCTTTAGCAATAATCCTTTTTTTTCCAAACTGTGATTTTTTTCGATATGACAATAATTCAAATGTGTGATCAGAAAATTTGTATCCAATTGCACCTATTGCTCCAACCAAGCCCTGACCGTTTCCTAGATAAAATGAATCAATTTTATTTTCTAAAATAAATTGTTTAGCTTTTTCTCTACTGATTAATTTCCAAAGTGCAAGTTCACTAAATTTATGAAATGATGGTGTTACTATCTCATTTTCATAAAAAACAAGTCCTGGGTTTGCACCATTTTTTATTTCTGAATAATCATCCACAAACTTTGTAATTTTGTTTTTTATTTTTTTAGGATTGTTAGTTTTGATACTTAATCTGACAGCCCCATTACCTCGTGTTTTCCATGGAATATTGGGGTTAAATCTAATTAAAGATGGATAATCTACAAATTGCACTTTATTCTTTTCAAGAAATTTAACAATTTTGTATGCAAGAAAAGTAGTACACATACCTTTTGGTGAGTCTGTGTCATCTATTCCTATATGAATTACAGTACTGTTTTTCAATACTTTTTATCCTATATTCTTACATTTTTGGGTTTTGAATGCAAGCTTGATTTAAATTAAAAACATAGTATCTGTCATAATACAAATGATAATAATTGATGAGAAAAAAATTTTTGATGTTATAGAAACAAAGAAACCAGTTTCTGTTGCCCTGAATGGGCCAGATGGAATATTACCAAAAGTCCAGGATCTTGCATTAAAAATCAATCAAAAATGTGGAATTCCAGCATATCTTCTTGCAGATGCCACTTGGGGCTCATGTGATCTGAATTCGGTAGGAGCAAATGTATTGGAAGCTGAAATATTATTCAACATAGGTCATACCAATAAACTAGAAATATTTGAAAAAAATATTTACATGATTGATGCTTATGACGATATACCATTTGATAGTGTTATAGAAAAATGTGTAAAACAGTTTAAGGGAAACACTATTTCGCTATTGACGGATAGTCAATATCTTCATCAGATTGACCATATTGCTAAAACATTAGAAAATAATGGAGTAGTTGTAAAAATTGGAAATGGAAAAGGACAGCTTAATGATGGACAAGTTTTTGGCTGTGAATTCTATCCTGCGACAGAAATTAAAAATGATGTTGACGCCAATATTTTTTTAGGTCAGAGTAATTTTCATGCAGCTGGTATTGCTTTGGCGACAAACAAACCAACTTACATTTTAGATCCATACTTCAACGAAGTAAGAGAAGTAACGGAATTTGCTAAAAAAATGCAAAAGAGAGCAACTTTAGAAATATACAAAGCAGCTGATGCTGAAACTTTTGGTGTGATAGTTGGGCTGAAAGAGGGCCAACTTTCTAAATTGACTGCACTAAAATTCAAAAAAGAATTAGAAGATTGCGGGAAAACTGTTCATCTTATAGCACTTACAGATATCACCAATGAAAGGTTACAAAACCTAAAGGATATTGGTGCATTCATTCAAGTGGCATGCCCTAGAATTTCAACTGATAACAAGTTCGATAAACCAGTTTTATCAACTCCCCAAGCTCTATCTCTCTTGAAGGTACTTAGAAAAGAGGAGGTTGGTGAGTACTTTGAGAGAAATCATTGGCTGTAAACAATTAATAATTATAATTTAAAAAACTAAACATGTCAGACACGGTCTTACCAGGAGATAAAATTGCTTTAATTGAAGAATGTGAAGCGGGTAAAAATAGCTATGATGATGATGGATTGATAAGATCTATGATAGTTGGTAAAAGTGAAATGAATAAAAAAGAACGTTTGGTTGATGTAGAAAATCAAAAAGTACTGTCAGTGCCGAAGGCAGATGATATTATTATTGGTACAATTGAAATGGTAACACCATCAATGATTGCAGTATTAATTAATTACATAAATGGTGAACCAGTAAAATCACAAGTTGAGTGTATTTGCTCAATTAGAAATCTTCGTAAAAGAAGTCCTGCGCTGATAAGAGATGTAGTAAAAGCAAGGGTGATAGGAACTCTCAATGGGGTTATACATGCAACAATACAGGATAAAGAACTGGGAGTGTTATTTACAAAATGTAGAAAGTGTGGTCATGATGTTGTACTATTTCGTGATATTGTGAAATGTATCGAATGTGGGTGGACAGATGATAGAAAAATATCTACTGATTTTTTACAAAGCAATTTTTTAAAAATGAGAGAGTGAGATATGACACGTGTTTCGTTCCAAGGTGAACGGGGAGCGTATAGTGAAGCTGCAGCTCTTTCCTTCTTTGGTAACACAATAGATACAATTCCATGTACTACTTTTGCTGACGCAATAAAAAACACAGAAAATGACGTGAGTGATTACTCTGTTTTGCCTGTTGAAAATTCACTTGAAGGAAGTGTGGGTGAAAGTAACGATTTGTTGGTAACGGTGAATCTTGATGCTGTCGGTGAAATATATCATCGAATACGACATTGTCTTATAGGAACTGGTTCACTTGAAAATATCGACACGGTTTATTCCCATACGCAAGCATTAGGTCAATGTAGAAAATTCATTCAAGAAAATTCATTAAAAACTGTTCCATCTTATGATACCGCCGGGAGTGTTAAGATCATCAAAGATTTGAATAAGAATAATGTGGCATGTATTGCAAGTAAGAATGCTGCAGAAGTTTTTGGTATACCTGTGATTAAACAGGGAATTGAAGATAATACAAATAACTATACACGATTTCTTGTCTTATCTAAAGAATCTAATCAAGACTCACTCATGTCTAAACAGAATGCTTCATCAAAGAAGAAAACTTCAATTATTTTTTCTGTAAAACATGAAGCAGGTGCCCTATATCAAATCATCAAGGAGTTTGCTACGTACAAAATAAACCTAACAAAGATAGAATCTAGACCAAACAAAAATACAGCTTGGGAATACAACTTTTATGTTGATTTTGAAGGTAGCCAGGATGATTCCGTGATTAAAGAAATGTTACAAAAAATAAAAGGTAATTCTTCTTTTCTTAAAATTTTAGGTACGTATCCTATGACAAATCTTGATTAGAATCCTCGTGGTTTCCTTGCGCTAAATGCTGCACTAAATCCAATAACAACAACACCAGCTATGATCACCAGTATATGGTATGTGAAGAACAATGGATCACGTGATAATTCAAATGTTCCAGATATAGTGAATTCAGATTTGCCGGTATTTTGAATTTGAATCAAGTTTTCTCCAGCATCTGTATTTGTCCATGAAAAAGTTGCCTTTCCTTTATAGCTATTATCAACATTATTTTTTTCGTTTGGAGTAAAGATCTTCACATCAAAGGTATCTCCAGTGATTTCGAACATTTGAACAGAGTCAGCAGGTGCATTAAATCTAATTCTATCAGAATCACCTACTCCAAAAGTATCATTGGTTTCTCTAATTTCATTGGGATATGCCAATGAATCAACTAGAGAAGCTACGCCGAGTCCACAGATTACACAACCAACAATTAAACCGATAATTGTGTATTTGCTTAACATAAAAAAAATTCCAAAAGGCTGAATAAAAAACTAGCTACATAACATCAACATCATGAGGCTGACTTTCAGCAAATCCAGCTCTAGATATTTTTATAAATTCTGCATTTTTTTGCATTTGTTGAATGTTATGTGCACCACAATAACTTAGACCTGAACGAATTCCACCTGTCATTTGAGTGATAATATCAGTTACACCTCCTCTATATGGAACCATTCCCTCTACACCCTCAGCTACATAATCATTCAAGTCATCTGTTAATCCAGCGTTACCACTGTCTTTTGATTTTCTTCCCAGTGAAGCACCCAAGGAAGCCATTCCACGATAAATCTTAAAGCGTTTACCATTTTTTGAAATTGTCGAGCCTGGACTTTCATCAGTTCCGCCTAAAATACCTCCTATCATAACTGAATGCGCACCAGCCGCTAATGCTTTTGTGGCGTCTCCAGAAGTTCTTGTTCCGCCATCAGAGATAATTGGTATATTATGTTCATTACCAATTTTTGCACAATCCAAAACCGCTGTTAATTGTGGAACGCCTGAACCAGTGATAACTCTAGTTATACAAATAGAGCCAGAACCAACTCCAACTTTTACCGCATCAACACCAGCTTTAATCAAATCTTCTGTACCATGTGCTGTAGCAACATTTCCAGCAATTAATTCACAATTTGGAAATGCTTTTTTGATATTTTTTACTGTGTTTATGGCATTTTCACTATGACCGTGCGCTATATCTACAACAATAACATCAACGCCAGCATCAAGTAATGCTTCAGTTCTTTGCATAAAATCACCCTTAACTCCAACCGCTGCACCTACAAGAGGACGACCTTTTTCATCCTTTGATGCATTAGGATATTTTTCTAAATTTGAAATATCCTGGCTAGTTATTAGACCCTTAATTTGATTATTTTCGTCAGTCAAGGGTAATTTTTCAATTCTATTATTTTTTAAAATTTCTTTAGCTTGTTGAAAATCAATGCCGGGTTTTGCACTAACAACATCTTTTGTCATCAGATCTTTAACTAATTTAGAACAATCAACTGGCTCAAATAAGACATCACGCTCAGTAAGAATACCTATTAGTTTAGAATTAGAATCAGTAACTAAAAGTCCTGATACCTGCTTTTCATTCATAATGTTAAAAGCATCTTGAATTGTTTGTTCAGGATTAATCAAATATGGATTTTCTATAATTACACTTCCAGCACGTTTAACTTTATGAACCTCATCAACTTCTTCCTGTATAGTTAAAAATCTGTGAATTATTCCTATACCACCTTCACGTGCAATTGTTACTGCCATTGTTGATTCAGTTACTGTATCCATGTTAGCACTGATTAATGGAATATTAATCGAGATATTTCTAGAAAGTTGTGTAGTTAGATCAGTTTGTGACCGACTAATTATATCTGAAAATTTGGGTACAAGGAGAACATCGTCGAACGTTAATCCTTCTCTTATACTCATGAAACCTCATACCTTAGAAAAAAAAACCGTTATAAGCCTTTCCAGTCTTTATGATAATCTTTGAGCAATAGTTACTGCATCTTTTGTTTCACTCACATTATGCGTACGTATTATGTGTGCTCCATTTAGAACAGATATGACCTCTGCAGCAAGTGAGCCATAAAGTCTATCTGACGGATTTTCTTTTTTCAGTATTTCCCCAAGAAACGACTTGTTTGACACAGAGACAAGAATGGGCTTATTCAAGTTTATTGCTCTTAAATTTTGTAAAATTGTCATGTCGCGTTGAACCCAATCAGAATTTATCTTGGTAAATATTGCAGATTTTTTACCCTTATTTCTAAAAAATCCTATACTTGGATCTAAAACAATTTGTGATTGTGGAATATTCGCAGATTTAGATATATTCAGGCTTTCTTGTAACAATTTTTTTGTTTTCTGTACTTGGTTACCAATTATAGTTTTTTTACTGTATGCACATAAGATCAATGAAGGAGAATATTTCTCAACAATTTTTGGCATTAATTGATCATATTTTAATCCTGTAATGTCATTGATTATATCAACACCCAATTCTAAAGCTTCTTTTGCTACTGATGATCTACATGTATCTACAGAAATAGGCAAGTTAGAATGCTGTTGAACAATTTTAATTCCCTTGATGATACGATTTATCTCCATTTTTTCTGTTATCATTGTTGATAGATATGGTGCAGTTGACATGCCCCCGATATCAATAAAATCTGCCCCTTCCTCCTGCATTCTGTTAATTGTATCAATAATTTTTTGTTTGGAACTTGAGATAGATTTCTTATAAAATGATTCAGGACTTGTGTTTAAAATCCCCATTATTCTTACGGGATTAGAGCCGCCCACGGAAATAGTTCCTAATTTATTCACACAATTTATCATGATCCTTGCTAATTTGAGTCATATGACAATTGTGGGTTGGGAATCAAGATATAGAGAAATTCTGAAAGAATTTGGTTATTCAAGAAATAAGGATAATCAATCATGCAGATTATTAGATTCATTACTACCAAAAAAAGTAGATCTTGTAAAAATTAGACGTTTGATAGAGAATAAACCTGTTTTCATAGTTGGTGCTGGTCCATCATTACAATCTTCCATCCCAATTTTGAAGAAATATAAAAAAATTACAAAAATTGTAGCTGATGGTGCTACACAAGCAGTAATTGAAAATGGTTTGAAACCTGATATTGTGGTTACTGATCTTGATGGTGATATCAAATCGCTGAAAAAAGCTGGTAGAACAAATACAATAATGATTGTGCATGCACACGGTGATAATTCTGAAAAGCTTAGTTTTGCAAAAAACTTCAAAAATTGTATAGGTACAACACAAGCGAAACCGATGGGAAAAGTAAATAATTTTGGAGGATTTACAGATGGAGATAGATGTGTATTTTTGGCTAATCATTTTAAAGCAAAAAAAATAATTCTTCTTGGCATGGATTTTGGAACTAAGATTGGAAAATATTCTAAAATTAAAGTAGTTAATCGAACTATCAAAATTGCAAAATTACGCCGTGGAAAAAAATTATTAGAATGGCTTGCAGAAAAAAGTGACTCGGATCTTTATTCCACAACCAAAATCAAGGGATTTATGAAAATAGACCATCGTGATATTATCAAAATAATTCCCAAAAATTAGGCATAATCTATACTTGTGGTTCATGGTGTTGTCAAGAATGCGTTTTAATATCGTTCTAGCTAAGAAGATGTATGGGGCTTTCTGATGAGCAAATTCGTGGTATGTTAGAATTAAAAGAAGATCTTCAGGAAAAAATAATCAAATATAAAGAAGAAATTGAAAAACTGGAAAAAAATATTTCTGTGTTAGATTCAATACTTAAACAATCAAGTTTCACAAAAGCTTCCGATCTTACTATAGATACAAAAAAACAGGCAACATCAATTCCAATTACAAAAAATTCTGATGGAACAACTATTGCAAATGTATTTGTTTCAGATGATAAAGTTTCAATTGTTTTAGAAGATAATGTGACAATTAATCCTGAAACACCTCCTCTGAAAACTTTTTTTGTTGATAGAATTATTGGTGAGATGAAGAAGAAGGATAGTCAAGAAGCTGAAAACGGTACAATAAACAAAGATGATATTATTAATTGTATGATAAAAAATAATGGAAGTGCATTAAGAGAGATTATAATCAAAAATTATCGTCAAAAAGAAAGAGTTGATGAGATTATAACCACTACCACATGGTCTCTTAGAAAAATGATCGAAAACTCGGAGTGATTTAATGGACAAAATTGTTGTTCTAGATTTTGGTTCACAATATAGCCATCTGATATGTAGACGTATTCGTGATTTTTCAGTTTACGCTGAACTTGTTCCATACAATATTTCTCTAGAAGAATTGAAAAAGCTAAATCCAAAGGGGATTATTTTTTCTGGTGGACCATCAAGTGTATATGATTCAAATGCACCTATGCCCACCAAGGAAATTTTCCAGTTACAATTGCCAATATTAGGAATATGCTATGGTCATCAGATAATTGTCAATAATTTTGGCGGTCAAGTAAAGCGAGCAAAAAAAGAATATGGCTCATCAATTCTTTCAGTTGATAATAATTCAGATATTCTTTCAGGTATTGGTGATTCTATTAGAGCATGGATGAGTCATGGTGATGAAGCAGAAAATATACCAAAAGGCTTTGAAGTAATTGGTCATACAGAAAACTCACAAAGTGCTGTAATAGCAAATAATGAAAGAACCGTCTATGGTATTCAATTTCATCCCGAAGTAGTTCATACAGAAAAAGGGATTGAGATTCTAAAAAACTTCGTTTTGAAAATTTGTGATGCCAAACAAGACTGGAGTATGGAACAATTTGTGGAAAATTCAATCGAAAATATTAGTAAATTAGATGGAAATGTTTTGTGTGGAGTTAGTGGGGGAATTGATTCTACTGTCACTGCATTATTAATCCATAAAGCAATTGGAGATAAATTAAAATGTATTTTCGTTGATAATGGTCTTTTGAGATTGAACGAAGTAGAAGAAATAGAAAATATGTTTGTGAATAACTTTAAAATCAATTTTGGAAAGATAGGTGCAGAGAAACAATTTTTATCAGAATTAAATGGTGTGGTGGATCCAGAGGCAAAAAGAAAGATTGTTGGAGAAGAATTTGTTAAAATTTTTACCAAGTTTGCAAAAGATAATGGTCCGTTTACATGGCTTGCACAAGGAACGCTTTATCCTGATGTAATTGAAAGTGGAGTGTCAAAAGGACCTGCAGACGTGATCAAAACACATCATAATGTAGGAGGATTACCAGATTGGTTAGAACTTAAGGTTTTGGAACCACTGCGTGATTTGTATAAAGATGAAGTAAGAAAGGTTGCAAAGATTCTTGATGTACCAGAAAATTTGATCAAGCGTCATCCATTTCCAGGTCCTGGTCTTGCTGTAAGAATAATTGGTGAAGTTAACCAACATAAATTAGAGATCACTAGAATAGCAAGTAAGATAGTAGAAGAAGAGTTACGGAATGCAGAATTGTATGATAATATTTGGCAAGCATTCGCTATAGTAGGTGATGATAGAGCTGTCGGTGTTGTTGGAGATGAAAGAAAATACGGTCACGTTGTGATGATTAGAATTGTAAATTCAGTTGATGCGATGACTGCTGACTGGGTCAGACTTCCAAATGAATTGTTAGAGAAAATTAGTAATCGTATAACAAATGAGATAGATGAAGTAACATGGGTTTCCTATGTGATCTCAAGTAAACCTCCAGCCACAATAGAACCCCAATAATCACAAATCATTTAGCAGACAAGCACCAAATACTCCAGCAGAATCACCAAGTTTATTTTTTAGAATTGGTGTGTCAACTGAATCACTAAACACCTTGTCAAATACCATCTTTTTACCCTCATCATATAGGAATGGAATGTTAGAAACTCCTCCTCCTAAAATAATGGCGTCAGGATCTAAGATGTCAATTACGTTTGCAATACCAATTCCAAAATTTTCTAAAAAATCTCTTTTCCACTCTTCCCTCTTTTCATCAGAATGGTTTTCAGTTATGGTTTGTAATGATTCTTTTTTTCCAGTGAGTACTGACCAGTTATTCTCTAGTGCTGGACCGCTAATATACGTCTCAACACATCCTTGTTTTCCACAATAACACTGTCTTCCATTAGGATGTAATGTATGATGTCCCCATTCTCCAGCAATATTTGTTCTGCCTTTATGTAAGGATCCGTTGATTACTATTCCTCCACCAACACCTGTTCCTAATATTACTCCAAAAATTACATTGTATCCTTTTCCAGCACCCAAGGATGATTCTGCAAGGGCAAAACAATTTGCATCATTTTCCATAAAAATTTTGTAGCCTAACTTTTTTTCAAGATCTGTTTTTAACGGCATTCCAATAAGACATTGTGTATTACTATTCTTAATTAGCCCAGAGTTAGTATCACTGATACCTGGTGTACATACACCAACTGACGTATCTACATTTGTTTTGGATTTTAATTCATTTACCAAAGATGTAATGGATTTTACAATAGAATCATAACCGTTCTCTTGATGAGTTTCAATACGTTTGCGTTCAATTAAATCAAATTTTTCATCTACTAAAATTCCTTCAATCTTAGTTCCACCTAGATCAATTCCTATTTTATGCACAAGTATAGTTTATTTCGTAAGTTTTGAAGTTTTGGTAAAAAATCTGTAATTATCCCATTGGTGGACCACCTGGTCCAGCAGCACCACCAGAAATAGAGATTACATCATCTATTCTGAGAATCATACATGCAGTTTCCGTGGCTGATTTGATAATCTGCTCTTTCACTACTAATGGTTCTACAATATCTAATGAATACATATCACCAATCTTACCTTCTTTTGCATTAATTCCAATACTTTTTTTGCCACCAGATTGCTTTGCACGAAGAGAGATAATAGTATCAATTGGATCCATTCCAGCATTTTCCGCTATTGTTAATGGAATAGCTTCTAAGGACTCAGCATATTGTTTAATCGCTAATTGTTCTCTACCATCAAATGTATCAGCCCATTCTTTTAATTGTGAAGCTAGATATGCTTCAGGTGAACCACCTCCAGCTACGATAGATGGAGTTTCAATTACATCTTTTACTACCATTAATGCATCGTGAATTGAGCGGTCAACTTCATCAACAACTCTTTGTGAACCTCCTCTGATTAGAACTGTTACTGAATGTGGATTTCTACAGCCTTCGATGAATACCCATTTATCAGATTCAACCTTTTTTTGTTTTACAATATCAGCGCTTCCAAGATCATTAGCAGTTATATCATCAAGATTAGTAGTGATTCTTCCACCTGTAGCTTTTGTTAATTTAGTCATATCACTTTCTTTTACTCTTCGTACAGCTAAAATTCCATGTTTAGCTAGAAAATGTTGTGCTATATCATCAATGCCTTTTTGACAGATTAGAACATTGGCACCAACTTGATGTAATTTTTCAACCATGTCTTTGAGCATCCTATTTTCTTCTTCTAAGAACATTTGCATTTGAGTTGGATCGGAAATCCTAATTTCAGCACTCATTTCAGTTTTTTCTACTTCAAGAGCAGTATTAACAAGTGCAATTTTTGCCTTTTCTATCTTTGTTGGCATGCCACTATGAACAATTTCCTTGTCAAGAACTATACCTTTGATTAAAGTTGTATCGTCGATAGAACCGCCTGATTTTTTTTCTACCTTTAGATTATCAAGATCAACTGAATAGTTTTCACCATCTTTATGTGCAATTTTTAGAATAGAATCAACAACTAGTTTAGACAAACCAACACTGTCTTCAGAAATTAATTTGGACTGCATGCTAGTTTTTGCAATTTTGGTTAATGATTCATGGTCATCGGCCTGTATTTTTTTTGCCAATCCTTTTAATAATTTAAGAGCTTTTTCAGCAGCATTTTGATATCCATCAATAATTACTGTGGAATGAATATTTTTTTCAAGTAGTTTTTCTGCCTTTTCTAACATAGAACCTGCAATAACTACAGAAGATGTTGTTCCGTCACCTACCTCAGTATCAATTGTCTTAGAAACTTCTACCATCATTTTTGCAGCTGGATGCTGAGCATCAATTTCTTTTAGAATAGTGGCTCCGTCGTTTGTAATTGTCACATCGCCTAACGAATCCACCAACATTTTGTCTAAACCGCGTGGTCCTAGACTAGTTTTAACTAATTCAGCAACTAGTTTGGCAGCAGTAATATTGTTTTTTTGTGCATCTTTGCCCTTTTGTTGTAATGCACTTTCCTTTAATACTAAAACTGGACCGTTAGGAGTTTGTTGAATAGATGCCATTAATTTACAGATTTTTTTTATATGTTCCCTTTATAATTTTATCCAGTAACAACTTTGAGAAATGAACGAGTTTTTACATCAATTAAACCACTAAACAGTATTCGGATAGATGGAAGTGCTAAAAATGGTAAGAAAAGAGGTATTAGGTGAGGTTTTTTAAATTTACAGCCTCTATCGTTTAATACTAACGATATGTTTTCAAAGTTTTCTGTAACTTTTTCAAAACTATCTGTAGAAACAATACCTGCCATTTGTAAAGGCATGAAGGAAAGGATTTTACCATTATTTACTACTATCACACCACCTTGTGTTTTGGCAAGATGATTAGCGGCTATTGTCATGTCTTTCTCATTTGAACCTATTACAATCATATCATTCTCGTGAAAACTCCAAGTTGATGCAAATGCACCTATTTCAGCACCAAAATTCCTTAGGAATGCTACAGTATGCTTTGCCGAGCCTGACGTCCTATCAAAAGCAGCAACTTTCCATACATCTTTGTCATGGGATGCCAAAACATTTCCGTTATAAACAGATAAAGATTCACTACCCTTCTCTGTGACTATCTCTGTTTTCATATCAATCACATTAACATTAACTGAATCAGATTTACTACTGACTAGGAAATCATTCTCTGTAATTTTTTTTAATTTTATAGTTTTTGTCATCCATTTTGGGATGGTGTATTTTTTTATTTTTGAAACAATACTACCATTAGATACTACCAATTTGCCTCCGATGAAAACTTTGTTAGGTTTCAGCTTATTTAGATCATCAAAAACTAAAATATCCGCTATCTTACCTGGTGCTATTCCCCCTAAATCTTTGCCCATGTTATAATAATCAAAACAGTTTTTTGATGCCATAGATATTGCGTCGACCTGATTAAGACCTGCCTTTACTGATTCTCTAACACAGTGATCAATATGACCAAATTTTGTTAGATCAATAGGATCCAAGCCGTCTGAACAAAACATCAATCTGTCCGTATAAACTCTATTTGTATGAACGAACTTTATGATCTCGGTAAGATCTCTGCGAATTGATCCTTCCCTAATCATGATCCACATTCCCAATCGCAATCGTTCTAAAACTTGATCAAAGTTAATCGGTTCATGACATGATAAAATTCCAGATGAGACGTAAGCATTTAGTTTCTTATCAGCCAAGCCCGCAGTATGTCCATTTATCACCAAATTCCTTTCAAGCATTGCTGATAATGTTTTCATTGTTTTAGGATCACGTTGTGTTACCTTAGTCCATGAAAATACCTCACCCAGACCAATAACATCAGGTATCTTCATTGCAGATTTTTCTTCAGATATACTGAATGTTTTTCCGTGGCTGAACTTTCTATCAACAGGCATACCTCCAGGTATTACATGAAAAATGCGTACTGGAAGATCAGATGTCATTTTGACAAATTCACTAAAACCTCTATACCCACACGTACTTGCTATATCAATTGAATCAGCAAAAAGAGAAGTAACCCCGCATAGGATGGATTTTTTTATAAATTCTAGCGGTGTGACGAACTGATCCAGATGGATGTGAGGATCAGCAAATCCAGGAGTAACAATTTTTTTTTCTAAATCTATGATTACAGTCTGCTCTCCTTTTGTATGAGATGCATTTTTTCCGACATAAGCTATTCTGCCTTGTGATATAGCTATTTCAGTATCAGGTATAATCTCACGAGTATACACATTGACTAGTGAGCAATTATGCAATACGAGATCAGCAGGTTTTGAGCCAGTAGCAACTGAGTTTAGAGCTGAAATAGATCTAGATAGCCCTGAATGCATTATTGATCTTAACCTGTTGAACTTATTATAGATTAGAAGGGATGTTTAAATTACAGTCAGATTCGGAATAAATTGTGAATCTACCAAAAGCAAAAAACACTTTTTGTCCAAAATGTAATAAGCATACTATTCAAAAAATCTCTATTTACAAAGCAGGTAAAAGACGTGGAACAGCTGCAGGCGAAAGAAGACATGCGTTAAGAAAAAAGGGATATGGTGGTCAGAAGTTCCCAAAGCTTGCAAAGCCTGCAAAAACAACAAAGAAAGTTACACAGGTTTTAACGTGTCCAGAATGTAAAAAGAAGATGATGAAAAAAGGTATTAGAATAAGAAAATTCGAGTTGGTTGCAAAATGAAGAGAGAGCATATAATTATACCAGAACCAAGTAGTAAATTCTTAAAAGTGAATTGTAAAGAATGTGATACTGAAAATGTAGTTTTTTCACATGCGTCTACACCTATAACTTGCAAATCTTGTGGAAATGTTATAGTAAAACCAACTGGCTCAAAAGCAAAAATAATTGGTAAAGTTTCAGGAACTGCTGAGTAACTCGTAATCTTTCTTTGTGTTCAAATTGAAAGCTATTCTCTTATCGTCTAAAATTATGTAAGTCTCTTTAACAAGATTAAAATTTTTAATTTTGTCTGCATTTATGATAGAAATTCCAGTATACGCACATTCAATATCATTATAATTAATCAATAGATCAGATTCTAGATTCAAGGAGTTTAAAAAATTTTTAGATACAAGAAAACTGGTCCAAACATTTTTTGGATTAAATTTTTCAGTCATAATCTGAATGATTTTTTCATCTAGTAGTGGCAAGTCTCCGGAAATAACAAACAAAAATCCTTCCATCTTTTGTAGTAGAGCATTTAGATCATGTGTGTATCCATTTCCTGGTGTGGATAAAGTTTCTATATTATTTTGTTCTAATGTAGATTTTGTATTGGGTGAGTTTGGGCTTGTAGCTACAATAACTTTAGAAAAGCAATTAGAATTTCTTAGTGAATCAATCACGTTAAGGATTACTGGTTTTTTGTATTCGAGTAATAATTTTTCATCAGAATGATCCATCCTGGTTCCTTTGCCTCCAGCCATGACTAATCCAATCATAATGATACAAAGATTAACAGAGATGATAGCCTTGTAAGTTCATTAGCCGCACCAAGAACATCCCCAGTAATTCCGCCAAAACTTCTAGTAGATATACCAACCAAAATCATTGTAACAGCAATTGATGCACCAAAAAGTATCATTCCTACAGTACCACCTATAACAACAAGTGGAATAATTGTGATAATAGCAGCAACCGCAAGCCTTCTTTTATCCTTCATAATTTGCATGAATGGTGAATTAGAACCAACCGCCGCTGAATTGCCAATGCTTGCCATCAAAACCATTGAAAATTTTGCTAAAATTTCACTAAGTAATATGGCTTGGAATAGTGCATAACCATCCGTTAGTGACAAGGCGATGATTGCACCAGCTATATACAATACAACAGAAACAATTCCCGCCGACCCAGTTGAAAGATCTTTCATGGCTTTGCGTTTTTTTTCTTTTGATCCTCTAGTCATGAGACCGTCAGCAAAATCTGCCAATCCATCAGTATGATGGATTCCAGTTATGACAGCAATGGATGCAACAACTAAAAGTGAAACAATCAATGGATCTAGGAAAAATGATAACCCAAAGCCAATTGAGGCAATTATCAGTCCTATCGCAATTCCAATAATAGGAAAAATATGCATGTATTTTGCTACTGTTCCCAGATCTGTATTATTAGAAGGAATTATTGTGAGAAATGAAAAAACTGAACTTACTTCCTTAAGCATGTATCCACCATCCTAAAAATGAAAGACATGTGATAATTGGTATAGTCACGATGCCACAGAATAAAATTGATGAAACTTTCATCAATCTAATTGCAGAAATTATATGAGATTTGGTATATTCTACACTACCATTGCCAATTGTATAATAATTCATTTTTTCTAACTTAGTTCCAAGTGCACCTGCTAGTGCAGCCATTGGATATCCTGCGTTAGGGCTTTCTAGTTTTGTACTATCACGTTTCATAATATAGAATGATTCTTTCCAATTATAGCCCAAAATCAATGCACCCAAGATCATTACTAACCCAGTGAGTCGAGATGGAATGTAGTTTAGTATAGTATCACACTTAGCTCCAAACCAACCAACATTCTTGAATAAAGTTGTCTTATAACCAATCATAGAGTCTATGGTGTTTACTGCCCTATACACAAATGCGCCTGGAAGACCAAAAATAGCATAATAAAATAATGGACCCGTAATTCCATCAACTGTATTCTCACTTACACTTTCTAAAACACCAGATAGAATATGATTTTTATCCAAATTCTTTGTATCTCTTTTTACAATCATGGAAAGATGATTTCTAGCCAAGTCTAAATCTTCTTTTTCAACAGCATCAACTACTGCTAAAGCATGTTTTTGCATTCCTCTAATAGCGATAGTTGTTTTTAGTAAAATTGATCCAAGAGCTACTGATACTATGAATGAAACAATATCAATTGTCAATAAGCTGATTCCAAATTCTAAACCTACAAGTAGTATACCTACGATAGTTATAACAGTACCAACAATCAAAATGCCACCAATTAATTCTCTTTTTACAGAATTATTTTTTGCAAATGGTACAAGTAAAGCAATTAATTTTCCAATCCAAGCTGTTGGATGATATTTGGTTTTTGGATCGCCTACCAAAAAATCTAGCAAAAGTGCAAAACCAACTATAACTATACTTTCAAGTATCATTACAAGAGTCCCTCAATAGCTCTGATATTAAGACTTGACTTTACAACTTTGCTTAATTTTTCAATCTCAGAATCAATCTTTTTTAAGTTATGCTTATTCAACGCAAGCTGCTTTGAATTAGATGTAATCGAATCCTCCTCAGGAAGTAAAAACTTGGTAAGGGGAATTGTTCCAAAAACAGGCTTTCCTGTATTTTGTTTTAGTTTTCTAAATCCAGGTTTAAGAATATCTAAATCACCACGAAATTTGTTAAAAACAAAACCCTTGACCATTCTCTGGTGTTTTTTTTCTAATAATGACATGGTACCAACAATACTTCCAAACGAGCCTCCTCTCTCAATATCGGTAATCAAAATTACAGGTGATTTTGTTTTCTCGGCAAGTTTCATATTTGCAATATCATATTTTGTCAGATTGATTTCGGCAGGAGATCCTGCACCTTCGATAATGATCAAATCATGATTTTTTTCTAAAGTGTTAAATGATCTCAAAACTGTCTTCATTCCATTTTTTTGAATAAACTTCTTGTAATAATCATCAGCATGCATTTTTTTATAGAATTTTCCTCTTAGGAAAACAGAGCTTCTATAATCACCTAGAGGTTTTAACAAAATTGGATTCAAATCAGGTGATATTTCAATCCGTGATGCTAGAGCCTGAACAGCCTGAGCACGAGAAATTTCAAACTTCTTCCCCTTGTACGCATAATTTGACATGTTTTGAGCCTTGAATGGTGCAACAGAAAACCCTTTTTCTGTAAAAATTCTGCAAAGTGCAGTTACAAGAGTTGTTTTACCCGCACTAGATGATGTTCCCTGGATCATTAATGTTTTTGAAATGTTAAATCGCCTCCAATGCCTTTACCAGTTTTATGTTTTCTTTTCTAGTTTTTACTGCAATTCTAATATAATTTTGGTTTAATCCACGGAATGTACTACAATCTCTTATGAGAATTTTTTTCCTCTGAAGTTTTTTTTGTAAAAGTCTTGATTTAATTTTTGTTTTAACTAGAATAAAATTTGTTGATGAGTTATAACAAGTAAATTTCTTTGATTTTGCTAAATTTGATGAAATAAAATCTTTCTCCTTTTTGATTAGTTTACATGTTTTTTCTAGGAAAGGGTGATAACATATTGCCGCGCTTGCAGCACGTTGCGCCATATAACTAACATTCCAAGGAATTTTTATCTTTTGTAACAGATCTATTATTTGTGAATTACTTACTCCGTACCCAATTCTAATTCCTGCTAAACCAAAAGATTTTGTGAGTGAACGTAAAATAAATAAATTCTCATAATTTTTGATATATTTTATTAATGATTCATTACTTTCTGGAACCAGCTCGATGAATGTCTCATCAATAAATACTAATGATGATTTTTTCTTTGCGGCAGAAATAATTTTCAGCATTTCCTTCTTTTTAATTAAAACACCTGTAGGGTTATTTGGATTACAAATAAAAATACAGCCATTTCTGGGAATTTTCATAATAAATTTCTGTAAATTTTTTGAAAGATCCATAGTTTTAAAAAATGAAATTTTACATTCGCAAAGTTTTGCAGAAACTTCGTATTCACTAAAAGTTGGTATTGAAATTAAAACAGGTGTTTTTTTATTTAGAAAGGTTTTACAAAAATTATATATTATTTCCGTTGCACCATTTCCAACAACAATTTGTTTTTTTCTAACACCTGTAAACCAGGCTAAATTTGTACGTAAATCTGAAGAGCTTGGATCTGGATATTCAGAGATCAAATCTAATTGTTTTTTTAAATAACGCTTTACACCTGGATGACAGCCCAATGGATTGACGTTTGAACTAAAGTCAATCATTTGTGGATTAGGATTTTTTGTACCATATTTGCCCCCATGTGAGGCTGGAATGTGTGACTGTGCTGGTTTATTTGGATGGATTCTCACATCATAGATTATCTGTTGCTAATTTAGTATGTTTTGGTTATTGCTAACGATTATTAATTGAAAACTTGAAAATGATCCATGAAGAAAAGAGTAGCCATCATAGGCGTAACTGGAGCAGTTGGTCAAGAGTTTGTCCAATCCTTAAAGAACCATCCATGGTTCGAAGTTACCCAGATCGCTGCATCAGAGCGTTCTGCTGGAAAAAAGTATGTTGATGCTATAAGAGATGACAGTGGGATAATTGCTTGGGATGTTGGTGGAGAGATTCCTGATTACATAAAGGATATGCCAGTTTTAACAATTGACGAGATTAATGTTGCAGAATTAGATTTAATTTTCTCAGCAGTAGAGTCACAAGCTGCAATAGATATTGAGACAAAATTTGCAAAAGATCTTCCTGTAATCTCAACTTCATCTGCATATAGATACGAAGAGGATGTTCCAATACTTATTCCAGGAGTAAA
>Ga0207961_1000149_pt1 | contig 20497 bp, 13 predicted proteins | sample Knorr_S7_td_250__FD_185596 | JGI IMG/M metagenome (GOLD analysis project Ga0207961, IMG submission 185596) | Marine microbial communities from Southern Atlantic Ocean transect - Knorr_S7_td_250_ad_252m_LV_B (SPAdes) (version 2) | ecosystem: Environmental > Aquatic > Marine > Oceanic | place... | reverse complement strand
CAAATTTCGATGAAACATTAAATGAACCCACCGTTCTGCCGGCAGCCGTTCCAACCCTTTTGATCAACGGATCAGAAGGAATTGCGGTTGGTATGGCAACCAAAATTCCTCCCCACAATATGGGTGAAATAATTGACGGACTTGTTGCGCTTATTGATGAAAAAAATATTTCTATTCAAGGCCTCATGGAACACATAAAAGGGCCCGATTTTCCTACCGCAGGTTTGATTTTGGGGGTGGACGGTTTGTTACAGGCGTACGAGACTGGTCGAGGAAAAATAAAAATGCGCGCCCGGGCACACATTGAAACAACAAAAAAAGGTAAAGACAACATAGTTATAACAGAAATACCCTATCAGGTAAACAAGGCAAGCTTGATTGAAAAAATAGCAGACCTAGCAAGAGACAAGAGAATTCAGGGAATCACTGAGATCCGCGATGAGTCAGATAAGGATGGGGTTAGGGTTGTGATAGAGTCAAAAAGAGACGCGGTGCCAGAGGTGATATTGAACCAACTCTACAAACACACACAACTTCAAGATACTTTTGGTATTATTTTATTAGCACTGGTCGGGGGCGTGCCAAAAATAATGCCCCTCAAAGAAGCGCTTGATCATTTTGTTGATTTTAGGCACGAAATAGTTGTTCGCCGCACAAAATTCGATTTAAAAGCCGCTGAATCTCGTGCACACATTCTAGAAGGTTTAAAAATTGCACTTGACAACATTGATGAGGTTATAAAAATTATTCGCGCAAGCAAGGACCCTCTAATTGCAAAAGAAGGTCTCATGAATAATTTTAATCTCTCTGAAAAACAGTCACAAGCGATTTTGGATATGCGCCTCCAAAGACTTACGGGGCTTGAAGTAAATAAGGTTGTTGAAGAATATAAAGAAGTAATAAAACTTATAGCGCACCTTAAGGGCATTCTTGAAAGTCGCAACCAGAGAATGTCAATTATTAAGACGGATCTTCAGGAAATGAAGGCCCAATATGCAGACCCACGAAGAACAGAAATTATTCCGGTTGACAGCGATTTTTCAATGGAGGACATGATTGCGGATGAGGAAGTAGTGCTGACAATCACACACGAAGGGTATATAAAACGGACTGCACTTAATACATATCGTACACAACGCCGTGGCGGTCGTGGAGTTCAGGGAGCGACAAGTAAAGAAGAAGATTTCGTAGAACATCTTTTCATAGCAAACACACACAACTACATGCTTTTTTTTACAGATAGCGGTAAATGCCACTGGTTGAAAGTATATGATATTCCACAAGGAGGCCGAGCAACGCGCGGAAGGGCAATTGTAAACCTTATCGGTTGTGAGCCCGGTGAAAAAGTTGAGGCGTTCGTTAGTGTAAAGGATTTTGACGATCAACACTTTATTGTTATGGCCACCAGGAACGGCCTTGTCAAAAAAACGGCGCTTTCGGCCTACAGCAAACCGCGTAAAGGCGGAATATTTGCTATCGACATTCGTGAAGGAGACACTCTAATTGAAGCCAGAATTACAAACGGTGAGAACGACATCTTGCTTGGTACCCGCGAAGGAAAATCAATTCGCTTTTCAGAAAAAAACATACGACCGACCGGAAGAAAAACCATGGGAGTTAAGGGGATTAAACTAGGATCCAAAGAAGATTATGTTATTGCAATGTTGGTTGTAAAAAGAGAGGGAACAATATTGGTGGCAACCGAAAAAGGTCTCGGTAAACGCACCGATGTGATTCAATACAGAACCCAAACGAGAGGAGGAAAGGGGGTTATGACAATGCGCGTTACTGAAAAAACAGGAAAAATGGTTTCCATAATGGAAGTAGTGGATGCGGACGACCTAATTGTGATTACAGACAAAGGCGTTCTTATGCGTCAGCCGGTGTCCAACATAAGAACAATCGGTCGCGTAACCCAGGGGGTTAAGCTTGTTAAGCTTGATGATGGTTCAAAAATTTCTTCAATTTCCCGAGTCATCAATGAAGCCGAACCAAGAGAGAGCTATGATAAAACAGAAAAAGGCACATTGGACAATAACAACGAAAAGACTAACGTTAGTGTGGATACAGATAAACAAGAGGAAGGTGAAAACGATGAATCGTGAAACTGGCCGATAGAATTAGTCATGTTAACGATAAAATTGACTCTGCATTAAAACAATGCAACCGTAGCGACAGCGTCACAATTGTCGCAGCTACAAAAACAAGAAACACCCAAGCTATTTTAACATGTGTTAAAAACGGCATCGTTGACATTGGTGAAAATCGAGTACAGGAGGCGGAAAGAAAATTTAACACCATTGATACAGCGCTGGTATATAAGAAAAGAATGATCGGCCACCTTCAAACCAATAAAATCAATAAAGCGCTCCGAACTTTTGATACAATTGACTCTGTAGACAGCCTGCGGATTGCCGCACAACTGGCAACAAAACAGGAAAACAAAAAAGAGAAGATTCCCGTGTTATTAGAGGTAAATACCAGCGGTGATAAAACAAAGTTTGGATTTGATCCAAACAACGATCAAGATCTATTAGAATGCATAGCCTTAGACGAATTATTTGTAGAGGGGCTGATGACAATTGGTCCCACGTCACAAGAAAAGGAAAGCACAATTAAGTCTTTTGAACTACTCCGAAAAATCAAAGAAAACATTAACCAACAGATAGATAAAGATAAAAAACTAACTGTCTTATCTATGGGTATGAGCAATGATTATGAATTAGGAATATTTGAGGGGAGCACAATGGTTAGGCTGGGTACAGCCTTGTTTGGGCCCCGGGAATGATAATCAATAAAACCACTGGATTATATTATTTGTGTGCCGGACCAAAAGCGTGGCATCTGGATATTGGGACATCTGAAATACAAGCAGGTCATGTTTTTAATTTTATGAATAAAATCCCAATAGTTTGGCCAAACAAACTCTCATCACAGAACTGTAATCCAACAAATATTCATATTATAAGGTCATTGGTAAGAAACCGAGATGTTGTAATTATAGACCGCATAAAAAGCGAAACTCCAAGCGTGAATATTGGGGGGCATGTCAATAGATCGGGTGAAAACTATCTTATTGGTGTGACCCCCTATGATAATTATCCTCAGTTTCCAGACATGTCAAATATATATTTTAAAAAATCAAATCAAGAGACAAAAACAGTACATACCCTTGGACCAAAACGGTTCAAGGGGGCAGAACTAAATAAAAAAATTATTTGGAGTGAGGCGGCAGGACTAGTCGTTCCCGTATTTCACTACATTGGTTTTAACATAAAAGGAATCGGCTTAAATGGCGCGAATTCATTAAAAAGCTTTTTACATTAAAGTTAGGCAATCACCAGGGATCCAAGACCCTAAACAAATATTATAACTACGAACTTACTCCACTACCCTGAAGACAGTTCCTTTGAAATTTGGACACCAAGCTTAACGTTGTTTATAGCCAAAGACTTGTTGGTTTTTAGACTTCTTCCTTCTGTCTTTTTAACAACCTCTTTCAGCAAAAACGGAGTCAAGTCTTTCCCTTTTATTTTATTTTCTTGCGCTACATTAATAGCCCTATCAACAATTTTTTCTATTTCACTATTTGGGATTTCATCTTTCACAGGAACAGGGTTAACCACCAATGTTGAGGCGCTTAATCCCATACCCATGTTTTTTTGAAAAACACTAGCAGCCTCAGCCGGGCTTTCTATTCGATAAAGACCATAAAGCCCGGAATTGCGTGAATAAAAAGCAGGGAATTCGTTCGTCTCATAACCAAGCACCGGAACGCCCAATGTTTCTAATACCTCTAGCGTCTTAGGGATGTCAAGAACTGCCTTCGCTCCAGCTGAGACAACAACCATCGGGATTTGGGAAAGACAAGCCAAATCTTGAGAAACGTCAAAAGTTTTTCCACCGCCTCTATGCACCCCCCCAATACCGCCGGTGGAAAACACGGAAAGCCCAGATTGGTGGGCGATGTGCATGGTAGCGGAAACAGTGGTTCCACCGCTCCATCTTTTTTCAATGGCTATACCCAATTCTCGTCTAGACACTTTTTTGTTAGAGGGGTTTTTTGCTATGAATTTAATCTGTCCTTTTTCTAGTCCCACACAACACCTGCCATTGACAACAGCTATTGTGGCCGGAACAACCCCCTGCTGTCTACAAATAAATTCAGCATTTAAGGCATGCTCAATATTGTCAGGATGGGGCATGCCATGTGTTATAATTGTAGATTCGAGGGCCAAAACAGGTTTCCCGGCAATTAAAGAGGACTCAACTTCCGCCGAAAGACAGATTTTCATTAACAATTCAAAATATTCATTGGGTTAATTTCAACGCTGTTTTACTAAAAGACCATGAAAAGAATTGACCCTAAAAAATATAATTTGACGTCTCGAACCACCCTTTATAAAAAAACGGACAATATTTATATAATCATTGATCGAAAAAGCAGGATTATAATGAAAGACGGCTACAGAATATCCGAACAGGCGAAATCAATTTTATGCGTGGATCCAGATGTCCGGATTAGGGTTGCCACCTCTGCACCTGTGTGTTCGAAAACAAAAGAATTTCTTCTGCGAGCTGACGTTGAGATCATGGATTTAAACTCACTAAAGAGTTCTTTATAGTGCTGAAATTCATATTTCCACAGGACAAACCTGTTTCCAAAGAGTTGTTCACGCTGGCGTTCCCAGTAATTTTGTCAAACTTGAGCAGGGTTTTTATGAGCGTGGTTGATGTTGCCATGGTGGGCAGGCTTGGCGCCGCGGCCCTAGCAGCCACCGGCATGGGAGCCATGCTTTTTTGGGGGGCCCTGAGCCTGGTTATTGGTATCCGGACAGGAGTTCAGACCGTTGCCTCTAGGCGATTGGGACAGAAAAAATATAATCAATGTGGTACTGCCCTACATAACGGGCTGTTTATGGCGACAGTCTACGGTTTTCCAGTATCTATCGCCGGGTGGTGGTTGGCGAAGGATTTCATCCCGTTTTTTATTAATGACATAAAAGCAACATCGCTTGCCATTGAGTATTCTTCGATCATTTTCCTTGGCCTTCTTTTCTCAGCCTATAGCTTTGTTTTTCAAGGTTTTTATACTGGTGTTGAAAAAACAAAAATTCACATGAGGGTCAGCATTACTAGCAATATAGTCAATGTATATTTAAACGCTGGACTCATTTATGGCTCTGAGGGGGTAAAATTATTTTTTTCTGAAAATGTCCCAGCCCTTACTTTTTTATCTCATCTTTGGCAGTGGACAACTTTTCCAGCAATGGGAGTTAAGGGCGCTGCCATAGCAACGGTTGTTGCATCACTGTGGATGTTTGTCCACTATGGATTATATCTTTTTTCAAAACAAATTAAATCGAGGTTTGCGGTTTTGTCGTTATCAGTGGACGGTGAAATGATGAACCGTCAACTTAGGTTGGCCGCACCGCAAGGGCTGCAGGAAGTGTTTATTGCTGCTGGGTGGTCTATGTTTTATAAAATAGTTGGTATGATAGGGCTTATAGAATTGGCAACGACCGAGCTTTTGTTTACTATAATGCATGCGTCATTTATGCCCGCACTGGGAGTGGGACAAGCCTGTTCAACCCTTGTAAGTAAATATATGGGTGAAAATAAAATAAACAAATCTGAAGCGAGCATTAAAGAGTCAATTCGTCTGGCGGAATATATTATGGGCGTTATGGGATTAAGCTTTATTCTGTTTCCAAAATATTATTTGTTTATTTTTACTGATGATCCAGAAATTCTTCGGATGGGAGTTTTCGGTTTGCGTATGATAGGAGCCGTACAATTTTTAGATGCCATTGGTTTTGTTCTTTGGTTTGCACTCTCTGGCGCAGGCAACACACTGTTTCCTGCTGTTGTAGAGTCATGCCTAACCTGGGGCGTTATTGTTTTAGGCAGTTATGTGTTTGGGGTTGTGCTGGGATTGGGCTTTAAGGCTCTTTGGTTACTGTTCCCGATTTATATGGGTTTATTTGCAGGAATAATGATTTGGAAGATACGAAAGGGAGATTGGAAAAATATTCAAATATGAAGCATACCAAGAAACAACATCTTCCTTATTATAGAATTAACACAGAGGCGTTAATTTACAGACCATGTCGAACCTAAAGAGAGAAGACATTGACCCACAAGGGACCCAAGAATGGATAGAGTCTCTTGAAGATGAAATTGAAGAACACGGTTTTGAACGCACAAGATATCTATTAGAAAAACTGGTGGATTTTGCCTCTACTTGTGGAGCGCGCCTACCTTTTAATACAAACACTCCTTTTGTAAATACTATTGTTGCAGGCCAAGAGCCTGAATTTCCAGGGAATCGGGAAACCGAAAGAAAAATAAAATCTCTTGTTAGGTGGAATGCAATGGCAATGGTAGTAAACGCAAATATAAAATCCCCAGGTATTGGCGGACATATATCAACTTATGCGTCTGCAGCTAATTTATATGAAGTAGGGTTTAACCATTATTTTAAAGGACCCAACCACCCACAAGGCAGTGATTTAGTTTATTTTCAGGGACACGCGTCTCCAGGGATATATGCACGAGCCTATTTAGAGGGAAGGCTAAATAAAGAAAAGATAGATGCGTTTCGCCGAGAACTTTCACCGGATGGCGGCCTGTCATCATATCCCCACCCATGGTTGATGCCAGATTTTTGGCAATTTGCCACAGTATCAATGGGGTTGGGGCCATTATTGGCCGTTTATCAAGCTAGGTTCATGAACTATTTAATTGACCGCGGTTTAATGGAAGACACGGGTCGCAAAGTATGGGCATTTCTCGGTGATGGTGAAATGGATGAACCAGAATCGCTAGGCGGTTTAACGCTGGCATCAAGGGAAAAGCTTGATAATCTAATTTTTGTTGTAAACTGTAATTTGCAAAGGCTGGATGGTCCGGTTAGGGGAAATAGTAAGATTATCCAAGAACTGGAGGGGTCATTTCGTGGCGCAGGTTGGAATGTAATAAAAGTTATCTGGGGTACAGATTTCGACCAATTGCTTGAACATGAAAACAGGGATTTCTTCTTACGTCGCGCAGAAGAGGTTGTTGATGGTGATTTGCTAAAATACGTTGTCAAAGGCGGAGGTTACCTTCGCGAACACTTTTATGGTAAATATCCAGAGTTATTAGAAATGGTAGAACACATTAATGATGAAGATCTTGGGAAAATGCGAATTGGCGGTCACGACCCAATCAAAGTGTACGCCGCATATTCAGAGGCGGTTAAGACAAAAGGAAAACCAACGGTTATTCTTGCTAGAACCATAAAAGGATATGGTTTGGGAGAGGCGGGAGAAGGTCGAAACATAACCCATCAACAAAAAAAACTAAACGACGAAGAACTATTATATTTTCGCGATCGTTTTGACATACCATTGTCTGATTCAGAAGCGTCCACAGCTCCATTTTATAAACCGGACAATGATAGCGATGAAATAACATATATTATTAACCAGCGTAAGAAGTTAGGCGGATTTTTACCCCATCGTAGCAAACAAGGACCCGCTATAAAAACCCCCGATATATCACTATTTCAAGAGCTGTTGGATGGATCGGGAGGTCGGGAAATTTCAACCACCATGGCTTGTGTTCGAATGCTTACAATTCTAACAAAAGACAAGACAATCGGGAAAAATATTGTTCCTATAATACCAGATGAGGCACGAACGTTTGGCATGGACCCTTTATTTAGACAACTTGGTATTTATGCCCACGGAGGTCAAGTGTATGATCCCGTTGATTCTGATCAGTTTCTTTATTATAAAGAAGCCTCTGATGGGCAAATTTTGGAAGAAGGCATCAACGAAGCAGGGGCAATTTCATCTTTTGTGGCGGCGGGTACAAGCTACAGCACGAACGGAATTAACATGATACCTTTTTATGTTTATTATTCAATGTTTGGTTTTCAAAGAATTTGGGATTTCATTTGGGCTGCAAGCGATATGCGTACAAGGGGTTTTTTGGTGGGTGGCACCGCAGGTAGAACAACGCTTAATGGTGAAGGATTACAACACCAAGATGGACACAGCCACCTTGCTGCCGCCGCTACCCCAAACATTAAAGCCTATGATTTAGCTTATGGCTATGAGATTGCTACGGTAGTGCATAACGGCCTTAAAGATATGTATGAAAAAGGATTGGATGTTATATATTACTTGACTGTCGAAAACGAAAATTATATACATCCACCCATAAAAGAAGGTATAAATGAAGACATCATTAAAGGACTTTATAAAATCAAAACCACAAATAAACCAACCATACGATTGCTTGGTAGCGGTCCACTAATGGGAGAAACTTTAGCGGCCGCGGAACTATTAAAAAAAGACTGGGGCATAGACCCTGGAATATGGAACGTTACTAGTTTTAGCGAATTGCGGCGGAACGCAGAAGAGACAGAGCGATGGAACCTGATTCATCCAGACAAGGAACCAAAAAAATCCCACCTAGAGATTAAACTGAGCAAGCACAGTGTGCCTACTGTTGCGTCTTCTGATTATGTAAAAATGGTATCTGAGCAGATTGGTCCATATGTACCTGGGCCGTACTATGCCTTAGGTACGGACGGGTTTGGCCGCAGTGACACCCGTGAAAATCTCCGCCATTTTTTTGAAGTGGACCGTTATTATATTGTTCTTACTGCTATCCGAGCACTTGCGTTAGACGGGAAACTGGATATGTCCAAAGCTGACGAAGTAATGAAGAAATATAATTTAAACCCGGAAAAACCGAGCCCTACTACGGTTTAGGAAAAAATGATTAAAAAGATACACCTCCCAGACTTAGGTGAAGGCATCGAAAGCGCTGAAGTTAGCGAAGTGGTCGTTGGTCCTGGCGACACCGTTACAGCGGAAGACACCATCCTTGTTTTAGAATCGGATAAGGCCTCTATGGAAATTCCTGCAGAGGTTAACGGAACCGTCACGGATGTTTCTGTTTCTTCTGGAGATGAAGTGAAGACAGGACAACTTCTAATTAAGATTGAAATTTCCGATTCCACTGAAACTGTAAAGGAAGAGCCAGTTCTTTCTGAAGAAGAAAAACAGATTGTAAAACCCCCTGAAGAAAAAACCCAAGATGTCACCCTATATCCAATCACAAAAGACACAGCCTCGACTGATAATGTTTTTGCATCCCCTGGTGTCCGCCGGCTTGCCAGGGAATTAGGGATCAATCTTCAAATTATAAAAGGAACGGGTCCCAAAAAGCGCATCACTAAAGATGACCTTAACGGCTATATCAAACTGCAAATGGCCATATCTGCAGGACCTATTCCAGCAACACAACCTGTGATTGACTTTTCTCAATGGGGTGATGTCGAGGCCAAAAAACTTACCAAAATTAAACAAACTGCTGGTGATCGTCTTCAACAGGCATGGCAATTAATTCCTCACGTTACGCAGTTTGATGCAGCAGATATCACCGACTTGGACGCTCTAAGGAAAGAGATGAAAAAAACGGGCGCTGAAAAAGGAATTAAAGTAACTTTTTTGCCGTTTATGATGAAAGCCCTTTCAATTATTTTAAAGGAAATGCCCGAGTTCAATAGTTCATTGAGCCACACGAAGCAAAACTTAATATTAAAGAATTATTATCATTTAGGAGTCGCCGTTGATACGCCCAGCGGGCTTACTGTTCCTGTAGTTCGGGATGTGGATAAAAAATCCGTATTTGAGCTTTCGGCGGAACTTATGGATATGAGCGCTCGCGCCAGAAACAAAAAACTAAAACCCGATGAATTGAAAGGTGGAACGTTTACAATCTCAAGTTTAGGAGGAATCGGCGGCACAGGGTTTTCACCCATTGTAAACCCTCCTGAGGTCGCCATTATGGGTATCTCTCGTAGTGCGTGGAAACAAGTTTACGATAAAGAATCCAGCGAGTTTCTTGCAAAATTTATAATGCCGTTTTCATTGTCCTATGATCATAGGGTGGTTGATGGTGCAGCCGCAGCTGCATTTACATCAAGGTTCGCCGATATTTTATCAGACTTAGACCACTTTAAAGATTAGGGACAGTGGAAAAATCAAGACAAACAGAGTTTGTTGTAATTGGTGCCGGTCCCGGCGGTTATGCTGCTGCCTTCCGCGCCGCTGACTTAGGAAAAAAAGTTCTTCTTATTGATCGGGATCCAGAATTGGGCGGAGTTTGTCTCAACCGCGGCTGTATTCCATCTAAAGCGTTGCTTCATATTTCAAAAGTTATGGACGAGTCAACTAATTTAGAAAAAATGGGCGTCAAATATGGTAGGCCTGATATTGACATTAACAAGATGCGAGACCATAAAAATACAATTGTTTCCCAACTGAATAAGGGTATCACCAAAATGGCCAATGCAAGAAAAGTGGAAGTTGTTCAAGGGCTCGCTTCATTTGTATCCAATACAGAATTAAAAATCAAAACAGAAACAGGGAATGTGTCCGTTACATTTGGCCAATGTATTATTGCCGGCGGGTCTACTTCGGCCTTGATTCCTGACGTACCCACAGAACACCCTTCTATAATAACATCCCGCATAGCCCTGGACCTAGAAGACATACCTGAAAGATTATTGGTAATTGGCGGTGGATTTATTGGTCTTGAGATTGGACAGGTATATGCTACTCTTGGCGCAAAAGTCTCTGTCGTAGAATATTTACCTAACCTTCTTCCCGGCACAGATTCGGACCTAGTAAAACCATTACAGAGAAAACTAAAAAAACAGTTTGAGTTTATTAAGGTTTCCTCAAAAGTGACAAAAGTTGAACCCAATAAAGACGGCACCATAACCGTCACAATTAAAAACGAAAAAGGCCTTAACATAGAAGTATTCGATAAAGTATTGGTGTCTGTAGGGCGAAAGCCGAACACCGGTTTATTAAATATTGAAGCCACAGATGTTAAAGTGAATAAAAACGGATTTATACAAACGGATGAATACCAACGGACTTCGGTAAATAATATTTTTGCAATCGGGGATATTATAGGCCATCCTATGTTAGCACACAAAGCAACCCATGAAGGAAAAGTTGCGGCGGAGGTGGCTTCAGGCCATCCTGCAGCTTTCGATGTCCGAGCCATTCCATCTGTGGTTTATACGGACCCGGAAGTGGCATGGGCAGGCCTAACAGAAACAAATGCAAAAGAAAACAAAATACCTTATGAAAAAGGAGAGTTTCCTTGGTCGGCCAGCGGTAAAGCTGTTGCCATGGGAATCAACCAGGGAAAAACAAAGATTCTATTCGATCCGGAAACCAAGCGAGTGTTAGGTGTAGGCATTGTTGGCCCTGGTGCAGGCGATATGATTTCTGAAGGCGTGTTGGCAATTGAAATGGGGGCAGACGCAGAAGATATTGGTCTTACAGTGCACCCACACCCAACATTAAGTGAAACAGTAGGCCTAGCCTCAGAGGTGTTTACCGGCACAATTACAGATCTCTACCTACAGAAAAGATGAAGAAACAATGTTTCTAATAAAACATTTTATTAAACATTTCTTTTTCACTATATGTTGTTTGGCTACTCTTGTTTTAACACCGTTATCGGCCCAACAAACAAATGACACCACCACAGTTAAAATAGATTCCACCGATACAAAAAAGACAATCTCAGAACTAACGTTAACTTCACGTAGGATTGAAGGGTTGTTCACCTTTTTTCAAGACACTGTTAATGGATCTGTGCAAATGTTAATAGACAAAAACCAACTCAACAAAGAATATATACACTTTGTTCATACGCTTGACGGCGTGGTAGACGTAGGTCATTTTCGTGGCGCTTATAAGACCAGTAAAATTTTCGAGATCAGAAAATATTTTAACCGCCTTGAGTTTGTGTCTATTAATACAGCTTATTATTTCAATCCAGACAACCCATTGAGCCGCGCGGAAACCGCAAACATAAACGCTGCTGTTTTAGCCGCTTTAGAAATTACAGCGATTGATGAAAAAACGGGCGCAATGCTTCTTAAGGTCGATGATATGTTTCTTTCAGAGAAACTATATCAAATCAAACCCGCGCCTAACCCCAACACTAAACCAGGCGCCCGATTTACTTTAGGATCATTAAACAAGAAGAAATGTCAATATATAGCGCTTAATAATTACCCGCTCAATTCAGATGTTGTAATTAAATATGTATATGACAACCCGATACCAACAAACCGTGGAGGACCGGGAGTCACAGATCCCCGAGCAGTTCACATGGTGATTCAACACAGCTTTATTGCGGCGCCGAAAAACAATTATAATCCACGCTACGACGATCCTAGGGTAGGGTATTTCATGACGCAAGTCACTGATTTGACATCAACAGAAAACACTCCTTACCGTGACCTTATTCATCGCTGGAATTTGGTTAAGAAAGAACCGTCCGCGCCCGTTTCTGAGCCAGTAGAGCCAATTGTTTTTTGGATAGAAAACACAACACCAACAGAGTTTCGTCCGGCAGTGAAAGAGGGTGTTTTGCGTTGGAACAGAGCATATCTTGCTGCAGGATTTAAAAATGCAATTGTTGTAAAAACCCAACCAGACGATGCTGAATGGGACGCAGGCGATATTCGTTATAATGTGTTGCGATGGACCTCATCTCCACGGCCACCATTTGGAGGTTATGGTCCCAGCTTTGTAAACCCACGGACCGGACAGATTTTGGGGGCAGACATAATGCTAGAGTTTGTTTATTTCACAAACCGGGTGAAGTATGATAAGCTATATGAAGACATATATGAAAAACATGACTGGGAAGAACACTGTTTCGCGGGAGAGTATTTATACCAGGCCAACCAATTTGGTTTTACCTCAGCAACAATATCTGGTTATAGTGAGGAAGTTAAAAAACGAATTATACATGAATCCCTAATCAGGTTGGTGTTGCACGAAGTCGGCCATACCCTGGGCTTGAATCATAATTTTAAATCCAGCTACTTACATAATAATGAAATTGTACATAAAAAGGGCATTACGGAAGAGATGGGGTTGACTAGCTCAGTAATGGAATACCCTGGAATTAATATTGCCCCACCCAAAACTGTACAAGGAGAATATTACACAACCACACCGGGACCATATGATGTTTGGGCAATAGAATTTGGATATTCCACAGCGCTAGAAAACAACGAATTGGAAGAAAGTAGACTTAACACAATTTTATCTCGGTCCACCTCTCCAAACCTGGCGTTTGGTAACGACGCAGATGATATGCGTGCCCCAGGAAAAGGCATTGACCCGCAAGCCATGATTTATGATATGTCAAGTGATCCGATATCATACGCAAGTGACAGAATTGAATTATCTAAATATTTATTGGATGATCTTGTTGTAAAATATTCTGATAGAGGTAAATCTTACCAAGCACTACGTGACGCATTTGCTATTTTATTAAGGGAAAGAAGCAACGCTTGTGCAGTTATATCCCGCCATATAGGGGGTATATATGTAGATCGCGCATATATTGGACAGCGCGATTCAAACGCACCATTTAGAGCGGTACCATACAATGAACAAAAAAGAGCGATTAATGCTTTAGATGCTTATCTCTTTTCACCAACGGCTTTCTATTTTTCACCACCAACTCTCATGCGCTTACAGCCACAGCGCAGAGGGTTCAACCATATGTCACAAACTGAAGACCCGAAGATTCATGACCTAGTAATGGGAATGCAAAAAAACGTTTTGAATCAACTGTTGCACCAAAACGTGTTAAAACGCCTTACTGACAGTCGCCTTTATGGAAACAAATACAGCCTGGACGAATTTATGTCTGATCTTACTACAGCTATATACAAGGATGATATGCGTGGCGATGTAAACACTTTTCGTCAAAACCTTCAGACAGAATACACCCAACGATTGATTAATATCATGATGCCAGAAAAAACCGTCATTTACGGACATCACGCGCAGGCAACGGCCTTAAAAAACCTGAATGACATAAAGAATTTTATAAGAAAACAAACTGGAGTTTCATCAGCAACGCAAACCCATAGAATGTATATAAACCATTTGGTCCAAAAAGCGCTTGATAGCGAATAAAATATTTTTTAATTAATGGATATCATCCTTATTGCTGCCACTACTGCAGACGGCTATATTGCCAGACATAGCAACGAGGTAGTAGACTGGTCACAAGACCTACGTTTGTTTAGAAAACAAACAATGGGTTATCCAGTGATAATGGGTTCTCAAACAAAGAAAACATTAGCAATGGACCTTGATGGTCGTGAAACCACAGTTATACACCGGCACAGCGATCCAGAAAAAATCCTTGATAAACTACACAGCGATAAGTGTTTTATTATAGGAGGCGGTAGAACATTTACCCGGTTTGCTTCCTACCTGACCCATATATATCTTACAATACACCCCCTAATATTTGGAAAAGGCGTTTTACTATTTCCTGATCTTAATAAGGAATTGGATCTTGTTTTTTTAAAAATGTTATCGGTGGATGGAGTAAAAGGGCTATACCAGTTCCAGTATAAAATTAATCGCTCAAGTTGATAGCAATATATTCTTTGACGTGTTCTTCTAGTATATCAAGTGGTACTGCGCCACTGCCAAGCACAATATCATGAAATTCTCGTATATCAAATTTTTCACCCAACTTTTCTTCTGCTAATGATCGTAGTTCAATAATGCGCAATTCTCCTATTTTATACGCCAGCGCCTGACCGGGCCAGGCGATATAACGATCAATCTCCACAAAAATATCATTTTTAGTTTTTGCTGTGTTATCGGCTACGAATTTAATTGCCTGTTCCCGGCTCCAACCAAAGGCGTGCATACCCGTATCAACGACCAATCTGCAAGCGCGCCACATTTCATAAGTAAGTTGACCAAATTTTGAATAAGGATCCTTATAAAAACCCATTTCTTCGCCTAGTTTTTCAGAATACAAGCCCCACCCTTCGCTAAAAGCAGTAAATCCACCATGTTTTCGAAATTCAGGCACACCTTCAAGTTCTTGTGATATTGATATTTGTAAATGATGACCAGGAACCGCTTCATGCAGGGACAGTGCTTCCATTTCATATTTCGGACGAGTATCAAGCCTGTATGTGTTAGCCCAAAAATAACCAGGCCTGCCTGCCCTGAGCGACCCGCTATAGTAATATGCGGTAGGTGATGCCGGTGCTTGAAAATCAGGTATTGGTTTGACGCCATAGGAAAGACGTGGTAACGTTCCAAAAAGCTTGGTTAATTCAGGGTCAGCCTTTTTACAAATAGCCCTATAACCATCTAAGAGTTCTTCCGCGCTATCGTAGTAAAAATCAGGATTTGTTCTTAGATAGGTAATAAACTCTTTAAATGAACCGGTGAACCCAGAATCTTTAATTACTTTTTCCATCTCTGATCGGATACGGGTGACCTCACTTAGGCCAATAGAATGTATTTCAGATGGCGTTTTATTAGTGGTTGTATAATATTTTACCTTGAAAGCATAAAATTTATCACCATTAGGGAGACTCATTGCGCTGATATTTTCACGGGCCTTAGGTAAATACTCTTCAACGAAGAAATTAAAAAGCTTTCTATAGGAAGTAAAAATATGGTCTTTAATGCTTGACGCCGCTATTTCTTGATAATGAGCACGAAGCGAATCATGTAGACTGACAATATTTTTTTCAAACGGTCCATAAAAGGGACTATTCTTCACATCGAACTGGTATTGTACAGATATTTGATCAGGAACTTTTTGCAGCACGATTTTTGGTGGCGTTATATTTTCTTTGAGACCCTCCCTCATCAAAGCAATGATTTGATCCACATATTCTGGAAATAACGATAAACGAGTAAGATAGTTGTCGAAATCTCCCTGGTTTCTAAATGGGGTTATGTCAACTAAGTTAGGAAAATTGATTTGTAAACCACCCATTTGGTCAACAGGCATCAGATAGTCTTTAAACGGGTGGGCCGCAATATTTCTCGTTATATTTTTTTTAAAAAGATCATAGTTTAGTTTATCACCAACATTAAGTTTTTCTCGGTTCAGATTTTCTAATTTAGTAAGAATTACTTTGTTTTTTTTATACCGCCGCTGGACAGATGCTAAACTCATATTTGTCAGTTGGTCATTATATCGATAATCACCTAAATAAGTCGCTCTTGTTGGGAATTCCCGCAAACCCCAATCCCAAACATCGCTGAATAAACTGTGAAGTTTTTCTGATTCAGTTCCTTGTTTAATTGTACAGCTGTTGAAAACAAGAAAAACAACAACAATCGGCAGTGAATATATTTTCCTCAAACGTACTGTTAAGTATATATTATTTTTTGGCCCGCTTCTCTTTTACAATAGCAGCCTTGATTTTGCCTCTAAGAACTTTGTTCTCTAAAGCGTTGATTTCATCCAAGTTACCATCAACCCCCGCTTTGACCAATCTCGTTATAAGTTGTTCCTCGTTTTCTTGTACATCAGAATTGGTTTCCGTTGATGTTGCTGGTATGGATGAAGTTTCTGGCATTGGCGGCCGCTCTAAAACACCACGCTTAATTTTTGCTAACATAGCTTTTGTTTTTCCACGTATAACTCTGTCTGGCACCGCATTCAACGCCTCGTCGTTGCCATCTAAGGTTAAGTTTACAAGATACGCTATGTGTTCACCTTGGTTGCTAAACAGCGACACATCTCCAGGCTGTTTTTTTATGGGAACATCAGCAGGCGCTTCAGATAATGCTTTTTGCAGGTGTTCCGGTAAGGATCCACCCTTGCGTTTTGTTTGTATCAATGTTGCCTTGGCCAGACCGCGTGTCGGTTTATCCGGGATAGCATTTATCATATCCATATTGCCACCCAACCCCGCCTGCACGGCTTGAGCTATAGTGGCATCCCTGCTTAAAAACGAAGCTTGTGTTGTAGCTCCGTTTTTTTCATGATCTCTTTCTTTGGTTTTTTCATCGGAGATAAAGAAACCAAGGTTATCCAGCGTTTTTGATTTTGTATTGGAAAAACCCCATAAAGATAAAAACGAAAATAACCCCCTACTCGTTCTCACGCATGTTACAGTCGTTCCATGGGGTTGTGGTTTCAAAGAAAAAACAACATATTCTCTAAAAAAAGGATTGTATTTTAAATCGAACGAAATTTCCTTGTTTTCGTCTACCACAACTACTCTACTATGATAAAAGGGAGACCAGCTATTGGGACGCAATAAAAACCTGGCGCCCGGAACTAACGGGAACTGATCAAAAGAAAACCTGTGTACATAGCGTTGAGTACTTACGTCGGGTAAAAGACGAGAAACGTGTGGGAACCACGATGAATATCCATCCAGGGCGGTTAGGGTGTTCCATATTGCTGCTGGTGTGGATAAATATTCGTGACTAACACTAGACTGTGCGTAGAACGGCCTGTAAAATGATCTTATATTGCTTTGCGTTTCATAGCCGCTACTTGTATCCCATATAAATAGCACCAAAACGAACAGTACAGAAATTGTTGCTATAGTTAATAACATTTTTTTTAATGATAGGCCGGATTTTACGGTTTATACCTGAATATTGGAACAACCGCACCCAATATAATAAAATTTTTTCCTTATTAATCTTGTCTCCACCTTGAAACCGACCTAAAATAGATCAATTCAGTAATTTTCTATATTAAAATACAGTATGCCTAGTTATACAAAGAAGGTTTTCGGCAGATATATTGTTAGTGTTCTTATTCTGCTTATTATTGCACTAAGGATTTATCTGCACCACCCCCTTCCTCAATATAGTGGTGAAAAAACCTTGCCCGGACTTTCAACACCCGTTCATATATATACAGACACCTATGGTGTGCCGCATGTTTTTTCAGAAAACGAATCAGATTTGTTTTATGCAGCTGGATACATATCTGCTCGAGACCGTCTTTTTCAAATGTCTTTAGTTGCTTCAGCGAGCCGCGGCGCCCTTGGAAAATTTTTTGGGGATGAATTTATTAAAGAGGATGTTTATTTGCGGATATGGGGTATACCTAAAATTGCGGAACACATAGTGAAACAAATTGATGATGACACTATGGAAATACTAAAAAGGTTCTGTGCTGGAATTAACGCTAGGATAGATGAACTAAACGGGAAGTATCCGGTTGAATTTAAATTATTGAGATCCGAGCCAGTTCGCTGGAAGCCAACGGATGTGATTGCCTATGGTCGATTAATGGCGCATGATTTACAGCAATCCTGGAAACCTGAAATACTATTTGGTGCTTTGTTGCAATATTTTGGCCCTGATAAACTTAATGAGCTGTTTCCGATATACGAACCCTTTCGCCCCACAATATCTGAAGAAATAAACTATCCACAGGCGGATTTATTATTTTCTACACTTTGGGACCTAGAATACAATATACGCGATCTTACAGGATCAAATGGAACCAGCATTGGCTCTAATAGCTGGGTAATTTCAGGTGCTCGCTCAAAAACTGGAAAACCAATACTCGCCAATGATCCACACTTAAAATTTACCCAGCCTGCGAAATGGTATGAAATGCATTTAAAAGGCGGACGTTTCGATGTCAGTGGCGCCTTTTTAGCTGGATTTCCATTACCGGTACTTGGACAGAACGCAGCAATGGCTTGGGGGTTTACTAATATTATGGCTGACGATATTGATTTTTTTATCGAGAAAATTCACCCAAACGATCCCAACAAGTATCGCCATGGAGACAACTGGCTGGACATGGTTATTAGGAAGGAAGTTATTACGCGGAAAAACGGGGGCGATACAACCATAGTAATTCGGGAAACTCACCACGGACCTGTCATTAGCGATATTCACCCACTACTTAAAAACGAGCAAAAAGTTGTGTCAATGGCCTGGACCGGAAACCAAGCCACACAAGAGATTAGCGCTTTATCAAAAATTGGACTAGTAAATGACTGGGCCGGCTTCACTGAAGTTGTAAAGAATTTTTCAGTCCCGGGGCAAAACATCATTTTCGCTGATACCGCGGGTAATATAGGCTGGCGCGCAGCAGCGCTAATTCCAATTCGCAAAGATGGAGGGAGTTTATTACCCCGTCCCGGATGGGACCCATCCTACGATTGGAAAGGATTTATTCCGTTTGAAGAGATGCCCTTTATCTATAACCCCGATAAGGGATACATAGCCACAGCAAACAATAAAATAGTAGATGATGATTATCCGTATTATATATCAAATCAATGGGCCGAACCAAGCAGGATAGAACGGATTGAAGAATGGCTGGATTCAAAAGAAATATTAACCATAGAGGACATAAAAACACTTCAGAACGACTGGCTTTCTCCCTTTGCCAGGGAAGTGGTGCCAAATATTGTACAATGGCTTCCTCAAAATCTCAATGAGAACGAAATAACAGCCGTGAATATTTTGAATGATTGGGACTATGTGGAAGATAAAGAATCAGCCGCTGCTCTTATTTTTCATACCGTTTTAGATGAACTGTTACACAATGTTTATGAAGATGAGCTGGCAATGATTGATGATAAAGCTTTTGATGCCTTGGTACATTTTTCCATGTTGCCTTACCGAAATATTCATTGGGTATTAGAAGAGGGTCAATCTAGCTGGATCGACGATGTCACAACACCTGGACACATTGAAACACGTACTGAAATTGTCACCAAATCTTTTAGAAATGCGGTCAAACGCATTGAGAAAGAAGTAGGTATTAACCCCACGACGTGGTCCTGGGGATCGGCGCACACCCTAACGCACCCCCATCCTCTTGGGAAAATAAATATTTTGGATAAATTATTTGGTTTTAATGTTGGTTCATTCAAGGCAGGAGGATCCACAATGACCGTGAATAAAGGTGAATATGAGGTTTTACAAGGATTTGATCAAAGCGTTGGAGCTAGCTTTAGGCGAATTGTTGATCTAAATAACATGAATAATACGCAGTTTGTTATACCCACTGGACAGTCAGGACAGCCAAATAGTCCCCATTATGATGATCAAGCAGCGCTTTATAATGCGGGTAAATATAGAACCACCTGGTTTGATGAAAACTTTATTCGTAATAATGAACAGTTGCGCTATATGATATTATTACCTGATTAATGATTTTATTTTTACTTGTATTTTTTCTGTTTATTGGTATTCTGTTAAACCATTTATATTTATGGAAACCGCGCAACACGGCTTCATTTTACAATGGAAACAACCCGCTGTGGTTTGCCCACCGCGGCGCCTCAAACACTGCCCCCGAAAACACCATATCTGCATTCAATAAAGCTGTAAAGAATGGCGCGCCTGGTCTTGAGATTGATATAATTAGCACATTTGATCGGGTTTTATTGTGTTCTCACAATTTTGATTTAGAGAGGGAAACAGATTGTGATGGCTATATTGATGAGTTGCCTTACCATAGAATTAAAGGTGCAAACGCAGCTTTATACTGGAACACTAAAAAAGAAAGCCTGCCAAGACTGGAGGACGTACTTAGGACAGTGCCTAAGCATGTAATATTAAACATTGAAATCAAATCTCGATCTTTTTATGATATATCAGCGGCCCGCGATGTTGTTGAATTG
>Ga0207961_1000146_pt1 | contig 20762 bp, 19 predicted proteins | sample Knorr_S7_td_250__FD_185596 | JGI IMG/M metagenome (GOLD analysis project Ga0207961, IMG submission 185596) | Marine microbial communities from Southern Atlantic Ocean transect - Knorr_S7_td_250_ad_252m_LV_B (SPAdes) (version 2) | ecosystem: Environmental > Aquatic > Marine > Oceanic | place... | reverse complement strand
TTCTAAATAATGGGTTGTAATAAAAATTGTTAATCCATTCTCCTTATTCAATTTCTTAAGGTAGTTCCAAATTACAGAACGTGTTTGAATATCTAAACCCAAAGTTGGTTCATCTAAAAATAACACTTTCGGATTATGTATTAATCCAATAATTAATTCTAATCTCTTTCTCATTCCCCCTGAATAAGTTGATACATCTCGCCCTGCCGCGTCTTTCAATCCTACTAATTCTAATAATTCATTGGCACGTTCTTTCGCAATTTTATCAGGAACATGATACAACTTTGCAGATAATAATAAATTTGTCATTCCTTTCAGATCATCATCTAACGTCAATGCTTGTGGAACAATTCCTATTGAACTTCTTACTCCATCAGGATTTTTTACAACATCAAACGAAGCTATGTTTACTTGACCTTTGGTAGGTTGCAATAAAGTTGTCAAAATCTTGATTGTTGTAGTCTTTCCCGCTCCATTTGGTCCTAAAAAACCAAAAATTTCTCCTTTTTTCACTTGAAATGATACATTATCGACCGCTACTATTTCTTTATCGAAAATTTTACTCAGATTTTTAACATTAACTATTTCCATCTCATATCATTGATGTTAGATTAATAAATAATCTTTCTGTCGAATAATATACTGATGCATAGTGAATACATAATTCTTGGAGCTGGAATCTCTGGTCTGAGTACTTCCTACTTTCTTGAAAAACTCGGTATCAGCTCTATTGTTCTAGACGTTGATAATCCATTATCTGGTTCTGGCTCAACAATGAAATCTGCAGGTATAATCTCTCATTTCTTTCCTTTTAACGAGGAAATAAACCTAGTTTCTACCAGTTTACAATTCTATGAAGAAATAATTGACAATTCACCTTCCAAGATATCCTATAATAACTCAGGTCTCCTGGCATTCTATGAACACTCTGATCATGAACCTCTTTCCCATTTCTTAGATGCTATGAAATCTTCTAATGTCGATTATTCACTAATAGACTCAACAGAACTTCATGATAGATATCCTATGCTTTCTATAACTCCTGACGAAACTGCTATCTTATCTAATGGAAGTGGATATTACGATATTGAATTACTGTTTCCACTCATTCTAAAACAAATTAAATTTTTTTACAATATCCAAATTATAAATATAGAACATCAAGAATTATTCAAATTTCACACTAACCAAGGTACATTCACATCTAAAAACGTAATAATTGCCGGTGGTGCATGGTCTAGTCAGATTGCAAATATGTTTAATTGTAAACTAAATTTCGATACATATTCAACACAAGCGGCGATTCTGTCTTCTTCAAATTCATCTGCTTCTTTCTCATCATTACCGATTATATATAAAACAAAATCAGGTGTCTATGGTAGACCTATTTCTTCATCATCATTCTTATTTGGCGATGGATCTAAAAAATATTACAATAACCCCAGTAATTTCAAATCTCACGCTGACAAAAAATTCCTTGACAATATTTCTCAACAAGCAAATGAATTTCTTCCCAATCAAAGTTTAATATATACGCAAAAAAATTGGTCTGGGTTATATACATCCAGTCAAGATTCTAGACCCGTTCTTGGTAAATTAGATGAGAATATTTTCTTTTTAGGATGTTATAACGGGCTAGGAATAATGCTTGCTCCTGGTTGCTCAAAATTATTGGTTGATTATATTGTTAACAATGATATTCATGATAACTTCTCTTCTTTCGATATTCAACGTTTTAACAAAAATAATATATGAGCAATACGTAAACATATTGTTATGACTAAAATTGTACAAGATCTATACGTTACCGAATTAACAATATCAAATGTTTCTAATGCTCCATTTATAATCGACGCTGTCGGCAGTTATCCGAATAAATTAATTGTAACTGACGAAATTCTCCAATCCTGGGGAATTGAACCTGATCGCACGCTCATCGGGAAAAACCTCATTCTCACATTGGAATCCTCAGAAGAGTCTGACGATGACGTAAATTCTGTTCAAATAAATCATCTTGAAAAAGTTAATCGTAGACGTTATAGATATTTAGCTGAACCATCGTTTCTTGAGGAACTAGAGTTTATCTTATCTTGCAATACCCCCCGAATCAGTTCTGAACCAAATCCCTGCCCAAATTATCAAATTAAATTATCAATAAAAGAATCTGACTATGACAGTCTATATAATTTGTCTGCAAATACTCTTCTGAAACTCAGCTGCCAACTTAAGTAATATATCCACTTACTTTCTTTTCCGAATTGTCAATTATCTTTGATTCCAAATTAGATTTTAGTTGTTTTAATCTCCTTTCTTCTTTTATTAATGCTCGTAGATTAGGTTTTACTCCAGTTATCGACGTTAAAACTTTGATTAATTCCTTTGCAGCACTTATGTCTGGAAATTCTCCTCTTGTTTCACCGTATATGCCAAAACCTTTCATTCCATTATTCTTTGCTAACGAGACTAATATTCCATTCATGCCAATTATGTTGCTCTCTTCCATACTCTCAATTCCTAATTCTTGTAAATCCTTTAGTAACGCTTCAGAAATAGCAGCACCATAAATTTTCGGCGGATTCGATAAATTGTCTGTAATCAAACCACCAACTGCATATATCGTTTTACAACCTAGATTCTTTACAAACTTTAATACATCTCTAGATACGTTGAATTGACCTTCAGGGGTTTCGGACTGCACATCTCCTGTAAAAATTAACAAATCATTTTTACCCTTTTTATAATAAAATTCAAATTTTAATGGTTCAATTGTACCATTTTCATTTACAATTGTTTGTGCAGGAAGATGTGAAGAATATACATCTGCAAATTTTTCTGCTCCTATTCCTTTAGCGAAATGATAACTGGCAATCTTACCTACAAAACCTGAATCGGGCAATCCACAAATCAATATTGGATTCTTTAATTTCTTCTTCGTTTTCGTTATTATTTCGACATCCTTCATATTATATTCTATAACCTTGAACCAAAAAAACTTGTCTCATGAGCTTCAAATGTCGATATTTACTTATCTATTACTGTATTCTCATATTAGTAATGGTAAACTCTTATGGCGATTTATCAGTAAAAGATGTAAAAAAAGCAAAGGACGCACTTTCCACTGTAATAAAGGAAACTCCATTGGACTATTCTAATACACTTTCTCAAATGACTGATTCACAAGTCTATCTTAAACTCGAAAATCTTCAAAAGACTGGTTCATTTAAAGTTCGTGGCGCATATTGGAAAATGCTTAATGTGGATCGTTCTATTGCAAAAAGTGTTGTAGCAGCCTCTGCCGGCAATCATGCTCAAGGAACTGCCTATGCTGCTTCTCATCTTAATATACCTTGTACCATTGTTATGCCAGAAAATGCATCCACTACTAAAGTTGCCGCTACATCTGGCTATGGAGCTTCTATCCTTTTATCGGGTTCAAATTATGACGAATCTTATGCTGCCGCAGAAGATTTCGCAAAAAAACATTCTGCTACCATGATTCATCCTTTTGACGATCCCTTTGTTATTGCAGGTCAAGGGACTGTCGGCCTCGAAATTGTTGAATCATTCAAAGACGTAGATATGATTGTTGCAGCTGTTGGAGGGGGAGGTTTAATCAGTGGTCTCTGCGTTGCACTAAAAGAGAAATATCCCCAAATAAAAATTGTAGGTGTACAAGCTTCTAATTCAGCTTCTATGGTAGAGTCTAAAAAAAATCGTAAACTTACTACTATTCCTTCTCGTTTTACTATTGCGGATGGAATTGATGTAAAAACCCCTGGCAAACTTACATTTGATATTGTTAAAAAACACGTTGATAAACTGATTACTGTTAGTGACGTAGAAATTGCCGAAGCAATGTTTCTGTTACTTGAACGCGGTCGAATTGTTTCAGAACCTGCTGGAGCTGCTCCTGTTGCAGGCTTACTTTCGGGTAAATTGTCTCTAAAAGGAAAGAATGTCGTTCCAATTATTTGTGGAGGTAATGTCGATATGTCTCTAATGAACAAACTTGTCACACGAGGCTTAATCAGTGCTGGTAGAATTGTTCGAATGGTGGTAGGTCTAACTGATAAACCAGGCGCACTCAAAGACGTCCTTGACGTTATCGGTTCCAGAAATGCGAATATCTTGGACGTTCAAGTTGATCGATTTTATAAAAAAATTGGTTTAGGACCTGTTGAAGTTCTAATTAGTATGGAAACTAAAAGTAAAGAACATACCAAAGAGATGCTCAAAACTCTCAAGCAACAAGGATTTACATATCGCCTAATCGAATGATTATATCTCGATTAATTCGCGTGAAACATTTGTTAATATTTCTGGTCTATTCTGGCGTACAATAACATCATCTTCTATTCTTACCCCGCCGATTGTTGGTAAATATATTCCAGGTTCTATTGTAAATGCCATACCCTCTTCTAGAATAACATTTGATTTCTTACTAATGGAAGCTCCATCATGAACGTTTAAACCAATACTGTGACCTGTTGAATGAATGAACCTTCCTTTGTATTTTGTGGAATCTATGTAATCTTCTACTGCATTATGTACATCGCTGGCTTTCGCACCTACTCTTACTCTTTTTAATCCTATTTCACTTGCTTTGCGTACCGTTTCATAAATATCCTTAATCTTATTATCTGCCTTTCCAAATACTACAGTCCTAGTAATATCCGAACAATATCTGTTGTATCGTGCACCGTAATCACAAAGCACTAATTTATTTTTCTTTAATCTTGCATTCTGTGGCGCATAATGAGGTTCAGCACTATGTTTACCAAAAGCCACAATAGTCTGAAACGATGGACCTGATGCACCTTGTTTCTCTAAATCATGATTGATTATCGACGCTAATTGATTCTCTGTCATATTCTCTTTCAGTGAACTAGTTATTGTCTTGAATGTATTACTTGCAATTTTTGCGCTTTTTCGTAATTCCTTTATCTCTATCTCATCTTTTATACATCTTGCTTCTCCTATAGCCTTGCCTACATTGACCACATTTTTCACATTTTTCAAAGTCATTCGTATCCAAAGATAATTTGCGTACGAAAGTTCATTATAATTAATTCCTAAAACATTTACTTTCAATAATTTCTCTCTTAATAGCTGTTTATATTCATCATTGGTTCCAAACGTCTTAACTTCAATGTATGGAGTACTAAGTGCACTCTGCTCTTCTAATTTTGAAGTTAATAGGCATACCTTGCCTGTAGGATATGCAATTATTGAACATCCTTCAAATATACCTGATCTAACTCCAGATAAATAAAAAAAAGTTGAATCGAGTTGTCCTTCTATTCCATTTTTAATTAAAATTGCTTCTGGTTTTGTCTTTAATGATTTTGTAGATGCAAAAATTTTCTTTACTCTTGCTTTCATAATGTTATTCATAAAAATCCACTTATGTTCTAAATAATAAACCCTCTTTGTGATATATCCAACTTGCTATTAATATCAATATAACTGAAACAACAACAGTCGATGTTACCGCTAACACCAGATGAAATACGTTTAAATTATTTACCATTACTTCTTGAATAACTAACGTCACATTTAATATAGGAACTAGAAATGGAATAAGCCCAACATCATCTATATTTATTCCATAAGATCCAAATGAAAGGATTACAATAAGGAAAAGCATTGGAGTTAAGTAATTATTCGCCTCTTTGAAACTCTTGGCGAAACTTGCTAAAGCCATTCCTAGAGATGCTATCATTATTGCCATTAACGATAGAATTGAAAATACAATGATTGATGTCTGTAATGTTAGATTTATCTGCATTTGTTGCTCTGCTACAGAAAATGTCGATATATACCCTAAAGACCCTGTAAGACTCACCATAATGAAGGCTATAGAAACTAAAGTAGTCGAGAATACCGCCAAAAACTTTCCTGTAATCAGATCACGTCTCATTGCCGATGTAACTAAAAGCGCTTCTAACGTATGCCTTTCTTTTTCTCCTACAGTTAGGTCTATTGACGCATTCATTCCTCCAGTTGCCACTATAATCGCTAATAGTGGCGGTAAAATTAATGACAGTAAATATCCTGATCTCTCCTCTTCTGTAGCAACATCAGAAGCAAAAACTTGAATCGGGCTTAATATCTCTGGATCAATTTCTCTATCTACAAGCCTCTCGTTAACAGTCACTTTACTATACATGCTCAAGAATTGCATAATTTTTGAGTATGCAACGTTTGAAGTCTGACTCGATGCATCATAATAGACAGTTACATTTACACGTTGTTCATTTGCAATTCTATCATCAAAATCAATAGGAATTCCCATACCAGCTGCAATTGTTCCGTTTCTAATTGCTTCATCAATTGGTTTATCTATTTCAACTACTTGTAATGATCTACTTCCATCAATTAATCTTGTAAAATTCTCTGATGGTCCCCCTACTATTGCAATGTCTTGCGTTTGTATTACTATTTGTTGTTGAGTATTAGAAAATAATAACGGTATTCCAAAAGTCATTATTGGAATTAACAAAATGGGAATTACAACTGTTGCAATTAGAGTTCTTCTATCTCTCAATATGTCTTGCATTTCTTTTTTATATACTGCTCTAATGTGTTTTATTCCCAAGATTTTTCACCCTTTACTGTTGCAATGAACGCTTTTTCAAGTGAACCATGTTCTTCTTGAATATGTTTAATTGAATCAGTCATCAATATCCTTCCATCATGTATTATTGCAATTTTATCACAGATTTCTTCAGTTTCGTACATAGAATGCGAGGAATATAGTATCGTTCTTCCATCTTCTTTGCATTGTTTTACAAAATCAAGTACTGCTCTTGCTGATATTACATCTAAACCCGATGTTGGTTCATCAAAAATAAAAACTGGCGGTTCATGAATTATTGCTCTTGCAATTGCTACTTTTTGTTTATTTCCTCTAGATAATTTCCCACATCGCTTGTCTGCATATTCGCTAAGAGATAATCTCTCTAAAACATCATTAATCTTGTCATCTATTTGATTATGATCAATATCATTTAGTATTCCAAAATATCTTATTACTTCTCTTGAAGTTAATCTATCATACAATCCAACTTCTGTCGGTAAAAATCCAATATTTCTACGAACTTCAGAAGAATTAATTTTTGAATCAAAACCATTCACTATGATGTTTCCCTCTGATGGCTGAAATACAGTTGAAACCATTCTCTGAGTAGTGGTCTTGCCGGCCCCATTAAGTCCTAGCAGCCCGAAAATCTCACCTTTTTCTACTTCAATATTAATATTATCTACTGCTTTGAATTTTCCGAACCATTTCGAAACATTTTGTATTGATATCAATTATCATTAAATAAGTATAGTTCTATAAAATAATTAGCAATGATTGAAAGAAGTATTCTTCAAAACACTGTAAAAAGCTATGACCTCGATAATATATCGATTACTGCACTTGGCAGTCATTCTGCTCTTGATATTATGGATGGAGCTACTTCTGAAAATCTGAATTCAATTGTAATATGTCAAAAAGGCCGTGAAGTGACATACAAACATTTTGAAAGAATTATTAAAGAAGTTGTTACCCTGCCTAAATTCTCTGATTTACTCAACGACGACATTCAAAAATCACTTATTTCTAAAAACTCAATTTTAATTCCTCACCGTTCTTTTACTGCATATATTGACTATGATTCTATTGAAAACGACTTGAAAATCCCTATATTCGGTAATAGAGAAATGCTACGCACTGAAGAAAGAAACGTTGAAAAAAATCAATACTACCTTCTTGAAAAAGCTAATGTAAGATACCCTAAATTATTCAAAAAACCTGAAGATATTGATCGTCTAGTAATTGTAAAAGTTATGGAATCTACCAGAAAAATCGAACGTGCATTTTTCACTGCGTCAAGTTATCAAGAATTTACAGAAAAAGCAGAAAAACGTATAAAACAAGGTATTATAAATGCAGAAGATCTTGCTGATGCACGTATTGAAGAATTTGTATTAGGTACATATTTTAATTTTAATTTCTTTTACTCGATACTTCACGATCGAGTGGAATTTCTTGGCATTGATCGACGTTTACAAACTAACCTTAATGACTTCACTTCATTACCTGCTAAACAACAACTTGAAATTGACGTTGAATTACAGAATATTGAAGTTGGACATATGCCTGCTACAATTCGTGAATCATTTCTTGAAAAAGTTTTTGAAATGGGAAATAAGTTTGTTAACTCTACTAAAAAAGAATTCCATCCAGGTCTGATTGGCCCATTTGCATTACAAACCGCTATTACAAAAGATTTCGAGCTAGTTGTATTCGATGTTTCACCACGCGTTCCAGGAAGTCCGGTCTTAATGATGAGTCCTTATACACATTATTATCATGGCGAATCCTTTGGTGCTGGTAAAAGAATTGCTATGGAAATATCCGAAGCTATAAAAGAAGAGAGATTGGATGAGGTAGTGACTTGACAAGTATTGCTACTTTGGGCTCTCATTGTTCCCTGCAAGTTCTAAAAGGAGCTAAGGAAGAGGGATTTCATACTGTTTTAGTTACGAAATCTACTCGTGAAAAATTCTATAAACGCTATGATAATTTCATTGATGAATATATTGTTGTTGATGATTTTACCGAAATCATGAATGACGACATTAAGGACAAACTAAATGCATCTGATTCAGTATTAATTCCTCATGGCACTTTGATCTCTGAGGTGGGGATTGAAAAAATTGAAAAACTTGACATTCCAATTTTTGGTAACCGACATATCTTACGTTGGGAAGCCGATCGCGATCTTAAGACTAAATTGATGGAAAAATCAGGTGTTTCTATTCCAAAAACCTTCAATTCACCTGAAGAAATTGACTGTCTTACTATCTCTAAATTATCCGGAGCTCGTGGAGGTTCCGGTTATTTCCTTGCTAAAAATTCAAAAGATTACTATTCCCACGTAGAAAAATTCAAAAAACAAGGTTTAATGACAGATGATGACGAACTTCAAATCCAAGAATATATTGTCGGTGTTCCAGTCTATCTTCAATATTTTCAGTCTACAATGAAAGACGAGTTGGAACTATTTGGAATTGACAAACGTTATGAAACAAATGTTGACAGTTTAGGGCGAATTCCTAGCATTGATCAAACTGAACTCAAATTATCGCCTACATACATTGTAGTCGGTAATATTCCTCTGGTACTTAGAGAATCTCTACTCGTTGAAGTTTATGATATAGGTGACAACTTTGTAACTGCAAGCAAAGAACTGGTACCTCCTGGCATGCCTGGTCCATTTTGTATGGAGGGTGTATATGACTCCAACGGCAAATTTGTTGCCTTTGAGTTTTCTGCTCGTATTGTAGCTGGAACAAATATCTTTACAACCGGTTCTCCGTATTCCTACCTTAACTATGGTCCAAATATGAATATGGGAAGGAGAATAGCTTTGGAAATAAAAGACGCTATTAAAGCAAACAGATTAGACGATCTAATTACCTGATTATCTTAATGTTTCTAGTGATTTACTATCTGGCCGCAATAAATTCATTAAAAGTTCAAAATATTCAATTAATACAGCTGCAAAATCACCATCACTATTCAATTCAAATCTTATTAAAAAGCCTTCAAATAATTCATATTTTTCTTTATTTGCATATTTGTAAAACGAAAGAAATTGTCTATTCTTACTAATCATTAACTGAGATAATTGTGAAGACTCGTCTAGAAAATTACGTCTTTTCAGCGATGCCAGCGCAAATGCATTTCTAGCTAATAACGAAGCATCTATTAGATTATTTCCTGTAGGCTCATCTGACATCCACGTTACAAAAAAATTCTGGATGAGTTTTCTCTCTCTCTCATTATCCATTAACTGAAAAACAATATCATCTACAATTATATTCTGAAGATGATTAAAACCCTCGTTAAGTGATTTCGCTTCTAACTTATTCAGTCCTTCTTGTTCAACAACGTGAGACATAACTTCATTAATTATTTCTGATTGATGAGATGGCGAATTTATCTCTGTAAAGTATATATGCGCTAATTCATGAAGAATCAATCCATTTAACATATCTGAATCTAATGCCCAATCTGCTACTACAATTGAACTTTTATTCGAATCAATTTTAGCATAACCCATAAACTGTAATTCAGGATCTATTTCAATTGAAACAATATTTTGTAATTCATAACCTGCATTTCTCATGTTTTTAATTGCTAAATCAAGGGACTCTTCTAAAAATTCATCTTGACTTGTAGACTTCAATTTAATCAATTCATAAATTCTTTCTCATGGTTATAAATTTAAAGAAAATGGACCGGAGGAGAATTGAACCCCCGACCTTACGGGAAATAATCTTTCCGCATGCGAAGCGGATATTGTATCTTTCGATTCTACCGCTGAACTACCGGCCCTAAATCTTTATAGAAAATATTCACATAATTGTTTATCCAATAACTCAAAACTTAAAGAAGGCAAATATTAAGTTAATTGGAGCGGTCATCGTATAGTCTGGTCTAATACGTTAGCTTGCCAAGTTAATAACTCGGGTTCAAATCCCGGTGACCGCATTTACGTACTTATTTCTCTAGTTTCTCGATTAATTCCTTTGCACGTAAAAACTTTACATCTTTTTCCTGTATCATGATTTCAGAAACTTTTTCTATTAATTCTCCTGTAGCTCCTGCTGAAACGGCAATGTTCTTCGCATGAAGTTTCATATGACCTTCTTGAATTCCTTCAGAAACCAATGCACGAAGTGCAGCTAGGTTTTGTGCCAGTCCTATTGATGTAATAATCTCACCTAGTTGAGCCGCACTGTCTACCTTAAGGACTTTCAAACAAATTTTTGAAGTTGGATGGACTGAAGAGGCGCCTCCTACTATTCCCACAGGCATTGGGATCTTTATTTTTCCTACTAAATCTCCTGTAGAATCTTTCTCCCAGGTTGTTAATGGAATGTATTTTCCTGATATGGACGCATACGCATGAACTGCTGATTCTATTGCTCGAATATCTTGTCCAGTAGCAATACCTACCGATGTTATTCCATTCATTATTCCTTTGTTGTTTGTTACGGCTCTGTATGGATCATTATGTGCGAACTCTGACGCATCCAATATTCTTTCCACAATATGTTCGCCCCCCAATGATTCTTTATCAAATGTTGCATGGGCTTCTACCATTCTTTCGGTGGCAAGATTTGAAACAATTTTTAATAGTGCTTCTCCACCCGATATATTCTCAATCTTTGGTGCTAAAGATTCAGCAACTGTATTACATGCATTAGCTCCCATTGCATCCTTACAATCAATGTATATCTCAACAATCAACATTTTTCCACGTTTTGTATCTAATTCTTTTAATTGCAAATCTTTTGCACCTCCACCAATTGATGATAATGTGGGTGTTCTTTCACGAGCTAATTCTAATAATTCCGATTTATTCTTCTGTATATTCTTTTTTGCATATTCGAAATCTTTTACTTTAATAAGTTGAATTTGTGCACGCATTAGATTTCCTGCACTCTTTGCAGTAAATCCTCCTCTTTTACGCCCAAGACCTGCAGCATTACTGCAAGCTGCTATTACTGATGGTTCTTCAGTTGCTAATGGAACTAAATACTCATTCTGATTAATGATGAAGTTCGTTGCTATACCTAATGGCAGCGAAATTCCCCCGATGCTATTTTCAATCATTTTTGTAGCATTTTCCAATTCTATTCCTGACATAGATTTGATAATTTCAGTCTCTTCATTGGTTAAGTCAGCAAATTCCTTTAATTTGTCTAATCTTTCATCTGAACTTAATTTGTAAAAACCAGGAATTCTTGAGCTTTTTGACATATACACTCAATATAAACAATCATCAATAAAATGATTATCTATTAATTATTTGAGTAAATTGAACGATTCTAACTCAAATCCGTATAAATTGTCTAATACTACTGAATAATTCTCATTTAGGTATTCTCTTGCTTTGTCACTTAATGACGCTTTATTTACAGTGAATTTGAAATTAAATTCAGGAGCGTCTCTTGTCTTATTATGTTCATCATCTATCTTTTTTAGAACCTTTTTATCGCTAATAGTGAGAGTGGCAATTTGCCTTCCATCTGGTAACGGTTTATCAAATTGAACATCAACTTTACTTTCCTTTTTATTTATGTCTAATATGTATCCAGTCAATTCTAATGTCTCGGATTTTTTCATTTTTACTGCAGAAATTTCTTCTGCTAACCAATTAGGAAATTCTTGTTTACCCAATATTAATCTCACTTGTCGTGTTTCCTTGCGGAATTATTTAAAGCATTTAATAATGGTAACTCTTCACCAGTCAGATATCTAATTAAAGCACCACCTGCTGTACTTACATGATAAATTTTATCTTTTATTTTTAGTTGTGATAACACTGCGCTTAAATGACCTCCACTAGTTATTGTTCTTGCATTTGAATTCGAAAGTTTATTAAGAATTTCTGTCGTTCCAAGTCTAAACTCTGAATTTTCAAACATTCCCAATGGACCAGTTATGAAAATATTTTCTGCACTATCGATTTGTTTCGAGTATTTGTTAATCGTATTCTGCCCAACATCAAAAATTCTATCTGAAGAGCTAATCTCTGATAAAGACCTCTCTACTCGTTTTCCATTTTCTTCTACTGCCACATCATCTGCTAACATAAAATTGTCTGGGTATTTTTCTAATAATAATTTTGCAGTTTTAATTGATTTCTCATCATCTATGGATGTTGATTCTATGGGAACTTTTCCAGTCGCCGCAAGAAAAACATTTCCAATTAAACCACCTAACATTGCTTTATCTATTCTCCCAGCTTCAATTAATTTCTGTATTGATTTTAATCGATCAGGTACTTTCGCTCCACCTAAGATTGCAGTAAACTTTGTATTGGAATCTTCTACTATTCCTTTCAATGCATTTACTTCACGTTCAACAATTTTACCTGCACATGCTGGTTTTAATTCAGCAAATCCCACAATTGATGGATGCGATCTATGCGAAGTTGAAAAAGCATCTAATACGCAATAATCAATGTGTTCAGCTAATTTACTGACAAGGTGAGATTTTATTGCATCTTCTGGTAACATTTCTGCATTTTCTTCTGCTGTAAATCTTAGATTGTCTAATAATAATATGTCTCCATCATTGAGATTCTTTATTGAATTAATTGCGGCTGGCCCAAATACATCTGGTATAAAATCTATTTTTCTGTTTAATAGATTTGAAAGCGCTGGTGCATGTTGTTCCATTGAAACATAATCTGATTTTCCTAATCTTCCTTGATGAGATGCAACGATTAATTTTGAATCTTTTAATGCATCAATAGTTTCTGCTACTTCTAATAATCTGGAATCGTCTAGAATTTTTAATGTAGTCGGATCGATAGGACTGTTGATGTCACATCGTAAGAATACTGTCTTTCCCTTGATGTCTAAATCTTGTATGGATCGCATGGCCAATCATACTCTCGAATTTGATTATTGTTAGAGCGTTTCTTTTATTGTTTTAGCAATAACATCTGCTACACTAACATAGCTAACTTGGCTTGGAACTGTATCCGTTCCTACAACTATTGAAACACCTGAATCATAGATGTTTGCAAGAGCAGAATCGAATGGTGTTTTTCCACGTAGTACAGGATGAGTGCATCCAACTACAATTTTACCCGCGCCTGCTTCTTGAATTAATTTTACCGCCTCAATAATTGTACCGCCAGAGCTAATTATATCATCAATAATTACAACATCCCTTCCATTTACTGGAAGTGGCTTACCTTCTTTTGTTGTAATACTGACCTCTGTAGCGCTGTATCTGGTCTTAAACATGATTTCGTAATCAACTCCCATAGTTTCTGCAGCAACTTTGGCCCATTGTTCAGACTCTTCATCAGGTCCTATAACCAATGGATTTTTTAATCCTGCGCTATCTTTGATCCATTTTGCAATGTCTGGAACTGCACTAAGGTTCTTTGTAGGAGTTTTCTTGATTAACTCACTCAAATCATTGACTCTTTGAAGATGTAAGTCGATTGTATAAATTATATCAATACCTAAATCATCAATGATTTTGGATACTAGATGGAAACTTCCAGGCTCGCCTGGGTTGAATCTATTGTCTTGTCGGGCATATGCAAAGTATGGCACAAATGTAGTAATTGATTTTGCCTTACCATCTTTTAATGCTGAACAAATTAATAGATATTCAATAAATAATTCATCAGGTTTCAAACCCATTGGATGAATTACTACAACGTCTTCATTTTCAACTTCATCATGATAACGAATATATTTTTCGCCATCTGGGAACTTCGTAATTTCAATTTTACCTAATTTCGCATCCAGTAATTTAGCTACTTTTGTTGCCAAAACCGTGCCTTCTGATCCACCGTATATTATCATTTCATATTACCTGTTACATTAGTTCTATTAAATCTTTTATTACTAGAGAGGCTGCCGAAGGTGGTATTATACCTTTCTCTGTAACAATAACGTCAATATTTTCTGGTGGAGTTACATCAAACACCGGATTTTTAATTTTTATATTTGGATATGCTTTTAGATACTCTTCCGAGCAAACTTCAGTTGCATCTCTTTCTTCAATCTCTGTAAGCTCTCCGTACATTGTATCTGCATAAAATTTGTATGTTTCCGCTGCAGCCATTAGTTTAACACGAGCTTCATGTGCCACAGCTGCTAATTGTGAAGTGCCAATCTTGTTAACTACTGCTCCGTTTACTGCTACTGCATCAGCTCCACATACTGCTCGATCAGCCTTCTCAACAAATCGTCTTGCCGCTGAATCTATTATTATTGTAACATCACAACCATGTTTTGACAATGTAGCTGCTGTTTTATGTCCCTGGAATAAAGGTCGTGTTTCACAACAAATTATTTTAATTCCTTTGCCCATATCGTGCGCTGCTTTCAATACACTTATTGCCGCTTCACTATTGCAAATCGTAATAACTGTGTCACCATTTCTAATTCGTTTTCCACCATATTCGCCAATTTTATTATATGCGTCTAAACTATTATGAACAAATTGTTCTGCTGCCTTAACAGTGACCTCTTTTATATTATCTGCTGAATCTCCTGCATTGTATGCCTTTTTGGTTGATGCCAATACAATGTTTACTCCATTTGGAAGAGAAACTGCAGTAGGTCTTGCCGACCTTAACTTTTCTCCGTTTTTCATTATATCATTATAAAATTGTTCACGGTTTGAATTATTTGTATTCTCTACATAATTCTTTAAAGCACTTGCCGCTAATCTTGCAATTCTTCCGGCTCCATGGATGCGCATATCTTTGATTTGATTATATGCGGTATCTACATCAATGTCAACTACTCCCGAAACTGTCGGAATATTTATTGGATCATCTGTCATATCAATAAAAAATATTCATTATAACTTACTTAAGTGTTGAGAAATATTTTTTAATAACGAAATTGCATTTTTAAAATTTTTTATAGTTGAATAAAAGAATTAACATATAATCATGAAAATCGCTCCATCTATGTTAGCATCAAAACCAGAAAATTATGTTAAAGATGCACAAATTTTAGAAAAGGCAAATGTCGAATGGTTCCATATTGATATGCTTGATGGCACCTTTACTAATACTCATGCTTTTCCAGTAGAAGACCTAAAAATTATTAACAACGCTACTGATTTTCCAATGGATATCCATTTGATGACTAATCATCCAATTGAATCATTACCTGAATATATTGAAGCAGGCGGAGATATGCTTACTGCTCATGTTGAAGCAGTGAACCCAAGAAAATATATCGACGCAGTAAAAAAATACGATAAAATGGTAGGACTAGCTGTGAACCCTGACACTCCTTTATCCTCTATCGTTGATTATATTGGAGAATTGGATCGAATATTAATTATGACAGTAGTTCCTGGTAAAACGGGTCAATCTTTCATTGAAGCTCCTCTCTCGAAAGTTAAGGAAGCTCGTCAACTTATTGACAAACATAATTATGATGTAGAGTTGTGCGTTGATGGCGGAATCAATGAAAAGACTGCACCTTTAGCTATTGAAGCTGGTGTAGATGTTGTTGTATGTGGTGCAGGTATTCTCTACAAAGACGATATGATTAAAGCAGTTGAAGATTTACGAGCACTTGCATCTAAGTAATCTACTTCTTTAGTAATTCTAAACTCTTCTTCACGACATTCTCAACTGTAAAACCAAATTTATTCATTACATCTTTTCCAGGAGCTGACGTACCGAAAGTTGTCATTCCTATTTTCTCTCCATCTAAACCAACAAATCTTTCCCAACCAAAAGTACTTGCAGCTTCAACAGAAATTCTTTTTTTAACTGAATTTGGCAATACTTGTTCTTTATAATCATCTGATTGTTTTTCAAATAATTCCCAACTAGGCATACTTACTACTCTGACATTTACACCCTTATTTTTCAATTCTTTTTGAGCTTCTACTGCTAAATGTAATTCAGAACCTGTTGCAATTATTATTAATTCAGGTAAACCTTCTGAATCAATCAGAGTATAGCCACCTTTTTGTAAATTTTCCGGTGAAGAAATTGTATCCTTACTAGATTCTCCATATAAAACAGGTAGCGCTTGTCTTGTCAGTACTAATGCAGTTGGACCGCTAGTTGTCTGCAACGCAGTTTTCCAGGCAACTACCGTTTCGTTAGCATCACCCGGTCGTATTACAGTAAGATTTGGCACTGCACGTAAATTAGATACTTGTTCAATCGGTTGATGTGTAGGGCCATCTTCACCTACTCCTATGCTATCGTGAGTATAGACAAAAACAACACGTAATCCCATCAAAGACGCCAATCTAACCGAACCTCTCATATAGTCTGAAAAAATTAGGAATGTACTTCCAAACGGAATTACTCCTCCATAAGCAGCCATTCCATGTACTATTGCACCCATTGCATGTTCTCTTATACCGAAATGGATATTTCGTCCATGAGGAGCATTTGGTAAAGAATCTACTGAATTCTTAATTCGTACATTTGTGGAATCCATCAAATCTGCTGATCCACCAATTATGGCAGGAATATTCTCAGCCAATGCATTTAATGTCTTTCCCGACGCTTGTCTTGTAGCAAGAGATTCATCTTCTTTGAATGTAGGCATATTGCTATCCCAATTACTTGGAAGGTTGCCATTTATTGTATCTTCAAATTCTTCAGCTAGTTCTTTATTTGCATTCTTATACGCGTCATAAATCTTATTCCAGTTGTTCTCATAACCATCTCCGTTAGTCACAACTTTTTGAAATTCTTGCTTTACTTCATCGGGAATATAAAATGTCGGTTCTAAAGGCCAACCTAGATTCTCTTTCGTAAGCTTCGTTTCTTCTGCTCCTAATGGAGCTCCGTGTGCAGCTTCACTATCTTGTTTATTTGGACTTCCGAAGCCAATATGCGTTCTAGCAATAATTAACGAAGGTTTTTCCTCCTGTTCTTGACTATTCTTTATTGCTTCACTAAAACTCGATAAATCATTTCCTTCAATATTCTGGACAAACCATCCATGTGCTTCAAATCTCTTCTTTATATCTTCATTTGTAGTTAATTCAGTATTTCCATCAATACTAATGTGATTGTCTAGGTAAACATAGATTAAATTATTGAATTTTTGGTGACCTGCAACAGCAGCCGCTTCTGAAGAAATTCCTTCCATCAAGTCTCCATCACTGCAAAATGCGTAAATCTTGTGATCGATTATTTTATGATCGTTCGTATTAAATCTGTTAGCTAAATACCTTTGTGCAAACGCCATACCGACACCCGCACTAAAACCTTGTCCTAATGGACCGGTAGTTGTTTCAACACCTGGAGTCTCTCCAAATTCAGGGTGACCTGGAGCCTTACTTCCCAGTTTTCTAAACTTCTTAATCTCGTCTAGAGCTAAATCATATCCTGATAGATGCAACAATGCATATAGTATCATTGATCCATGACCTGACGATAAAATGAATCGATCTCGATTAACCCATTTTGGATTGCTTGGATTATGTTTTAAAATTTGCGTAAATAATTTGTATCCCATTGCCGCTGCTTCCATTGGTTGACCCGGATGGCCTGAATTTGCCGCTTCTACAGCATCAACCGACAAAAATCTAATTGTATTGATACATAACTCCTCTAATCTCTCGTCTGTCATTATAATTGCCCTTTCTCACGTTATATTGAAATCTGGCCATATATAAATCGAAAAGAAAGATTTTATTATGGCAACAAATTCTATAATATTGATAATAAATGAAATTTTTCTTAGATACCGCAAATGTTGAGCAAATCAAAGAAGCAAAAGATATGGGAATGTTGGACGGAGTTACAACTAACCCTACTCTAGTTGCAAAAGAAAGTAAAGATACCCATGAATTATATTCAGAAATCGTAGAAATCTGTAACGGTAAACCTGTTAGTTTAGAAACTACCACGAACGATACCGCAAAGATTGTCAAAGAAGGACAAGGACTTGTTGACACATACGGTAAAAACAGTAGTAAAATCTATGTTAAAGTTGCAAATACAAAGGCAGGACTAAAAGCAGTTCGACAATTGTTTGACTCTGGAATTGATTGTAACGTCACTCTCACTTTCTCTGCCACTCAATATCTATTGGCTGCAAAAGCAGGAGCGCGAGTTGTTAGTCCGTTTATAGGAAGACTAGATGATATTGGCCTTGATGGTAATTTACATCTTATAGAGGAAATCGAACAAATTCGAAATAATTATAAAGATAACGAGGAACACATTCCAAATAAAGCAGACACATTAGTTTCTAGTATTCGACATCCTGTTCATGTAGTGCAAGCTGCCATGATGGGTGCTCCTCTAGCTACAATGCCATTCAAAGTACTAGATATGATGTTTAAACATCCATTAACCAAGATTGGATTCGATCAATTCATGTCTGACATGGGTTCTGACGAAACATTAAAGTATTAGAAACAATAGGAGGAATTTGGAAAATGAAAGTTCTTATAACTGGCACAGGCGGAATGGGTGCACATATTTCAAAAGTTCTGATTGATAAAAATGTTGATACCTCGTTATACGGTACATGTCGTCAAACTGAAGCTATTTCTAAAATTGTGGATATTGATAAAGTCGAGATGCACAAAGGCGATATATTAGATTCTGCAAAACTCGAATCTGTTATCAAAGATAATAATATAGATCATATCATTCATACTGCTGGACCTCGTGCCACTCAATGTAGAAATCATGATTATGCAAATGACTCTGAAACAGGAATTCGCGTTCATACCATGGGTACCTCTAATGTTCTAGAAGCTGCACGCAAACTTGGCGTTAAAAGAGTTATCTACACTAGTACTGGTTCTGTATATCTTGCAAACAAAGTTCATCCTCCTGACGGAACATTCATTAAAGAAACAGATGCTGTAGTACCTTTTGATAGCAGTGACATTTATGCCTCTGGTAAAGTCGCTTGTGAGTATCAAGGATTTAATTATGCAAAAGCTTATGGAATAGAATTTGCTTCTATCCGAATGGCACATGTTTACGGACCTTGGCCTGGAGAAATGGGAAGAGGTAGATCAGTTGGCGAAATGATAGATGCTTTTCTTAATGACCAAGAAATCACTGTTGAAGAACAAGTTGCACAATGGACTTACCTTTATGATTTAGCAGAAGAGCATTATGCAGCTTTAACTTCTCCAAATCTTAAACATGGAATATTTAATGCAGGTTCCGGAACAATATCCGGATTATCTGATGTAAAAGATATTTTAGGTAAAAAAGGCGATGTATCAAAAATTCATGTTGATACTTCTAAACCTGGTTCAAAGAAATTCCCATTCGATATGAGTGCCGCCGCAGACAAATTAAATTTCAAAAATAAATATGATTTGGAAGCCGGTGTAGAAAACCTTATTAGTTATTATTCGAAAAAATAATCTCTAATTTTCTATAATAGGAATTCCATAAACGTATAAATATCCCAAAGCACATTTTTTTTTGATTAAGATGCCAGAAATCAAAAGACAATGGAATACACCAACTGTTGAACACAGTGAAAGTAGTGTATTTCAAACAACCCCTGATCAAATAGATCCAGAAAAGTACATTGTCGCAACATATTTCATCACTTGTGATCCTAGAATGACTATCGATCACGCAGGTGTAATTATTGCTGCTGAACAATCCGTAGGTACTTTTACTGACGTTTCTACCGCAACTGATTTAGCACACAAAACTGCTGCTAAAGTCTTTTCCTGGGAATATGAAGATCCAAGTGGATCTGCTAAGCACTCAGGTTTAGTAAAAGTTGCATACCCCCTTTATCTTCTAGATATGGATAATCGTGGTATTCCTGACCTCTTTACATTTATTACAGGAAATTGGATGGGATTCACTCCAATTCCTAATTGTAAATGGGTTGACTTAGAATTACCTAAGAGTATTCTCAAACTCTTCAAAGGCCCTCAATTTGGTACTGAAGGTATGAGGAAAATCTGTGGTACAACAGAGACAAGAAGACCTCATCTTGGCGCTACATTAAAACCTAAAATGGGTGTTACAGACCAAGGCGCAGCTGATCAATTTTATGATGCAGCGTGTGGTGATTTTGACACTTACAAAGATGATGAGACTTATCATAATCAATGGTGTTCTCCTTTAATGGATCGAATTACAAAGATTTATGAAGCACTTGATAAAGCTAAATCTGAAGGACATCATAAAGAAGGTGAGATGTTCTATGTTCCACAAGTCACTGCTGACTTGGAAACTACC
>Ga0207961_1000144_pt1 | contig 20886 bp, 9 predicted proteins | sample Knorr_S7_td_250__FD_185596 | JGI IMG/M metagenome (GOLD analysis project Ga0207961, IMG submission 185596) | Marine microbial communities from Southern Atlantic Ocean transect - Knorr_S7_td_250_ad_252m_LV_B (SPAdes) (version 2) | ecosystem: Environmental > Aquatic > Marine > Oceanic | place... | reverse complement strand
GGTCGTGTTTGGATTGAACGGATTCGGGTAATTCTGATCCAAACGATAGTCATCTGGAAGAACGAACGTAATCGGGTCAGTAGAAACAGTTTGATTAGTACCATTTTCTATTAGTATAAATGTCCAATCTTTATGATTGGCAACATTTGTAATAACCACATCAAAAGCTCCTGAATCAGCGTTCCAGGTATTAACAGTGGTTTTCAGACTGTCATCAATACTTTGCCAAGAAACCAGGAGTTCTTTTTTGCCATCGGCATCAAAATCCAGTAATTCTCCGCCCCAATCTGTCTCTATTTTGGAAGGAAATCCCCATGGACTACCGGCATAAACAGTATCCGCAGCACCTGTAGAATCAATTGTGATGGTGGTATTAACTACATCGTGCTCACCATAATAGATTACTTCTTTCAAATAGCTCAAAGGTGATCTGGGATCAGGGCCAATGTATTGCAAGGCAGTAATATTGGGTACTGTGCGTCCGACAAAAAGAGTATTTCTATCATCTCCATCATAACCATTTCCTACATCGCCTATGAACTGCCCAATATTAGAAGCAATCTTTACCACGTGGTCTCCATTAACCTTAAGCACATCATCAGTACTATCGTAGTCAACTACGTAGATGTCGCCAGAGCCTACTCCCCAAGATCCATAACTCGCAAAGTATGCCTCGTCATTGCCATCATTATCAATATCATGCGTATTGCCGCCCCATATTGACCACTGGTCGCTTCCTAGAGTTGCCTTGTAATAAGAATCGGTACTGCCAACGGCAGGCGCAGCATATCCTGTATCCGTTGAAGTGAAGTTGTAGAAATGCATAGCATTCCAAGTGTGATTAATTACCTTATAGTGGCCATCCCCGTTCAGATCAGCAGGGAGTGCGTGAAGAGGAGATCCTCCGCCATAGTCACTTCTATTGATCCAAAATTCCTCGGTCCAAGTTTCAAAACCGCCGCCTGAACCAGATACAAGCTCATCGCCATCAGAAAGGGAATATACGAGAGTTCCTCGCGGATTACCCCGGCGAATATGTTGTACAAATTCATCTTTGCCATCACCATCAATATCAAAGATTGTTAGACGGTCATGGTCACCCCTAAAGGATGCTCCGTAAGTAGCTGTGCCAGCTCCATCTCCAGCACAACACTTATCAATTTCAACTTGGCAGACAGATGCATAAGTAGTTCCGTAATTATCACTGCCAACCACACCATCCCATTCATAAATATGGTAACCTTCCGAATCATCATTAGCAGAAGGAAAAACAATTTCCTGCCTACCATCACCATCCAGATCCCCGACTGCCATTATTCGTGGGTTGGAATAATAATGGGTTGTAATAACTGGGGAAGTCCATACTGCATCAAAGGCATTATTGGCAGCATCGTATTCAAAAACCACTACTCTGTGCCCAGCATAATCAGAAGCAATAATTTCCTTTTTACCATCGCCGTCCATATCCATGCCGCCGATAACGGATCGAGCATTATTGGATTCTTTATAGAAGGTTGTATCAACATCGACTCCATAGCTCATTGCAATAACTTCCCAGTTCGGAGCCATATGTTCAGGATTGTCCCCTCCACTATCAAAGGAAAATTTATCATAATCCAGCACAAAAATCTGGGGCTGTGTCGCGTTGGAAGCATACAGGTTGGTTAGTACTACTTCCAGATTTCCATCTCCATCGAGATCACTGTCAGAAATATCAAGCGGATAGTAGCGATCAGCAGGTGCGCCCTTACTTTCAAAAATAGTACTAACTTCATATCTGCTAGCACTTTTAGGGTCACCACCCAAAAATTCCATTCGTACAACCGTTTCGCCGGTTCCAGTCGTGGCTATAATATCCATTTTTCCATCTCCATCAATATCGCCCATATCGCTGCCGCGATTTCTTGTACCGAAAGTAAGTACTTCAGTAAAATCGTCTGCGGCAAGATAGTCAACTCCTAATGAGTCAGACAATTTCACCTCTAGATCATCTACATAAAAAGATCCGAGAGATGCATCTGTTGGCTGAACATGCATTACACCCACTTGAACGATAGTAGCGCCAGCGGGTACCGTACCGAGCACATCCAAATGGTGCCAAGCGTCAGCAGTAGCTGATCCTTCAAAATTAACTGATTCCATGCCTAAGAAAGCCCAGCCAGGAGCAAAATATTTTGCAAAGAAAGTACCGTGAGCGCCGAGCGTACTAAAACTATCAACACTGCTGTGGTAGAACTCAGCTGATGCTACAAACTGTGTGCCAGGAGCTATTGGATCAGTATCGGCAAAAGTAAAAAACGCATTATTTTCCATATTTGTACCGCCAGCAGTAGATAATCCCGAAACCTTAAGCGCCCCTGTACCTGCATGTGCTGTAAACAATACTGCAGCAGATGTGTCATACAAGGTAGTGTCCGCACCAGTGGATGTGGTATCCATAGTACTGGTGACAATCGGAGGTAAAAGCGTATCGCCAGTACTCATAAGTGTCATATTCGTCATCGGACTTGGGAAAAAGTCCCAACCTGCAGTACTATCTTCGAGTCCACCATTAGTAACTTGGTTATCACCAAGGGATACGTCATCTAGAGTGAAAGAAACAGTATTTTCCAGGTAGTACAATTTACCATCGGTCATTGGAAACCAGGCATCCAGGTCATCATCACCATCAGCATCATAAAACGCAAAGCCATTCCTCCTGAAAGAGGCAGCATCTCCCGAAGAATAAAGTTGATCCATCTTTGATTCAACACTGTAGGCATCTGCCCCTGTGGCTTCTAAAACCGTCATGCTAAAGTTATTCCAAGTATTTACCCACAACTCATGGTTACCATCGCCATCAAAATCCACAGCATCCAAGTTGTAAACAGAACCACCGTTAAGGTCAAGTGTATCAAGGTATTCACTTGTGAATGTAGAAAGGTTATCAAATCCGGTCGAAGGTGGTTCAACTATGGATACTCTCCGGACCGCGCGATCCACCGTACAAAGTTCCTTAATACCATCCCCATCTAAATCCGATACTTCATATCCCGCCGGACGAAAATTATCCGCAGATGTCATACCGTATTGATATAGCACTGTCGCTGTTCCAGGAAAAGTTAAATCAGCATTCTGTTCAAAAATGTATGTTCCCCAGGAACCGTCATTATTACCAACTGACGGGGGCACGCCAAAATAAATCTCATGCAACCCATCATTATCGATATCAGCATGAAACATGCCAGGTAGGCTATTGCCAGGATCTGGAGTGACAAAGTGCCATACGTGATTGTACCCACCACTGCCATCAGCTTCGTATAGAAAGATACCTACTTTACCAGGATCGGGTCCACCGGGAGCCAGAGTTTCATCAATAGTAAATAAAATTTCATTTAAACTATCGCCATCGAAATCCATTCCCGCAAGAACACTTTGGGCGCCCAAGGCTGTAAATTGGGAAAAATTAATATCTCCATGACCATTTAAAGCATAGTCCAGGGAAAAATCACCACCGGCATTGTAGCCATCTGCAACGAGAACAGACTGCAAGGATACAATTAATATGATTGATGTTAGCTTTTTAAACATTTAGAACTCCTTTGTTTTTATTGGAAAAATTAATACCCACACCAGCAAAATGTATTGTTTATATAAAAATAAACCAAGACAATTAATTTATCTAATTGATGTCCTTAAAGGATTATGGATCCAGATATAAGTTGGGTAAATGGGCTAATTAGATGATATTATGAATTTAGGATAGAAATAACAGCTTCCAGCTCATCCAGCAGTTCCGTTTCACCACGAAAACCAAAGCTTCTATGACGGATATTACCAGCCTTGTCAATAATTAATTTGGTAGGCAAAAGTGTAACCCCATAAGATTCAAAAACTTCATTTTTATTATCCATCAATACGTGGAAAGGATAATTATTTTTTTCCATAAGATCTTTCACGGCCTGAAGCTTATCCTCTGCCGTTTCTTTAGAGTTCACAAACAAGATTTTTACTTCATTCCCCTTCTCGTATTTGTTAAGCGCTTTTTTCATAGCGGGAAAAGAAGCTTTACAAGGGCCACACCAGGTTGCCCAAAAATCCAAAATCACTATTTTCCCCATGTAGTCAGATAAAGATATCTCTTTTCCTTCTGTATCTGAGAGAGTGAAAGACGGGGCTAATTGTGTTACTAGTTCAGATTGAATTTTTGCCTTAAGATCATCCAGCGCCTGGGTTTTCAAATCAGAATGATAAGAAATAAATCCTTCGTCTGATCCTTGGCTGGTAACAAATATTTCTTTTAGAATCTCTTCCATTTTTGGAGACTGGATACCGCTGGCAATGCTCTCTTCTAGAATTTTTTTCGCCCCATCTAAGGAACCATTTTCAAATAACACCTCAGCATAGTGCTCATTAACCTGTTTATTTTTTTTATTGGTTAGTTGATATGCTTCTTCACAATACGTAAGAGCAGCGTCAGCATTACCCAATGCATTAGTAACTACCGCACTTGCATCCAGCGCCAAAGCAAGCTGTTTTGCTCTAGATTCTTGCCATAAACTCGAAATTTTTAGCGGCGGTTTTGAAGCACTTGGCTCATCATGTTCCTGACGAGAAACAGCAACAGATTTATTTATTATTTCTAATACCAGGCCTAATTCATCATTTTTTGTTTCTTTAATGCTATTTACAGCGGAAAATACTGGTCGTTCACTCCATGTCTTACCATTAAGAAGCTTAAAATATTCCGATGCCTGCTTATAGGAACCTTCTTTTATAAATTCACTGATAATCACACCACGCATATAACTAAACCCGGAATAGTCAGGGTACTTAGCTTCAAATTCGTCTAAAAATATTTTCTTTTCAGCTGACCCAACTTTTTTATAAAATTCAATAGCTTCTTCCCGTTGTACCCAGCGACCGGTGGGGAATTTTTCCCGAGATTTCGCTTTATAATAATCTGCCTTATCCTGGTTCTTGACTGCACCATACCAGGCACTGAGGAAAAACAAGTGTTCTTCTGTCCATTGATCTGGGTTGTCTAGGTCTTCGAGATTGGCTTCAATTTCAGCGAAACCATCCGATCCCTTACTTTTTTTCAATGCAGAAAAATACGAGAATGCAAAGCCAGCCTTTTTATCTGGATTTCTTGAAAATTCATTTTTATAAAAACTAAGTAAAGTATCTGCATAAAGTGTCTTATCTAATACAGCCCCCCAACCCCGGCGCACAAGCGATGCAGCGTACCCAGCCTCAGATCCTGGTAAAAGACGTTGGTCTGATGTATATATAGGCACCCAGTATCCCAGTCCTTCATTATAGTCTGTATCCGTTTCGTTGTTCAGGGTAACAACTAAACCAACAACGGAATCTGGAACAAATATCTTTATTAGCCATCCGGTATCCTTTCTTTTCATTTTATATTTTTCAGTGTCAATCACATTATTAGGCATAGAAAACATGGAAGCTGGCTTATAATTTTTGCTTCCGTATGTTCGAACTATTGCAAATATTTGATTTGCACTTTCAAGTATAGTGCCTTTCGGATTGTAAAGCAGTGTTACTGTTTCACCTGCTTGAGGGTTTGCTGGTGATGTGGAAAAGACATCAGAAAAATCATAACTGCTGCAGGACATAATCAGGCAGATAAAAACAGTAAAAATCAATCCTGTGAATTTATTTGTGAAACGTGTGATCATTATTTATACCTTTTTATTTAGTGTAGTAAAGAAATCTAAAATTCTAAATCCAGACCTAAAACCATTTGTCTACCTAGTGCGGGCTGTGTAATTGCCCTTGATATATCTTCATGTTCAGTCAAGTTGCGAATATCTAAATAGGCAGCCAGATTATTAGTAAACCAATAATTACAGCGCAAACGAACCGTTACATAGGGCTTGTAATTTATCAATACATCTTTACTATAATAACTGAAAGGATCAACATCTGGATTATAAAACCCGTCATAATAGAGCAGCCAATCTCTACCTTTCTTTTCGCCAATATAATTTAGATCTATAACCAGAGAGCCTCCTTTACGATTATCTGGAGTAAGCCCAGGCAAACTGTATGCAAGGGACAAGTTTGCAGTAGACGTGGGAACATCATTTCTTCTGACCCCTTCATCAAAAAACCCTTCGTAAACCAGATCATTTTGACGGATAGAATCCTGTCCCCACCTGCTGTCCAAAATAGAATAGGTAGCATTAATGTCCAAAGGTCCAAACCTTGTCTTGACCGCAAATTCCCACCCCTTGTTAATAATTTCCCCGAAATTAATATACCAGTATTCCTGCTTTAATGTTGCAGGGTCATTTATACTGGGGTCATTCTGAATGCCATCTAGAAAAAGTTGATCAAAATAAGTTACTTCTAGAAAAAAATTATCACCGATATAAAAATCACCCCCAATTTCATAACCTGATTGTCTTTCAGGTCGTAGATTAGGGTTACCAATGTTAATACTATAGCTTGATTCACTGGGCAGCGCCTGCATCGCTTGCGGAGGATTGATTCCACCACCGCCCCATGCCGCCCTTGTCTTGCAAATCAGGCCACCTAGTTCCCAAATATACGATAAGCCTATCCGGGGACTGAAGTGCCTGCCGTAATCTTTACCAAAATATTCATTCTCTTCCATCCGCTCACCAACGGTCAAAAAAATCCTTTCTTGGTAACCCAGTACTGCTTCGGCATAATACCCCATATTACTATTGCTTTGATCTACAAGTGATGCATCTTCAAAATCATCATAATAATATTGGTCTTTCTCCTCATCTACTGTTCCAGATAATCGTACATTACTACTCTGGGTTCGCTGCACGCCGGCGGTAACATCCAATTCTAACAGGTTTGGGAATTCCTTTTTAAAGTGCCAAAAGTAGTTCATAGTGGTTCGGTTCCAATCATGTTTTAAATAACTCCCGCTACCACTGCTGCCCCACTTCCTATACAGAGATTGTCGGGTATCATTTCCAATAATAAGAGTCTGATACCAGTTTGGATTAAAATTGTGGGTAAAGTTTAGGCTGAATCCTGGTTTGTAGTATTTTATGGACCCATCAGATACAGAGTCAGCCCAGTGTCCAGGTGCATCTGTCCAGCCTCTTTCTTCTTGATATTTTAATAAATGGAATAGGTTACTTATAAACCCTTGTTCCCCCCAACTCTGAAATGTTTTGATATCAATCTTTGCTGAACCTATTCTTGCATTGAGGGCACCATGCAGCTTTAATACTTCAATGTTTTTACCATTACTGGGCATCACTTCTTCATCTACAGTCCTATTTGCTCCTAGGTTATAACTAACATCGGAAGTACTTCTACCGCTAAGACTAAACGAAAGTTCTTGTCCAATCACATTATCATTTCCTTTAAAATCCTTTAGAATTGGCGCGGCTGTGTTTTTTCGAGCTATTTTCATTCTCATTACGGTCTTTTTGGTTCCCGAGCCTCTTTTGGTGAAAATATGGATTATTCCGCTTTGGGCATTGGCCCCGTGTAGAGTAGACCCCATAGGTCCACGAACTATTTCAACTTTTTCAATGTCGCTGGGATCAATAAAATCAGCAATGCCAGGATTTGATTGAACATCAAATCCAAGCAGTTCGACCCCATCCACATATATTTTTACATCGCCAAGTGGTCTTCCTGCGCCGCTTGTACCACCCCTTAAAGTGAACGCATAATTGTTTTGCCCGGGTCTATGTGGCAGATTTGCATACCCACCGGGAACCTTCCCCGATAAAACTTCATCAACACTTCGTAATGGAAGCCTACGTAGTTCATCTTGGGAAATGAGCGTGACTGGAGATGCCTGTGCTCTTTTTTTCCGTTCGCTGAAACTGGCCGAAACAACAATCTCGTCCAAATCGATCAGAGATTGTTTCATGATAAAATCTGCAGTAAGCATTTCTCCTTCTTGCAGCAGAACGTCTTTGGTTACTGTTCTGTGGCCGATATACATTGCCGATAACTTATAAGGTTTACCAACAGGAACTTTATGTATAATATAGTTCCCTTGGTGATCGGATGCTGCGCCCAAAACAGTGTTTTTGAGGATCACATTCGCACCCACAAGTGGTTTCCCTTTCTCATTTTGAACTACGCCGGATATAGTCCCTCCTTGAGGGTAAAGGGTTGAACCAAAAATCAAAAAAGGCAGAAAATTAATGTATTTCAATGGTTTGCTAGCCTGTTATGTGTCAGATGCTGGCTGATAATTACTTCAGCAACATCATTTTTCCAGTAAGGATCTGTTGGCTAGACTTTATTGAATAAATATAAATTCCGGAAGGTAGAGATTGAGCAAAACGATCTGTTCCATCCCAGGATATAGTGTGCTGCCCCGGGTTTACATTGCCAATAAAAAGGTTCTTAACCAGTTGTCCTTGGATATTATGGATATTGATATTCACGTCGGATGAGGTATCCATCGTATAAATAATGTTGGTAATTGGATTGAACGGATTTGGATAGTTGCCATACAGACCAAAATTATTGGGTATTACATCATTGTCCGTTGTTAGTGTCCCCACGATATAGGATTGCTTATTCGTATTAGATATGTTTCCCTCAACATCTTGAGCAGATACCCAATAATAAACAGTGGTACCATTGGACACGCCTGGAATCTCAGTGTGATAAACATATATCTGCAAAACTAAATTAAATGCTGTACTCATATATTCTGAAGTTGTATCAGCCGTAAGAGAATTAAGCTGGTAGTGAAGAATAACCACTTCAATACCCTCTGACCCGCCAGAAGGATTATAATCATTTGCAGTCGCCATGACCTTAATCTCTGTCCAGGATGGAATTGGATCCGGTAACCCAGTTGTAGTCGAAAGGCCTACATGATAGATGTCAATTTCTGGCGGAATATCTCCTGTAATATCAACAACGTACTGAAATTTCCAGGCATTAGGCATAATATGCCAGCCGTGTTCACCGCTTGGCCCACTGCAACTACTTGCGAAATATTGAAGACCGGGGGAAGGATAAAGATAGGAAGCATCAGCTGCATTCAAGAGGATTCTGGTCGATTCGTCGGCTGGATCGCCAGCACCATTGGTTGGGTAGGATACTACCACTGCAATATACTCGTCTTTTTCAAATTGTGCACCGCCACCTGCAAAATCAACGTAAAAAAGACCTGCAGAACCACCAGAAGGCCTTGGGATCAAAGCATCATTACCAGCCGGCAAAACTTTGGTCCCCCAAAGCGGTTGTCCGCCTGCTACTTCCGGTTCATTAGAACAGGCGCCCGTACCTGCGCTGAAATTGTTCCAATTTAAATTGGAAGCTGAACTTGTATCAGGATAAGCGATTGAATCATTTTCTGCTGGATGAGCAAAACCAATCCACCCGCTTTCAGCCGTATCCCCAAAGCTATACATCGACCCTGCTGATGTAAATGGGTATCCAGCCGTGTCCGGTCTATACACCTCGACTTTAAGACTAGGAATTGTGCCATCCGTGTTCCATTGATGAACACCCAAACCCACACCATTAAGAGTTAAATCGCCTGGAACTTGTATGACTTCCATCATGATGTCACCGGGGAAAAATCCTATATTGATAGTATCTTCCAAGCCCACATTTAACGTATCAACCAAGCTACGGGCGTAAACCGTCATTGCACTAGATGTGTTTCCCTGGTTTGCTTCCAAGATCCTAAAAAAGCAGAAACTCAAAATCAGGAATATTTTTATTTTTTTCATAGAATTCCCTAAGGTTTGAGATGTTTCAGAAAACTGAAAGAATGAATATAGGTTATTTTTTCGTGCAATAATAGAAGGTCTTTCCGACCGTGTAGTTCTTAAATTATTATTGCTATAAACTTTTGTAAAATAATTTATTTTATGATATTGGCAGGTCATATTATTCTAGGTCAATGGAAGAAGATAAAGATGGGGCTTTACTTTGGAATTCATCGACTTTGAATTTCTCGATCGAACCATCCGGCCACCGGATATGAATGCTTTTCACTTTATGCTGATTTGCCCCCTTACCGATAAAAACAACCGGGGCTGATTGGGATAGATAACCGCCACCTGCTGAAACTTCATGAAGCTGCACTGAATCGTCGGAAAAGTTCACGCTGACTTTTGCTCCGATATGATTTTGACCTTCAGATTTATCCAATATTCGAATAGCCATTGATTTAGACTGTATCTGGTTTAAAAAAATTCTCAACTTTCCACTATTTACGCCAACGATAAAATCAGGGCGCTGATCCTGATTAATATCGCTGATAGTAAGGCTCGTGCCATCCCAAGGCACAAGAAGTCCACTAATGGCCGGGGCAACACTTTCAAACTGTCCGGTCCCATCGCCTAAAAGCAGCAGGCTGACACCCCCATCCATATAACCAGTTTCCCGTTGCGGTCCAAAAAAATTTTGCACCACGTATAAATCTAAATTCCCATCTCCATTGATATCGCATACTGCTGAACCAAAGATTGGACTTGCCTGAGCTATGCGCGGCAACGGCTGGAATTCTAATCGAACTTTACCCTCATTATCCGTTTGGTTTATAAGTATGCCCGAGGCCAAATTGTTGATCTCAAACTGTTCCGCATCATTGATTCGATTCTCTGTATAAATATCTTGCAATGATGTAATGGCAAACTTGTGATAGGTTGGCAGCTTTTGCTTGATCATAGGCATTGCACCACTGGAACAACCCAAACCTCGATGAGGCAAGCAAATACCATTCTCGTATTTTGCTTCGATTATTCGTTTTTTCCCATTCCCTTCGAAGTCTCCGTAATACATTATTTCCGGTTTGTTTTTAGAAGCCTGATATTTGGTGTTAAGTCCAAAATTACCCACCAAATAATCAGTATCTCCATCGTTATCCATGTCGCCACCACTAATACTATTGTACCAACCCTGCCGATTGGCCAACCCTGCTTGGGAAGTTCGATCGATTAGTCTACCATTATCATTATGAAAATACCGTACTGGCCCCCATTCGTACGTTACCATTAGATCAGGCTTATGATCACCATCTACATCTGTGAACAAGGCGCTTGTAACCATCCCGGCTTGCTTGATTTCGGGGGCAATAGCGTCAGTTACATTTTCGTATTTGGCCCCTGTGTAACGCAACACATACGACTGTGGCGTTTCAGGATATTTTCCAGGGACAATCCTACCACCGATAAACAGTTCCAGATGACTATCTCCATCGATATCAGCCGCAGCCACCACACTGCCACTGCTACGGATATCTGGTAGCAGATCCAAGGATCCTTTTTGGAAATTTCCAGTCCCATCATTAATATACAGACGATCACGCAATAATACATCTCCTGGTCTACATTCAACACCACCACTAACCACATACAGATCAAGGTCACCGTCACGGTCGAAATCGATAAACAAGGATCCCATATCCTCAGAACGGACATCATAAGTAAAGCAAGACTGTAAGGCATTATTAAATTGACCATTACCCTGATTAAGAAATAGCAGCCCTTCAAAACCTGCAGATCCACCAATAAAAGCATCATCGTCGCCATCCCCATCAACATCACCCCATGCCATCCCTGGTCCAAGCTGTGATGATTTGTTTGGTAACAGTTTTTGCCTTTGGAAATCATCGTATTCCATTTCCTGATGCAATACCTTTGCCAAACCTACTTCACTAGATGAAAACATCGCGCCAACAGATTTTACTAAACTGGGTTGATTTATTTTTTGAGAAGGTAAATTTGGTTCGGCAATCACATATAGAAAATTGGCAGGTATATCCTCCAAGATTTGGGTAATACCCGAAGGCCAATAAATGGTGATTATTTCGGCCATATCCATGTTTCCCAAGCCAAAATGTACAATTGGTTCGCTGGATGACATGAATCCTCTTGAACCCGTGAGATAGCGTACCATTTTCTTTAGTCCATTATTAGTATCCAAAACAATTTTTGCACCAATGCCACCACTATTACTCGTCCTGCCTTTAAGTTTGATCCTTAATGGATTTCCGGTAGAGACATCATTGCGATATACGAGTATCGGTTCTTCAAAACCGTTGACAACGAGATCCAAATCACCATCACCATCTAGATCACCCATCGCTGATCCGGTGCTGACGCCAAAATGATCCAAGCCCCACAGACTGCTCAGATCTTCAAACTGCAGATCACCTAGATTTTTATACACCTGGTTGTTCAAGCGATAGGGCTCTTCTTTTTCCCACATTTCCAGCACTTTTAAGCTATAAGAACCATCCTGACTCGCAATCTGTTGCGTTCGTTCTTTTAAATCTCCATTAAAAAAATCACGTGACATACCATTGGTAAAATATACATCCTCAAATCCATCATTATCTAAATCACCAAATTTGACAGTCCAGGTCCAGTCTGTCTTTGCCAGCCCGGTTAAATATGCCACTTCCATGAACCGGTCTGTACCTGTATTTAGATAGACCGCATTTCTCATGTACTGAGGCGGATTAGGGAAATTCAAAAACCATGCATCACTATTTGGTCCACTCATAGAGCCCATTGACAATTTGTCTCTATAGTGGTTGCTTCCCGCCATATCAGATGCAAGAAAATCGATCCGGCCATCATTATTAATGTCTGCATAGTCGGACCCCATTGAAAACCAAGGTGTGTGCGGCAAGGCCTCATCAGCAACATCAGTAAAGGTGATTACCCCATTATCATCCAGTCCATTGTTCCGAAACAGATGATCGGGGCCCATATAATCGTTGGCAACATACAAATCCGGCCAACCATCGTCATTGTAATCCCACCATGTTGAAGATAAACCATAATAAGGGGACTTGCCGATACCCGATTCCATAGAAACATCAACAAAATGACCGTCGTCATTTCTATAAAGATGATCAAATTGACCAGCAGGAACTAACAGTTGCATGCGATTGGGGGGTTTTATGAAATAGGCCTCTTCTCGATTATCTGGATGAACACGTAGCGGCTGGTTTTTTTGACGTAAAATTTTGATATTATTAATAGCATCACTTGGATGAAGTCTATTGGTCAGCAAATAGCCATCTAAATCACCATCAAGATCATAATCGGCAAAAGACATGACCACACTGGCTCCATGAAAATCGAGACCGTAGGCGCCTGCCTCTTCCGTGAACTTATCCCTCTGGTTGATATATAGACGATTAGGGCAGTCAAATCCACACACATATAGATCAAGCCAGCCATCATTATTAATATCGGCAAAGGTCGCACCCGAGCTCCACATCCCAGCAGGATTAATACCCATTTTTAAGGTCACGTCTTCAAAATGAAAATTGCCAAGGTTTCGATATAGCCGCCCACCATCTTTCTGCCTAGTTAAAAATACATCCGCCAGACCATCATTATCAAAATCACCGATCGCGACTCCCGAAGCAATAAACGAATTACGCAACTGATCTCGATGTTTGGGCTGAACATCCCAAATATGTTGAAAGTCTATCCCTGTTTCCGATGGGTTCAAATACACAAACCTGGGTGTTGAATCAGGTGAAATAGTTAACTTATTGAATTGGGCAGCAGATAATCCTGGGTGTTCTTTCTCTAATCTCTTTATGTGTTTGACGACCGCTGGAGTAATCTTCTGATTATTCGTGCTATCTATACGATTACAACCAAAGTAGAATAATAATAAGATAGTAAAAGCTATAATTATTCTGCTCATATTATTTAACCTAGATCTGAAATTGATTGCATGTTTTCGGATATTTCAATTATTGCTGTGCTGGATATATTAGCGGTAGTGCCAGCTAAAGTCAAAGATGATATGACGGCTATTAGGACAATCCTCTTAGGCATGATCTAAATATATTTGACTGAAAACTATGTATGTTTTTTCAATGAAAACTTTTTTAGGTAAGCATCGAGTGAAATAAAAAATTAGTATGTACCATATTATTTTTTGTTTTTATGCGACACCCTGCTCACAATTATAAAGCTATCATACAATATTATTTTAAGCAAATTAATTTGCATAACTTTTGCGTAATAATTATCAAAATTAATTCAATTCATTAATGTTTACTGCTAAAATGCCAATTGTAAAAAACACACTTTATTGCTGCCACTTATTGGGTATAATTTTCCTTTTCAGCTGCAGCAAGGCGCCTGCATTAATTAATGTTAAAGGACACAAAAAGGCACTGGATAATATTACAACAATCATCCAGGAATCTGGCCTTCAGACAAATATCGGTATTAAAATCGTTGAACTTGAATCTAATGAAATTATTTACGAGTGGAACACCCAGGCACTATTCAATCCTGCCAGCAATAATAAGCTTTATACTTGTATTGCAGCGCTAGCAATGCTTGATACGGGCAAAACGTTTTCCACATCTGTTTACCAAGATAGTATAGCTGTTTATTTAGTAGGGGGAGGAGACCCGCACCTTACACTAAACCAACTGGATACGATGGCTCAAACAATTAGTGATACATTAAAATTGCATCTAGGCCAGGACTACTGGTTTCAAAATAATCGCATTCGTATGCGCACGATTGACCTCGCAAAAAAAATAAATTATCTGATACTGGATGATTCCATGTTGGATGATGTACCCTATGGCCCTGGTTGGATGTGGGATGAGGGGTCATGGTGGTATGCAGCACAAATCAGCGCACTATCAGTTAATGAAAATTGTGTAGATTTTTATGTAACGCCTGGAATCATAGACCATCCAGTCTCAATAAAAACAAATCCGGTTACTAGGTATATATCAATTACAAATCAATCAATAACAGTGGATGATACAACCGATTTTAAAAAATTAAAGATAACGCGTGACTGGAAAAAACTAAACAATAGTTTTGCTATCACAGGTAATGTGCTGGACACTGCGTCCACGGATACCTTTCAACGCAATGTCCATGATCCCACCATGTATAGTGGCACAGTTTTTGCAGAAATGTTACAATCTAGGGGAATAAATATTGAGCATGTAATCAAAGGTATTTTGCCAGCAGGGACAATGAAGGTTGCAGAACATCGGTCAAAACCAGTACAGCATGCACTTACAGAATTCATGAAAAAAAGCGAAAATCTAACTGCTGAACTTCTGGTCAAACACATCGGCGCAGTTGTTTATGATACGGTTGGGACATGGAATAATGGCCTTCTCGCAATAAAAACATTCCTTCATGATACAGTTAAAATAGATACAAATACATTCCGTTTAAGCGATGGTTCTGGTGTTTCGAGGTATAATTATTCCAGTCCAGACCATTTTATTAAACTATTAACCTGGGCTTACAATAATAAAACCGTATGGGATAAATTTTTAAATACCTTTCCAATTGGTGGATGGGATGGTACACTTGAAGACAGAATGCAAAGTGAGGAATCATTAGCAAAAATTATTGCAAAAACTGGTACGCTATCTGGAGTAAGTTGCTTATCTGGGTATATATTTACAACGCGGGGCGATCCACTCGCTTTTTCAATATTAATGAATGGGTATGTTGATGAAGCAAAACCATTTCGTAACCTACAGGATAAAATTGTCAACGCGCTGACAGAAATAAAGTTATGATCAAACCAGCAGGCTTAAAGTCAGAAGCAAATATTGGTGTAATAAGTCCCTCTTACTGGATTGCCGAGGACGTATTGAAAAATACTGCAGAAATATTTTCCAGCCGAAATTTCCATCTCACATTTGGCAAGAGCATTAAGGCAAAGGAAGGGCCTTTTGCTGGCCCACCGGAACTAAGGGCTGAGGATTTAAACAATATGTTTTCCGATCCAAATATAGATGCCATCTTTTGTGCCCGGGGCGGCTATGGAGCAAATCGTGTCTTGCCACTGTTGAATTATGATATGATAAAAGAAAATCCCAAGATTTTCATTGGTTATAGTGACATTACTGCTTACCTCACATCTATTACTCAAAAAACAGAAATAATCACCTTCCATGGTCCCATGTTGGTATCTTATAAACATGGATTTATTGATTATAATTTTGACCAAATGATGAAAGCATTGACCAGCAATGAGAATATTGTGATTAGCCCGCCTGAAGAATTTAGTCCACATATTCTCAAGGCAGGTACAGCCAAAGGGCCGCTATGGGGTGGCAATTTGAGCCTTGTAATGAATCGTCTTGGTACTGATGGTCAAATTAATACAAATGGATGTATTCTTTTTTTAGAAGATCTCGATGAATATTTATATTCCTTTGAACGGATGTTGGTTCATTTACAGACCGCTGGTGTATTTAATAATATAAATGGTCTGATCATTGGTGAACTTATGGATATGAAAGATCAGGAAATTTCTTTTGGTAAATCAACGGATGATATTGTTATGGAAATATGCGGGGCTTTAGATATACCTATTGTGACCAATTTCCCATGCGGCCATGGAAAATACCAGGCCACATTACCTATTTCATTGCCAGTTGAATTGGAAGTCGATGAAACAGTAAAACTTAAATTTAGTGAACCGGCCGTCAATTAAGAAAAAACTATGCTGAATTATATCTGGTTTGGGTTAATGTTTATTTCTGTAGTTGTGGGCGCATTAACTGGCCGAATCGATGCTGTAACAGAAGCTGCCATCAACATGGCGAAGACAGCAGTTGAAATTGCAATTGGCCTGATCGGCATTATGGCATTATGGCTTGGTACAATGAAGATTGCTGAGAAATCCGGTTTAATTAGTATTATAGCCAAAAGCCTCCGTCCGATAACCGTACGACTCTTCCCTGATGTACCGGAAGACCATCCAGCGATGGGTTCGATAGTGTTAAACATGGCAGCTAATGTTCTGGGCTTAGGTAATGCCGCCACGCCGCTAGGTTTAAAAGCCATGGAAGAACTACAGCAGATCAATCCAAATAAAAACACTGCCACCAATGCCATGTGCACATTTCTAGCAATTAATACTTCCAGTGTACAATTGATATTACCTGCAACAGTTGTTGGACTAATGGGCGCATATGCCAGTGAAATATTCATTACAACAATAATAGCTACTGGCATGTCAACCATCGCAGCAATTATTTCCGTAAAGGGCCTAGAAAAAATGAAACGCTTTAACATTAAACCAGATGATGTACAATGATTGAGCAACTTATTCAAGGTATTAATGACTTTGCCAGATACATCATTCCCCTGTTGCTAGTGGGGATTCCTTGTTATGGTCTGGTTTTTAAAAAGGTCAAAGTTTATGAACTTTTTGTAGATGGTGCCAAAGATGGCTTTACCATTGCCATACGAATCATACCCTACCTTGTTGCAATCTTAGTAGCCATTGGAATGTTTCGCGCTTCGGGTGCGCTGGATTTGGTCTTGGCGGGACTTTCACCACTTCTTTCCCTAATTGGATTTCCACCAGAAAATTTACCTCTAGCTTTAATGCGGCCTCTTTCTGGTAGCGGGTCCCTAGGGCTACTTACTGATCTGGTAAATACACATGGCCCTGATTCAATCTACGCCAAAATTGGGGCAACCATGTTTGGGTCAACCGAAACTACATTTTACGTATTGGCCGTATACTTTGGATCAGTTGGTATCCGTAAATCACGTCATGCAATAGTCGCTGGCTTGATCGCGGATACAGTTGGCATCCTGTCTGCTGTTTATATCTGTCGCTTATTAATTGGCTGATTAGGGAAAAACTATTTGACCAGCAAAAACTTGCTTTGTGCAGTTTGATCTTCCCACTTGATTGCATAAATATACATCCCGCTGGCAAGGGAATTTCCACTAAAGTAAGCCGTATTTAATCCAGGACCACGTATTTCATTAAGCGGTGTTACAACTACCTGTCCCAGTAAATTATAGACGTCAATCTTTACATTTCCTGAAGAAGGTATTGTGAATTGAAACGTCGTGGAATTGTTAAACGGGTTAGGATAATTCCTTAGTAATGAGAATTGAATTGGAATAATTGGTTCCTGGCCAGATAGTTGCACATTAAAACCAAAGTCTGATAATACCATACCTGCCAGGCTTATTTTCTGCCACTCATCATAAATAGTCTCAAAAGGAAAGCCCATCATAAATACATGAGCAGGCTCTGAACCGCCTGGAACCAATCCGCTAAAATGAACAGCAGCTATAAGATTATTTCCATATAATAGTGCCACAGCGCCACCACTTGTAGTTGAAAACGCATCTGGGTAATTCTCCTCATAGACACCATAGTTTCCATTATCATAATTCAAGATCAGATTTTCAAACACAGTATTTTCCTGGCCTTGAACTTCATAGCTGCCAGCATCGTCCTGAGCGTAAGACCCCTTTAAATAATTACGAATAAAATTACGGTCGGTCGTACTTCCCAGATTATCCAGATCCCAGGCAATTTCGGATCCTGAGATAAAAAGATTACCACCTTGCTGGAGATAGGTTTTCACAAAGTCTTGTTCGATATCATTGAATGTTTCATCCGCTGTACTTTCATCACCAAGATTCCAGAAAACAGCATCATAATTTGTTAGATTTACGGATCCGCTGATAACAGCATCATTATCCGCAGATTCGAAGGAATATCCCCAGGGTACTAATGCATTTCCCATCGTCATTGAAAATTCATGATAAGGAAATAAAAAACTGCCATCAATACGATCAAAGCCATCTACAATTAGGATAGTTTCATTTGTCCCAGCTTTATAACTACCATACGTATCGCTGGGAAAACTCATAGTACTGTCATCACTGGCTGCTACACTCTGCATTTTGTAATAGTATGGTGTATCTGCATCAATTGGTAGAACGACCGCAGATTGATCAGCTTCGATAATATTCCCATTAAGAGCTGAAAACCAATTACCACCTTCTTGATAAAATATATTATAGCCTATAATTTGGGTTGTATCTACCGGTAGCCATGAAATTGTTAAACTATCAGAAGCATCCAAAACCTGCAATTCAGGTTTTGGGATATTACCTATTGCCCCTTCCATTCCAATGTAATATCGGGGTGTATAGCCGGAGAGTTGGCTGATATAGTAACTACGGTAACTCACCTTCCAGTCGTATCCAGATGCTTCAACTGTTAAAAAAGAACCGTCTGGATTTCTGAGTATTACCATCCTTACATGACCAGGTTTGTGGATCACGTCACCAGGTTGTAATTCATCCCAATTCTGATAAGCAACCGCAATCGAATCATCCATCATACGAGTAGAATAATGGGTAGGCAATTTCCAGCATCGAGAAACGAACCCTGAGCAATCAACACCAACGCAATGTGGACTAACACAGTAATTCTGATTACAGTCAGTAGCTTTGTCTCCAGCATACTTACCGCTTAATAGTCCGGCATCAAGCTGGTCCAATGTTCTAAATCCGCCCCATTGATAAGGTACGTGGTAGTTTGATCCAGGTTCAATCCAATCTGGTGTTTCGATTTCTACACCATTTGGATCATTGATTCTGCCATTTGTGATATTGGCAGCAGTTGCAGTCCATTGATGTTGAACATACTGATCGGCCATGGCTAATGCTTCCGCTGGTGTGACAGTTGGATAATCCTGCATGCTACGTTGGCGGTCAATTTCAATAGGCGGATCTTCCAGAACGGGAAAGTCTAACGCCTCAAAATAGTTGTCCGGTAATTCAGGCGCAGTCTCAATTGTTTCATCATAGTTCCAACTAAGAATGTGGACACCATTTGTCCTAGTATGAATCATGTTTAATGAACCATTCACATCAACATGAAACTCTTTGGATATATAGGTAAATGATATTGGCGGTATATTAAACCTATTGAGTTCAGATCCATTAGTATTTATGACCAACACTTGCCGGCGTACCTCTAATGGAATTTGATTAATAATCTTTTCGACCATTATATAGCGCAATCCGGATGGTGTTTGGCCTAAAACTCTTACAGAAGCAGTGTTCGTTTCATTAAAATGAATAATTGTGCCTTGAGCGGTAATTATACGGAATTCATTATTACCAATTCGCTCGGCACGGTCCGCAACGCGTTTAGGAAATGATTCAGAACTGGTAATAAAATTATTTCCGCCCGGTCCTATTCTCCAGGTTTGGTTATTAGATAGCAATAATAATGTGCCATTTTCTCTGTAATTTGCTTTTTCTATATGACTGATTGGTAACGGCACGGAATTAATTATTTGATTATCATGAAATGACTTAAATAATTTGTTTTGCGTATCCATTATCTGAATAACCTCATCGTCAATGAAAATAAAAGTCGGTCCGAATGGGCCTCCTGGCCCATTGCGTAGACCAATTGAATTCGTTTCCGTGCCCCATGGTAAAAACAATTTTTCTTCAAAACGAATTCCCCCAAAAAGAACATTGATGAACCAAAGGAAGGTTAATATAACGGTTACTCTCATATTGGTAAATGTAGTCAGTTATACCACTCATTTCAAGGAGTTACCAAAAACGTGTTAATTAGAGCAACATAAGCAAAGAAAAATTAGATAAAATTTTTTTAATTTAATTACTTGGAAAAATTTCAATGGCTGAGTACAAAAAAGATTTTATGCTTAAAGAATTGTATAGCGGTTGAGATTTATTGGAAGAGGAACTATTTATTTATTGTTTTAAAAGAATAAAAGTTAAACCGTAGATATTAACCAGTTGTTAACTGAAATATATTCTCTAACAATTCTTTTTCATATTTGGATAGATTGTGCTTCCGTCTGGACATAACAGTGTTATTTGCGGCTAATGCTTTATCAAGTTTATAAGTAGTATAATTATCGATGGCACTACCCCATGTAAACGATGAAATATGTCTTTTATGTATCGCTGATCCATAAAGGTTGCAGTTAATTCCTACGGTGGTACCAGTATTAAATGTTGTATTAATCCCACATTTTGAATGATCACCCATTATCAATCCCATAAATTGTAAGCCGGTATCAATAACTTCACCATTTACTGTTAATTTTACAGTACCATAATTGTTTTTCAGATT
>Ga0207961_1000143_pt1 | contig 20937 bp, 16 predicted proteins | sample Knorr_S7_td_250__FD_185596 | JGI IMG/M metagenome (GOLD analysis project Ga0207961, IMG submission 185596) | Marine microbial communities from Southern Atlantic Ocean transect - Knorr_S7_td_250_ad_252m_LV_B (SPAdes) (version 2) | ecosystem: Environmental > Aquatic > Marine > Oceanic | place... | reverse complement strand
AATTTCCACCATTTTTACAATTCGTTTTGCTGCCGCAACTGCTGCAGAGTGATCCTGTGAAAAGTTGAGTCGGATACTATCTGTACAAGCTGGATCGAATTCAGATCCAGGCGTAACTATCACCTTTGCCTGATAACGCAGTAAGCGTATAAAAGTATATAAATCTACACTAAGCGGGGGCAGTTGTGGAAAAAGATAGCTGCCAGCCTGTGGGTTTGCCGTATAGATATTAGCATCCCTGAAAGTTTGTAGTAATTCATCTCTTATTGATTCATGTTCTCGAATACGATTTTCCATCCAGCCTAAAGGTTCCTGAAACCAAGTATCAAGAACTGCTTGATTGTATCCTGCAGCACGCAAAGAAACGATCGCTTGAAGGGATTCCATTCTTTCAATCAATTTTGGTGTGCCAAATGCAACTCCAAGGCGGAATCCGCTAAGAGATTCAGTTTTTGATGGCCCCATGACAGTAATAAGATTTTCGGGCTGAACATCACAAGAACAAAGATGAGTATAGACCTCACCGCTATATAGCATTCTAGAGTATAGTTGATCAACGATTACACTAACATCATGGGTTGCTGCAAGATCTGCTATTTTTGTTATTGTAGTGTTTGAATAGACAAGACCTGTAGGATTATTGGGTGTTGAAAAGACTAAAACCTTTGCTCCTGCTTTAAATGCGTCTTCAATTCGATTGAGATCTGGGCTGTTTTCAGATTGAGAATCCTTGTAGTTTAAAGGAATGGATATAATGTCACCTCCGAAAAACTTAACAAGTTTACGGTTAGCATAATAGTCGGGATCAACTACAGCAACTTTTGTCCCAGCATCAACCGTTGAACCAAGTGCCAAAAATAATGCGCCTTGAGTTCCAGGAGTTATAATCAATTCGCTATTAGCTTCAATTGACCGACCAGTAAACTTCCCAAGTCTAGCAGCCAGTCTTTTTCGTATTTCGGCCGATCCTCTATACTCAGTATACGCTTGACAGCCACCTCTACTAAAACCCTCTTTCCAAGCTGCATCAGAACTAGGCGATGGAGGAAAAGCATCTACATCTCCGTGAGAGAAATCAACATGAACTCCCTCAAGTTTATCGCCAAGCATAATTATATTAAGATCTCCTAGATTTTGTCGGACTTCCTGACCAGGAGCATTATTTGTTTCAAGACCTTTAAATTTTTCATCAAGTGTCATTATCTTGTAATTTTAAAAACAATTTATATCAAATGAAGAATATTATGAAAAATAGAATAGATAATTATATTAAAGTTTGTCTTACTGTGATATCTGGGTCAATTTTACTTGTATTAATGATGATAGGAGGTTTATTTACTTACGTATTCTTTTTTGATACCACTGAAACAACTCAAGTTGATAGAAGACAAGAGCACGTAGATCAACATATTAGAGAGGCAGAAAAGTTAGAGGAGATAATCAAAGTTTTAGAAGAAATAAATAAAAATTTAGATGAAAGAAAAAATTAAAAAATTTTACAAGTCAGAATTATATATAAAAATAGTTTATACAATTCCTGCTTTAGTAAGTGGAGGAATAGCTTTTCTGATGTTTACTGTCTTCTCAATTCAAATTATATATGCAATTTTTATTAAAGAGGAGTTAACTTATGAGGATATGATTAAAGAATACAGATATAACCACAGAATTTATCATAAAAAAGATATGGAGAAGATGGATAGAATAATAGAATTAATGGAAGAAATAGATAAAAAAATAAAAATCCCACTAACGCCACATTAAATAAGAAAAGTGTTCTTGCAAAATCAGTAACTGTTGAGTAAATAATTACTTAAATATAACTTTAGCTTTGGCATCTTCCTTATAATAGATTTCATGACCTTTTACCCATTCTCCATTTTGAAAATATTGAGTTTCTGACTTAAAATCTCCATTTGATAATAATTGATAGATTCCTTTGGTTTCTGTGATACCATCTTTATTCCCTGTAACTTTTTCATGAAAAATTATTTTATCATTTTCAATCAAAATTGTAGATTTTGTATAAAATCCTACAGTAGTAAAATACCATGATACTAGACTATTTAATTCTAAGTCCCACATAATAATAGACTCTCCACCCCACATTCCATCATTTACAGAATGAGTAACTTGAATCCCATTGTCGTTTAATATTCTCCAGTATTGTACATCAAAAAGTGGGTTTTCTGGAGTTGAATTACTAAACTCTCCTTTAAATGTCTTCCCAATAAAATCTTCAAATGGTTTTAATTTTTCTGACAAGTGATTATTGTCATTATTCTGTCCAAAACTAATCAGTGGAATAAAGAATAACAGGAGAAAAAATAATCTATTCATAAAAATATTATATGCATTTTTTACTATCTATATAATTCTATTTCAATCTTTTAACTTGATCTGCGATTTCCTGATAATTTGTAAGCGTCTCTCTATATTGCATTGGATTTTCACGCAAAGATTTAGCAGTAAAGAGGATATAAGCTTTGATGTTATCTACATCATTTTTGGTAAGTTTATTTTTAAAATTTGGCATACCCTGAGAAGCTAGTTTACCTCCTAAGATAATTTCATCATAGTTTTCATAGATTCTATCCTGTGACATAGTTAAATCTGGAATAGATCCACTACCACTGCCTGTTCCAAAGTGACAGCCACTACAATTTTTTTGAAATAAGTTATAACCTTTACCTATCGTAATAGGAGTATCCTCAGTTTCTAGTAATGTGTATTGTTTTTTTAGAGATGGAAATTTTTTTGGAGGAGAAGCATTGCCATTTAACTTAAAAGTATAGATTGTACCAGGGTGAATTCTATCAACAACTTTTGCACCTTGTCCTTGAGCACCGCCCCATCCTACAGCAATAGTTATATATTGCTCTCCATCTACTAAGTATGTTATTGGAGGTGCATTTACTCCAGAGCGAACATCAAATCTCCAAAGTTCTTTACCATACTCTGCATCTCTGGCAATGAAATTACCTTCCGCATCTCCCTGAAATAGAAGGTTAGTTGCAGTTGATAACAAACCACCATTGTAATGAAATACTTGGTCGATTCCCCAAACTTCTTTTTGCCGAACCGGATCCCATGCTATTAACCTACCTTTAGATGTTCCAGGTTTTGGTGCATCTGGATGTTGATCATATACAGTTGGTAGGTAGAGCTTCGAAGGAATGCTTGTATTATATCCCATTCCACTTGACGGTCTATCAGGTGAAACAAATACTTTCTCTGGGTCATAGTAATATTTTCCTGAACGTTTTAAACTAGGAATGTATACATAGCCAGTATTGTGACTATATGACATAGGATGCCAATTATGTCCTCCGTGGGAACTAGGTGTAATCCAATGGACCTTTTTATCATCATAACGAGCACCCTCAACTTCAATAGGGCGGCCATTATTATCGATTCCTTTAGCCCAGTTCATATAAGTATAAGCTTGTGCAGAAACAAGTTCTCCATTTGTACGATCGATAACATAAAAGAAACCATTTTTTGGTGCTTGAATCAGAACTTTCTTTGTTGTTTTATCAATTGATAGATCTGTTAAAATAATAGGTTGTGTTGCTGTATAATCCCATGTATCTCCTGGGGTTGTTTGGTAGTGCCATAAGTATGAACCATCATCAGGATTCAATGCAACGATACTAGATAAGTATAGGTTGTCACCACCTTCTGGGCTTCTTATTTTTCTATCCCAGTGAGTTCCATTTCCAACTCCAATATATAGTTGATCTAATTCTTGATCATAGACAATTGCATCCCATACCGTTCCACCACCACCTTGTTTCCACCACTCTCCAGTCCAAGTATTAGCTGCAGTTTCAAGATCAGGATGTTCATAAGGATTATTAGGATTTCCAGGAACGGTATAAAATCTCCATGCTTTTTCCCCAGTTTCTGCATTATATGCTGTTACATAACCTCTAGCTTTAAATTCTGCACCTCCATTACCTATAATAACATTCCCCTTAACGATTCTTGGTGCTCCAGTTATGGAGTATCTATAACCATCTTTATCTGAAACGGTCATCACACTCCATTTGAGTGTTCCATTTACAGCATCTAGAGATATAAGACGACCATCCAAAGTACCTAATATTATAGCACCTTTGTAAAGAGCTACTCCTCTGTTTACTACTCCACAGCATAGATTTAGTGCTTTTTCATATGGTACTTCTGGATCATACTTCCAAATGATTGATCCTTTTCTAGCATCAACTGCATATACCGTACTCCACGGACCTGTGAAAAACATAATACCGTCAACAACTATTGGAGTTGCTTGGATACCTCGTTTTGTACCAAGTTGGATAGCCCAATGTAGACTCAACTTGTCAATGTTTTTTTTATTTATTTCTTTCAACTCACTATATCTATCTTCATTATAGTTAAGTCCGTAAGTAATCCAGTCTTTATGATCCTTATCAGCTTCTAATAAAGCATTATCATCAATTTTAATGGTCACATTTCTAATATGTTCTTTGGATCCTTTCTTATAAGTTTCACCCGATTTGCATTGATATAACCCGAGCAATAATAAGCTAAAAATTACTAGTTGGAAGAGATAATTTTTCATTAAATTTCAACAAAACTATTTATCATTATTTAGTAAATATAATAGTAATAATTGTAGATTGAATATATGAAGAGACTGTTAAAACCCTTTTTTATTTTGAGTTTTAATAAATTATGTAAAATAATTTTAGGTTTAATTATCTGTTTAAGTTGTAATCAAACTTTAATTTATGATCTTATTATTAAAGAAGGGGAAGTTTATGATGGAACAGGTTCAGAAGGTGTTATAATCGACATAGCAATCAAAGATGATTTCATAGTAAAGATTGGATATTTAGATAATGCAAAAGCTAAGCGTGTTATCAATGCTAAGGGCTTAGTTGTTGCTCCTGGATTTATAGATGTTCATACACATCTAGAACCTCTTATGAGATTATCAAACTGTGAAAGTCATATAAGACAAGGTGTAACAACAAGTATTGGAGGTCCTGATGGATCCAGTCCATGGCCTTTTGGAAAATATTTAGACTCATTAAAAAAAATTGGTGTGGGCATGAATGTAGGTTATTTAATCGGACATAATACAGTAAGAAAAAATATTATGGGATTAGAAAATAGAACTCCCTCCTCTGAGGAATTAGATAAAATGAAACAACAAATTATCATGGGGATGGATGAAGGTGCATTTGGAATATCAACAGGTTTAAAATATTTACCAGGAAATTTTTCACAAATAGATGAAGTGATATCATTATCTAAAGAAGCTTCAAAAAAGGATGGAATTTATACTTCTCATTTACGAGATGAAGGTTTAAATGTAATTTCTGCAGTTCAAGAAGCTATTAATATTTCAAAAGAAGCAAATATCCCTGTGATTTTAACACATCATAAACTGATTGGTAAACCTATGTGGGGGAAAAGTAATAAAACCCTTGATTTGGTAGATTCTGCTAGAATGGTAGGTTTAAATATAGCTATAGATCAATACCCTTATGATGCAAGTTATACAGGAATCTCAGTTTTAATACCGACCTGGGCAAGAGCTGGTGGTCAAAAAGAATTTATTAAGCGTATTTCAAACCCCAAACTTAAAGACAGTATAAGATCGGGAATAATTTTTAATCTTTTAAATGATAGAGGAGGTGGTGATTTAGATAGAGTACAATTTGCAAAAGTAGAATGGATGAAAGAACTTGAAGGAAAAACTTTAAAGTATTGGTGTGAGATAAAAGGATTAGATCCTAATTTAGAAAATGGTGCAGAGCTTGTGATTGAAGCACAATTAAATGGTGGAGCATCTTGTGTTTTTCATGCTATGGATGAGAATGATGTTGAAAATATCATGCAACATCCACAAACCATGATTGCTTCTGATGGGAGACTTGTTCAACCTGGTGATGGCCATCCTCATCCTAGATGGTATGGTACTTTCCCAAGAGTTCTGGGATACTATGTGAGAGAAAAAAAGATACTTTCTTTATCAAATGCAATTTATAAAATGACATTTTTACCAGCTCAGACATTTGGATTAAGAGATCGTGGGATAATTAAAGAAGGCATGAAAGCAGATATTACTATTTTTAATCAGAATACCATTATTGATAAATCTACTTTTGATTTTCCACATCAATATCCAGAAGGTATTTATTATGTTATTGTTAATGGACAGTTGGCAATTGATAATGAAGAATTTAAAAATATTAAGGCTGGAAATATTTTAAGAAAAAATACCGTTTTGGAATAAAAATTTTAGAGAGGATTCACAATATAAAAGAAAGACTCAATTATAAAGTAAATCCTCAGTCTGTGGAGCCAGAGGGACTCGAACCCTCGACCTCTTGACTGCCAGTCAAGCACTCTAGCCAACTGAGCTATGGCCCCATTAATAGTTAATCCATTAGTAAAAAAAAGAAAATTTTAATTCTGTTCGTCATTTTCCCAACCCGTATCTTTCAATGCAGGATCATTTTCTTTTTTAAGAAAATCCACTTTAGACATTGATTCAGACTCCCAATTCAAAATAGCATCATTTGGAACAACTTTAATTGGTTCTTTCCATGCACTAGAAGATTCATTATAAGCCAAATTTGATTGAGAACAGTAACATGAAATAATGGACCATCTTGGATTTTCTGATAAATTAGCAGCTGATCGATGAAGAATATTGCTATGAAATATTAAAGCGTCCCCTGCATTTAACTCAGAATAAACTATTTCCATTGTTTTCAATGCATTGTCTACCATTTCCATATCTGCACCTACTTGTTCACCTTTAAAACCATGATTTAATCTGCCTAATTTGTGAGACCCTTTTATAAATTGAATGCACCCATTTTCTTTATTTGCTGGAGATAAAGCTACCATAATACTAATTAACTGGTTTGGAAACATAAACTGGTTTTTATACCAATACCCATAATCTTGGTGCCATTCCCATGCCCCTCCTACTCTTGGTTTTTTTTGCAATAATTTCGAATGAAAATGACATACTGGAGAATCACTTTCTAACAATTGAGAAATCGAATTAACTACTTTTTCACTCCTGGCTAAATATCCAAAAATGTTATCCCCAGGAGTAAACCAAAGAGATAATTTTGTTTTTTTCCCAGATTCATCATTTAGATCTAGTACATTATCACTAATAGAAGAATCTTTAGATGCATAATCTAATAAATTATCAATTTCTTCTTTACTACAAAATTCTTTTAGTATAAGGTATCCATCCTTATCGTATAGACTCATTTGATCTGAAGACAAATATTTTTTCATAATTACTATTACAAACTAACATACATTTTTAAAAGTTCAAAATGCTAATATTTTTTTTTGTACATTTAATTCCATTTTCACTAAACAATATAAAAAATGAAAAAGTATATTATCCTATTATCATTAACATTCTGTTGCTTTACTCTATTTGCACAAGAAGATTCATTACAACAAAAAGTTGACACCACCAAGAATGAAAAAAAGAAAAAAGGACTCCCACTAGAACCTGGAAGAACTATAAATATAGATACCGATGAAGGATCATGGATGTCATTAGACGTTAGTCCTGATGGAAAGACAATTGCTTTTGATCTTCTAGGTGATATTTATATGATGCCTATAACCGGAGGTAAAGCTGAAAGATTTACATTTGGAATGGCATTTGATTCACATCCAAAATTTTCTCCTGACGGAAAAGATCTTTTATTCATTTCGGATAGAACAGGTGGATATAATGTATGGATAAAAAATATTGAATCCGGAGACTCAACACAAGTAACTAAAGGTGATAATAATAATATGCAATCTGCTGAATGGACGCATGATGGAAAATATATCGTTGTTGTTAAGGGTAAAAGAAATTTAAAACTTCATCTACACCACAGAGATGGAGGAAGTGGGACGGAATTAATAAAGGAGCCAAAATCACTAAAAATTGTTGAGCCAGCTTTTGGAAAAGACGATAGATATATCTGGTATGCAAGAAGAACCAATTCTTGGCAATACAATGCTAGATTTCCTCAATATCAATTATCAACATATGACAGAGAAACTGGTGAAATAGAAATGCAATCATCAAAGTATGGATCGGGTTTTTCTCCAACACTTTCTTCAAATGGAAAATGGTTAGTCTATGGTACTAGATACAATGATCAAACAGGTTTAATTCTCAGAGACTTACAAGATGGTAAAGAAAAATGGCTTGCCTACCCAGTACAAAGAGACGATCAGGAATCTCCCGCGTCTCTCGGAGTTTTGCCAGCAATGTCTTTTACTCCTGACAATAAAAACTTAATTGCTTCGTATGGAGGAAAATTTTATAGCATCCCCATATCCGGTGAAGATGCTATTAACATTCCTTTTAAAGTAAAAGAAGATTATGAGCTTGGTCCTATTTTAAAATTTAATTATCCAATAGAGGATTCTAAAAGTATAAAATCAAGTCAAATAAGAGATGCCAAAGTATCTCCTGATGGCTCTAAAGTTGCTTTCACTGCGTTCAACAGACTCTATCTGATGAATTTGAGTGATAGTGTTCCTAAGAGGTTAACTAAATTTAATATGACAGAAGCAAGCCCTGCTTGGAATAAAGATGGATCATTCATAGCTTTTGTTACTTGGGATGATAAAAATGGAGGTAATATTTACAAGGTCAATACAGTTGGAAAATCTAAACCAATAAAACTGACCTATAAATCAGCATTATATACCGAACCAGTATGGAATAATCAATCTAATAAAATTGTATTTCTAAGAGGCACATCACAAAATTTTTCTGAAGGTACTGGTCCATATTCATTTAAATCGCAAAATGAGATATGTTGGATATCTTCTAGTGGAGGAAATGTAAATGTAATTGAAAAATCTAAAGGAAGAACTTATCCTCATTTTATAAATGATAGTGATAGAATACATTTATATAGTTATTCAAAAGGATTAGTATCTATAAGATGGGATGGTACCGATGAGAAAGAAATCATAAAAGTAACAGGAATCACAACTTACAATGCTGAAAACCCATCAACTGCTGATTTTATAATTATGGCACCTAAAGGAGATCAAGCATTAGCTCAAATAAATAATGAAATTTATACATTCACAGTTCCTTTTTATGGAGGTAAGAGCATAACTATAGAACTTTCTGATGTGGATGAAGCTGCATTCCCATCTAAAAAACTTACCCAAATCGGAGGGGAATTTCCTAGTTGGAGTAATGATGCTAAAAAAATATATTGGTCATTAGGAAATGCTTTTTTTAGTTATAATATAGCTGAAGCAGACAAATTTTATAAAGAGAAAGAAGATGAAGAAGAAAAAGAAGATGAAGAAGAAAAAGAAGATGAAGAAGAAAAAGAAGATGAAGATTTTAAAGCTGATGAGATAAGAATTTCTGTGTATAGAAATAAAAATAATGTCGAAGGAAGTGTTCTTCTTCAAAATGCAAGAGTAATCACAATGAATGGTTACGAATCGTTTGAAAATGGAGATATTTTAGTTGTAAATAATAGAATAGAAAAGGTTGGCCCTACTGGATCAATAAATATTGACAAAAAAGTTAAGGTTATTAATATGTCTGGTAAAACAATTGTTCCAGGTTTTATTGATACCCATGCTCACATGTGGCCTTCATGGGGAATACATAAAAATCAAATATGGCTTTATGCAGCTAATTTGGCTTATGGAGTTACTACGACAAGAGATCCTCAAACTGCCACAACAGATGTACTAACTTATTCTGATATGGTTGATGCTGGTATGATATATGGTCCAAGAGTTTATTCTACGGGACCAGGAGTAGGCTACTGGGCATATAACATAAAAAGTTTAAAGCAGGCAAGAAAAATTTTAAAACAGTACTCCGAATATTATGATACAAAAACAATCAAAATGTATTTAACTGGAAATAGAAAACACAGGCAATGGATAATTCAAGCTGCAAAAGAACAGGAGTTAATGCCAACAACTGAAGGAGCTTTGGATATGAAACTTGATATAACACAAATTATTGATGGTTATCCTGGTCATGAACATAGTTTTCCAATTTATCCATTATACAAGGATTTTGTAAAATTAGTAGCTGAATCAAAAACTGCATATACACCAACTTTACTTGTAGCATATGGTGGACCTTGGGCTGAAAATTATTTTTATGCAACAGAAAATGTGAATGGAGATGAAAAATTGAACTTTTATACTCCAAAATCTGAATTAGATGCACTTTCAAGAAGAAGAAATGCTGGGTGGTTTATGAAAGAAGAACATGTTTTTGAGGATCATGGTGTTTTTGTAAAAGATCTGGTAGAAGCAGGAGGTATTGCAGGTGTTGGATCTCATGGTCAATTACAAGGACTTGGATATCATTGGGAACTTTGGAGCATGCAATCTGGAGGAATGAGTGAACATGATGCATTGAAAGTAGCAACTATTATTGGAGCTGAAGCAATTGGATTAGAAAATGATTTAGGAAGTATTGAAAAAGGAAAAATTGCTGATTTAGTTATACTAGAAAAAAATCCTCTAGATAATATAAGAAATACAAATACAGTAGAAATGGTAATGATAGATGGTAGATTACACAATGCATCTAATTTAGATGAAATTTATCCCGAAGAAAAAAAGGCTCCTTATTTTGAATGGCATCAAGCAAAACCTAATAAGGTTCCTGGAATTATTTTAAAATAATAAATTGCATTATAAAATTCTTTTAATTTTTTTTATTCTCTTAAGGTAATAGTCTTTAAAAAGCTGAGTTTCTATTACACCTTTAGAAGATGACGCATGGATGAAATTTTTATTATTAATTGACTTTACTTTTGAAATAACTCCAACATGAGTCACTTTTCTTCTACTTTTGCCGAAAGCAAAAAATACTAAATCTCCTTTTAAGGATTTATTTAATGAAATTTTTTTTCCAAGTTCAATCTGTTCACCAGTAGTCCTGGGAATTCTTATGCCTGCAGACTCAAAAGATTTAACAAGTAATCCTGAACAATCAATTCCCTTTCTTGTATTACCACCCCACTTATATGGTGTACCTAAGTAAGATCTCGCCTCAGAAATAACATTATTTATTTTATTTTTCCTAGTTATCTTTTTAGATGATACGCAACTAGAAAATAAAAAAATTAAAGAAAAGAAAATTATAAGATATCCCTTCATAAATTCATTTTTTTAAAATTAAAAATAAATCCAAATTATTAGAATCATCTTTTTGCAAAAAATAATCATCAACACTAATAGAAGAAACTAAAGAATGATTTTGATTTTTTAACTTATTTCTATTTAATCTATTTAAAATTTCATATGGTATTTTATAGAGACCTGATGGAAGCATTTTTTCCAAATTAAAAATATCTAACTTTTTAAATTTTTGAACTGATTTTTTATTGTCATCATAATAACTCATAACCTTGTCATTTCCAGTAATTCCTCTCATCTCAACATTATCAAATGATTTTAAAGCAATTTTCATTAATGACTCTGAAGTATACTCTCTAATATGCCAAGGATTTCTAGTTAGTGTCATTAAAATATTTGGAGTAGTTATAAGTGCCTTCCCTCCTGGTCTTAACAACCTATAAATTTCTTTAATAAAAAGTACATCATCTTTAATATGCTCAATTACCTGAAATGAAATAATTGTATCAAAAGAATTATCAGAAAATAAACTAACAGGAGGAAACGATGATGTATTAAACTTATGAGAAGGATATTTTTCTTTAAGCAAATTTATAACAGACTCAATTTTATCTAATGCAGTAAATGATTTTGCTTTTTTTTCTATCAAACCTATACCTCTTCCCTCACCACACCCAAGTTCTAAAACGTCACCATTTATAAATTGCAAGGCTTCTACATAAGCCCTATACAATCTTTGATGCAAAGGATTATCAGATGTGATTTTATCTGAAGTTATTTCAGTGGTATAAATTGCCATTATGTAAAAATAATATTCCATTGGCTTTTAATACAATAATTCTAATAAATTGAATCATTATTTAGTGAATTAAAATCCTGACAATTATTTTGTATATTGAAATAAATTGAAAAAATGAAAATTTTACGTATCACATTATATTTCTGCATATATTTTTCCTTCTATGTTTCATTTAGTCAAAATTCCATTATTTCAGAATATTCTAAAGAATTAGATACCTACAATTTCAGTGATCCAAACCCAATTCCTATACTTTTAAAGAATACTAAAATTTATCCTTACTTCACATTTGACGGTTACCAGATAAATAGTATAAAAGAAAAATTCAAAGTAATAGAACTTGAAAATGACTATGTTAAAGTATTTGTGACACCAGAACTAGGAGGAAAAGTATGGGGTGCAATAGAAAAATCAACTGGTGAAGAATTTATTTATAGAAATGAAGTAGTCAAATTTCGTAATATTTCAATGCGTGGACCTTGGACTTCAGGAGGTATAGAATTTAATTTTGGAATTATAGGTCATCATCCTTCAACAGCAACACCTGTAGACTACATAATACAAAAAAATGATGATGGTAGTGTGAGCTGCACAGTGGGTAATATTGATTTACCTTCTCGAACACAGTGGAGAGTTAAAATTACACTTCCAAATAACCTTTCTGCTTTTCATACCGATGCATTATGGTACAATCCTACTCCCCTTCAACAATCTTATTATAATTGGATGACAGGAGCTGCACCAGCTCGTGATGATCTTGAATTTTATACTCCAGGAAACATTTATTTGGAACATAGTGGAGAAGAAAAAAACTGGCCCTTTAATAATGATGGAAAAAATCTATCAAAATACAATCAAAATAATTTTGGACCTAGCAAATCGTATCATGTAGTAGGTGAATACAATGATTTTTTTGGAGGATATTATACTAAAGATGATTATGGATTTGGACATTGGGGAAATTACGAAGATATACCAGGACAAAAATTGTGGCTTTGGTCACAGTCTAGAGCTGGCGGAATATGGGAAGATCTACTAACTGATACTGATGGACAATATATTGAATTTCAGGCAGGAAGATTATTAGTACAATTTTCCCCATCAGAAGATGAAAATCCGATAACTCAAGTAAATTTTGAACCATATGTTTCTGACCAATGGAAAGAAGTATGGTTTCCATTAAAAGAAATTGGAGGACTTAAAGATGCTTCCCCATATGCTGCAATGAACATTGAAAAAACAAATGATTCTTTAATAATAAAAATAAATCCATTTAAACACACACACAGTGAACTCCATGTTATATCTGATAACAAATTATATTATACAGAAGAGATTAACTTAAAGCCAATGGATGTCTTCAAAACCAAATTACCTTATAAAAGCAAAAATAATTTTGAGGTTGAAATAAAAGATTTAGACTTACATTATGTATCTGATCCTAACTTAAATATTATTGCTCGTCCTTTTACAACAGATAACAAACTAAAATCTCAAAACACTTTAGAAAAACTCTATCTAAAAGCAAGAGAAGATATTAGCTACAGACAATACATAGAAGCAGAAAATAAATTAATAGAAATTATATCAAAAGACCCATATCATATAGAAGCAAGATCTGACCTGGGAGAATTATTTTATAGAAAAGGAGAGTATATAAAAGGACTTGAAATAATTAATAAAGGATTAAGCATAGATACTTATAACCCTTCACTAAATTATATTGCAGGAATTATTTATAAAGCAACCCATGATAATATAAACGCCAAAGAAACATTTGGATGGGCTGCAAGATCCATTAAATATAGATCAAATGCATTTTCTCAAATGGGTGATATCTTCCTAAAAGAAAAAAAATATGGTAAAGCTATTGACTATGCTAATAAAGCATTAAAATTTAATAGTGAAAATATTCCAGCCATGGAAATTTTAGCTATCGCATATAGAAAAAATAATAATATTTCAGATGCCACTACATCCTTAGAAAAAATTTATGATTTAGATCCACTCCATCATATTATACCCTACGAAAAATATTTAACTATAACTAATTATGAAAACAGAGAATTAGTAATTAATTCTCACAGATCAGAACTAGCATATCAAACTTATTTAGAACTGGCAATAAGTTACTATAATAGAGGATTAATAGATGAAGCCATTAAACTTTTAGAACTTGGTCCAAATGAATCAATTAATAAGATTTGGGAAAGTTTTCTCATAAAAGATAAAGACAAATTAAAAGGTGTAATGCAATCTTCTTTAGTTGATTTTGTTTTTCCATTCAGAAGAGAAACTATTGAAGTATTAAAATGGGCAGATTCTATCATATCAGACTGGAAAATAACTTATTTTCTTGGCCTTAATTTATGGGGAAAAAATAGAATAGATGAAGCCATTGAAAAATTTATATCACTAAAAAATGTTCCTAACCATTCTACTTTTTATCTTTCCCGCGCACACCTTCTAAAAAATGTAAAACAAATAGACCCCCTAAAAGATCTTAAAAAAGCATACACATTAGATGCATCTAATTGGAGAGTTGCAAAAGCCTTAGCAAATTACTATATGTCAAAAGAGAAAAATAAGGATGCTCTTGGAATAATAAAGAAAACATACAATCAAAATAAATCCAATTACATTATAGGAATGGATTATGTTAAAACATTAATAGAATTAAAAAAATATAAAACTGCAGTATCATCTCTTAATAAATTACATATTCTACCATATGAACATGCAGGAGAAGGAAGAGATTTATATACAAACGCTTATTTTGGATCAACTATGGAAGAAATAAACAAAAAGGATTATAAGAAAGCAATTAATCTAATAAATACTTCTAAAGAATGGCCTGAGCAATTAGGAGTAGGAAAACCATATAATGTAGATGAAAGAATTCAAGATTACTTACTTTTCCATTGTTATTCTAAACTAGATAATAATAAGGCAGAAAAATATCTTAAAAAGGTAATTGATTACTCAAGGAGTAACATCAAAAATAAAAGTTTTTCACATTCGTTAGGGCTAAAAGCTATAAAAAAATTAGAAGGTATAGAAGCAAGTAAAAAATTTTCAATACAATTATTAAATAGCAATCATGGTTCATCAGAAGAAACAAAGTGGATAATAAATAATTTTTTTAATACCAAAGGAGGTCCAATTAATCAAGAATTGAATCAAAATTTTAAAATAATAAATGAAATACTGATGCTGAATTAAGTTCTATATTTAAATAAACATTTCTCCTATTAATTCAATTAAACTCTATGAACAAAAAAAAAGACATAATATTTGGAACTAGACCGGTTATAGAAGCTCTAAATTCAAGAAAAACTATAGAAAAAATTTTTATTCAAAAAAATATCATCAAAGAAGCTATCCAAGAAATCAAATTCCTGGCATCAAAACAGAAAATTAATATATCGCTTGTACCAAAAGAAAAATTAAATAGAATAACTAGAAAAAATCATCAGGGAGTTATATGTTATATTTCTCCAATCCCCTACCAACCCCTTGATGAAATTATTCAAAGATGTTATGAAAATGGTAAAGACCCAATTGTACTAATTTTAGATAGAATTACTGACACAAGAAATTTTGGTGCTATAACACGCGTTGCAGAAGCTGCTCAAGTAGATGCAATTATTATACCTAACAAAGGAGGTGCATTAATAACAAGTGATGCCATAAAAACTTCAGCAGGAGCATTAAATTATGTGTCAATTTGTAAAGTTGAAAGTTTAAAAAATACAGTTAATCAATTAAAAGAAAGTGGGTTAAATATTGTATCGTGTAATGAAAAAGCAAAAGATAGTATTTTCAGTATTGACTATCTAACTCCTACAGCAATAATCCTAGGCTCTGAAAAAAATGGAATTTCATCATCACTTCTAGATCTTAGTGATAATAAAGTAAAAATACCTATGTATGGAAAAATTGATTCATTAAATGTTTCTACAAGTACTTCAATTATTTTATATGAATTAATTAGACAAAGAACCAAATAGACTTATAATATTTTTCTAAAAATATCATTCACTTGTTCATTTTCTATTAAAAAAGAATCATGACCATAAATAGATTTAATAAGATTATAATTAACATTTAACCCTTTTTTATGTAACTCTTTATATGTTTTGTATCCAAATTCTGAAGGAAACAAAATATCGCTATCTACATCCAAAATTTCTATTTTAGATGAAATTTTTTCCAAAGATTTAATGCTATTATTTCCATCACTTGTATCTACTGTTTTTAATATTTGATTCATAAGAAGATAAGAGTCCACTGTAAACTTATTTTTTAAAAGATTACCATGATAAATCAACCAATCTTCAACTTCAAATAAATGTTTTTTAATACTTTTTCTTCTATTATATCTAAATTCAAATGAAAGAGGTGTTCTATAAGATATCATCGCATGCATTCTAGCATCAAATATTGGATTATTAGAATTTAACAATATATTCTCCTGCAATTTGCAATTTGCAATAAGCCAATCTGAAGCCCTCCAATCAGCGGCTATAGGTACTATTATTTTAAATAAATTTGGTTTAAGACATGCCATCTCCCACACAATTTCACCACCTACAGATCCTCCAACTAAAGCATGTACATCAGTGATTCTCATTTCAGATAGAGCGTGCAAAAATAATTTTGCAATGTCTTTAGTTATAAAATCTCTATAATTTTTTATATATATTCCATCATATCCATTTCCAGGAATATTAAATGCTAAAACAGTAAATTTTTTTAAGTCTATCCCTAAATTATTACCAACTACTTTATTCCACCATCCATCTTTACCAGCAACATTTGAATTTCCCGTAAGTGCGTGGACAATAATTATAAGAGGAGCATCTCCTATTTTTCTACCAAATAATTCATAAGACAAAAAAATTTTATGAGAAGCATTAGATTCAGTCAAATAATTTTTAATAACTATTTTCTTAAGCATCTATAAATCTAAAATTATTTTATTTTGATTTTAAACCTGTTAAATCAGAACTACTTCTTATTTTATTACCCATCCCATCAATTAATTCTATTCCATACTTTCTACAGACAACAGCCTCAGGTATTTCTGTATTATGTCTATCTCCACCATTGGTAAAAATATCAGGTTTAATTTTCTCTAAACTTTTACAAACTGTACTATCTTCATCAACACATAAAAACACTTCATCAACCCACTTAATTGCTTTTATGATTTTAATCCTATCCATTTCATCCATAAAAGGTTTTCCTTTTTTTAAAACACACTGTTTATTATTATTAACTATGACAATAAGATAATCACCAAGTTTTTTAGACATTTCAATATATTCTAAATGACCTACATGAATTGGATCAAAATAACCACTTATAGCAACTTTTTTCATTTCTTTAATTTTAATAACAATATATACTATTTAAGTAATATTTTTGAATTATGAATATACTTTTATTAGGTTCTGGAGGACGTGAACATGCGTTTGCATGGAAAATCTCAAAAAGTAAATTATGTAAAAAACTATTTGTAGCTCCAGGAAATGCTGGCACACAAAACATTGGTGAAAATATAAATTTAAATATTAATGATTTTAATGAAATTAAAGATTTCGTTATAAAAAATAAGATAGAATTAGTAGTAGTTGGTCCTGAAGAACCTCTTGTTAGAGGGATAGTTGATTTTTTTAATAATAATTCCGAATTAACAAATGTTAAAATTTTTGGTCCAAGTAAAAAAGGGTCTCAATTAGAAGGAAGCAAAGATTTTGCTAAAGAGTTTATGTTTAGAAATAATATTCCCTGTGGTAAGTCAAAAACCTTTAATAAAGAAACTATAGATGAAGCATTCAAATTTTTAAAAACTATGAAAGCTCCATATGTTTTAAAAGCTGATGGTTTAGCTGCTGGAAAAGGTGTCATAATTTCTAATAATATTGAAGAAGCTAAAAAAAATCTAAGTAATATGCTTTTAAATGAGCAATTTGGTGAAGCAAGTAAAAATGTTTTAATAGAAGAATTTTTAGATGGTATTGAAGTTTCTGTGTTTGTAATTTCTGATGGAAAAAACTACATAATTCTACCAGAAGCAAAAGACTATAAAAGAATTGGAGAAAATGATACAGGCTTAAATACTGGAGGAATGGGAGCAGTATCTCCTGTAAACTTTGCTACTAAACAATTCTTACAATTAGTAGAAGAGTCAATAATAAAACCTACTGTGGATGGATTAAATAATGAAAATATAAATTTCAAAGGTTTTATTTTTGTAGGACTAATGAATGTACAAGGAAAACCCTATGTAATAGAATATAATGTTAGAATGGGAGATCCTGAAACTCAAGTTGTAATTCCTAGAATAAAAAATGATTTTGTTGATATTATTGTAAAATGTGTTAACAATAGAATTAAAGAAATAGAATTAGAAATTGAAAAAAAGTTTGCAACAACAGTTATACTAGCATCTAATGGATATCCCGAAAAATATTCTAAAGGAGATATAATATCAAATCTTAAAGAAAAAAATGAGAGTATAATTTTTCATGCTGGCACAAAATTACATGATAACAAAGTGGTAACTAATGGAGGAAGAGTTATCGCTTGTACTGGATTGGGAAATGATTTAAACTCTGCACTAAATAATTCCTATGATTTAGCAAAATCTATATCATGGAAGAATAAATATTATAGAAAAGACATAGGAAAAGATTTATTAAATAAATAATTAAATGAGAGTATTTTTAATTCTGTTAATTCCTTTTTTATCCTTATTATCATCATGTACAAAAAATACCATTTATTCTAATTATTACATTTTTAATGAAAATAAATGGTACGCAGATTCAACAATTGTTTTTAAATTTAACAGTCTAGAAAATAAAAAATTAAATATTAACCTGAGTATTAATTATACAGTAGACTATCCATTTCAAAATTTTTATTCATCATATTCACTACTTGATTCAAATAAAAAAATTATAAATTCCAAAATGATAGAATTTGATTTATTTGATAAAAAATTTGGCATACCAAAAGGTTCTGGGCTATTAAAACAATATACCATAGACTCATTAATTTTTCAAATAGATTCTTTAAGTAAACAATCAGAATATACTTTTCTAATAAAACAATCTATGAGAAAAGAAACATTAAATGGAATTAATTCTATAGGATTAATTATTACAAATGATTAATCATCTGTAGAAGAAGACTCAGCATCATTAAATAATAATGCAATAGAAAATCTCATAGTTTCTGCAAGTGGATGATTTTGATCTATGGTTGAAATATAAGAAAAATCTAATCCCAAATTATTATATTTTAATCCCGCACCAAATGTTAAAAATTTTCTTCCTCCTTTATCATTATTTTCAAAAAAATATCCTCCTCTAAGAGCAAACATTTCTCTGTACCAATATTCAAGACCCGATGAAATAGTAAATTCTTTAAGTTCTTCTGAAAAACCATTAGGAGCATCTGAAAATGATGAAAACATACCACTCAAAACTGATCTATTTGGATTTTTTCCTTTTAAAATTTTTGGTTTATTTGTTAATGGATCCATAACATAGTTTCCTAAATTATCTTTTTCATATATAGGAGGTGTAGGAACTAATAATTTATTAAAATCTAGAGCTATAGTTATTGAATTATACTGATCAATATATGTCTTTAAAGCAGAGCCAAATCTTAGATTAATAGGAATAAAATCTAAATTTTTTGAACTTCCATATGTTATTTTACCACCAATATTTGAGAAATGAGATCCGAATGATAGTTCACTAGTTCTATTTAATAATGTTATCTCCTTATTGTAGTATAAGCCTAAATCTACTGAAAAACTACTTCCAGATTTAGAATCAGAATAATTTGATATACTACCCGATAAATTTGACCATATATATCTAGTTGTTCCACCTAAAGATAAATTATTTGTCAACTTTCTAGAATAAGTAAAAGCTGTACTTAATTCTTTAGGATTTTCAATACCTAATGACATACCTTGATTATCAGTCAATTGTATTTCTCCTAAATCAAAATATTTCATATCTAAACTAATTGCTTGAATCTTATCAATTTTATAAAAACCAGATAAATAAGATATGGCCATATCATCTACAATTTTTCCTAACCAAGGGACATAAGAGAGACTAAATCCATATTTTTTTTCTATAAAAGCAAGCTTTGCATTATTCCAATGTACAGAATTAGCATCAGCAGAAGTTGCAACGCCAGTTTCTCCCATTGCAGAACCTCGCGAATCTGGAGAAATCAATAAAAAAGGAACGGCAGTAATAATTGGTCTTCTTGAACTATCCTGACCAATAAATGTTGTTTGTGGAAACAAATTCTGAGATACGATAATAAAAATAAGAGTTAATAAATATTTCATAAATTAATATGTTTTTATCATTTTATTAAATGTCGTAATAGATGAATTATCATATAAATTTTTAACATGCAATTTATATATATAAATTCCCTGAGGCAAAATATTATTATTCATATCATTTCCATTCCAAATAATTCCATCTACATGAGAATTTGAATATTCTAATATTTCTTCATAATGATATAATTTAGTACCTCTCAAATCAAATACTTCTAAATGAATAAATAAAGGTTGTTCTCTACTATCATGATCAAAACTAAATGTAGTTTCATAGGAAAAAGGATTAGGATAATTCATTAAATTATAAAGATTAAACAAATTATTATTATCAATAACAAATACAACTGACTTAGATGACAAATTATTGTGTGTATCACTAACTTTAATTTCAATTTTATGCTTTCCAACCTCAAGTCCATTCAAAGGATATCTAATTACTCCTTGTTTATATTCATTTTTAGAAGTTATAAAGTAATCATTTAATTTAATTTCTATTGTATCATCAACAATTGCTCTCATAGTATGGAAAGGATTTATTTCCGTTATATTGATACCATTTAAATCAAATAAATCGACAATTAAAAGTGGATCTTTTGAGACTGAA
>Ga0207961_1000140_pt1 | contig 21112 bp, 14 predicted proteins | sample Knorr_S7_td_250__FD_185596 | JGI IMG/M metagenome (GOLD analysis project Ga0207961, IMG submission 185596) | Marine microbial communities from Southern Atlantic Ocean transect - Knorr_S7_td_250_ad_252m_LV_B (SPAdes) (version 2) | ecosystem: Environmental > Aquatic > Marine > Oceanic | place... | reverse complement strand
GGTGGGACACTAGTTATTGGCCTTGACCACTATATCGGAAACCCTGACAGCTATAGCTGGTCAAAAGATCTCAATGTGCACATGAGCCTATTAAGCGAGCAGGACTGGCTAAATATATTTTTAGAGTCAGGGCTCTCAGGTTGTAAAAGCTGGAGAGCTAACTCTTCAAAAGATTTTCCGGGAACTTTGGTTGTAACCGGCGACCTTATTGACTAGAGCGCTTTCTCCATAAGTTTATTTAATCGTTTGACGAAACCAGCTGGATTATCCAGTTTTACACCCTCTTGCAAGAGTGCCTGTTCATAAAGAAGCAAAGCACTATCATCAAAAGATTTTCCCTTGCGCATGGTAATTAGTTTTTTGACAATCTGATGATCTGGATTGATCTCTAAAATCGGCTTTACCTCTGGCATACCTGCCTGACCGGTTGCACGCATTATTTCCTGCATCTGGGCGGTTGGGTCATTTTCATCAGCGACGATACAGGATGGAGAATCGCTTAATCTGTTGGATGCTTTCACATCTTTAACCTTATCGCCTAGAACAGATTTTATTTTTTTTATTAGTGGCTTGACCTGTTTCTCTTTATCCTTATCAGACTCTTTTTTTAGGTCATCTGCTGCTCCGCTTCGGTTTACTGATTTAAGGTCTTTTTCTTTATAGGTCGGTATAGATGGCATAATAATCTCATCAATCTCATCATCAAGTATTAGTACCTCTATATCTTTTTCTTTATACATTTCCAAAAGTGGAGACTCTCGTAATGCTGAATCATTCGTGCCTGTAATATAGTAGATAGACTTTTGATCACTGTCCATACGGTCAACATAATCCTGTAGAGAGACATACCCGTCCTCTTTTGTAGACTTAAACCTAAGCAGGTCTGTCAACGCTTCTTTGTGCTCATACTCTTGGTAGACGCCTTCTTTTAGCAGTCTTCCAAATTCATTGTAGAAGCCTTCATACTTATCCTTATTCTTGGATATGATTTTAATTTTATCTAAAACCTTTTTAACAGAGTTTGATTTAATCTTTGCCATAATACGGTTTTGCTGCAGGATCTCTCTGCTTACGTTTAGCGGGAGGTCCGAAGAGTCAATCACGCCCTTGACAAAACGAAGCCATGTTGGAAGCAATTCTTTGTCATCGTCTGTGATAAATACACGGTTTACGTAGAGCTTAACACCTGGCTGATAATCCGCACGATATATATCCGCTGGTGCTTTTTTCGGGATATAAAATAGAACTGTAAACTCTAGAGTTCCCTCTGCTGTGCTGTGGACCCAGTCCAGAGGTTCATCCGCATCGTATGAGAGGGTTTTATAGAACTCGTTGTAGTCTTTTTTCTTGAGCTCATTTTTTGGTCTTTTCCAGAAGGCTGTGGCATCATTCACCTGATCAATTTTAGGTGTTTTACCTTTTTCTTTTCCGTCATCGTCATACTCTGTTTCTTCATAGGATAAGAAAATTGGAAAGTCAATGTGGTCAGAGTATTTTTTTACGGTACTCTGTATTTTCCACCTGCTGGCGAACTCTTTTCCTTCATCATTAAGGTGTAGGATGATTGTTGTCCCTGTTTCTTCTGTTTTATCCGAAAAGATTTCATAACCAGATTTTCCATCGCTGACCCACCTATGGGCCTGCTTTTGTCCGGCTTTTTTACTGATAACTTCGACCTTATTTGCGACCATAAAACTTGAATAAAACCCAACTCCAAATTGACCAATTAGGTTAGAATCTTTTTTTGCATCTCCCGACATTTTAGAGAGGAAGTTTTTTGTGCCAGACCTGGCGATAGTACCAAGATTATCCGTGAGATCCTTTTTGCCCATTCCGATACCAGTATCTTTTATCGTAAGAGTTGGGCTGTCTCCCTCTTCAAATAATAAATCTATCTTTGGTTCAAACTTCATAGACTTAAAGTCATCTTTAGTGAGTGTAAGATACTTCAGCTTGTCTAGCGCATCAGAAGAGTTTGATATAAGCTCACGCAGAAAGATCTCTTTCTGCGAATACAGTGAGTGTATGATTAAGTGTAATAACTGACTGACTTCAGTCTGGAAATTTTGTTGTGACAATTTAGACTCCTATTCGTGTATTAAAATTTATTTCTACTAAACAAAAACCATTCCTATTGTTGATTATCTGCCACAATGACATTTTTGATTCAAACACTATTATTATTTATTGCTTTTTAGCATTAGACCATGGTTATATATTTTTTTTAGTAGACTGTAAAAATTACCATAGGTACTTGTGTTTGTAAATAAGATAACCCCGATTTCATTCTCTGGATCAAAGTACATGCTGGTGGCCACTCCCGGATCGCCGCCTCCGTGACCGAGATAGTCTTTTGTGTCCCAGAATTTTGCATAGTCCTGTTCAAAATCTGGTGTGAACATATTTTCTTTACTTTTTTTATTTATAATGGGCTGTTCTAAGTCTGGGATATCATACATAATATAGTTTAGGTATTTTGTAAGGCCTCTGATACTGGTTCTCAGTCCACCATCAGGATAGGTTATCAGTCCGTAGAGTTCAATCTCTGACAGCTTGTTTTCATCTTTGTCTTTTTTATACAGTTTTGCATGGTTTGACTGGTTTTCCATTTCCGAAAGAAACCAGACCGTGTTTTTCATCCTTAGTGGCTTAAAGATCAGTTCTCTGGTTATTAGGTTAAAAGGTTTTTTCATTACACTTTCAAGAATATGGGCAGCGAGCCCTGCTCCAATATTTGAATACTCATGTTTTGATCCTGGGTCTTTATCGAGAAAATTCTTCTTGGAATAATTGGATCCACCTTCGGACAAATAATTATTTAGAAACTCTCCTAGATTTGTTGGAGCGTCTCCTCCGTAGTGGTAGGATTCCGTATAATAGACTTTTTTTTCATCGATGATGCTGGACCTGTGAGCCAGCAGATGTTTGACCATAATTTTTTTATCAGGCCTGTAAGGGTTTACTATCTTGAATGGTAAATATTTGTTTACATCATCATCAAGATTTAGCAAATCTTTTTCAACGGCATGCATCATTGAAACACCGATAAATGTTTTACTTATACTCGCGATATTCATAATTGTTGAGTCTGTGAATGGTATTTGGTTTTCAATATCAGCATAACCATAGCCCTCTGAAAGAAGAATATCACCCTTAACTGTTATTGATATTCCAATGCCTGGGACTTCTCCGCTTGCTATTTCTGTGTTAATGTATTGTTCCAAAGTGGTTTCTTTTTTATTACAAGAAATAAATAACGCTAAAAGGGCTAATTGAAAAATTTTAGCATGAGTTCTCATAGATTGAATTTATAATTTTAATCTCAAAGAATATTGAATAAACATTGCTCACCGCATTTGCCTAAATTTATACCAATAAAGAGAAAGCTTATTGCCCATAAAATGTTAATACAGAAACATATATACTACAGTTTTCTTTGTTCCTTATTTCTGGTGAATATTTTTTCTCAGTCTATTTCTGAGCATAAGTGCGGCCAAATCCCGGATGATTTGCAGGTAAACAGGAGCCTAAACTGGGGATATGGATATGATGACCTTTTAAGTGATTTGAACATATGGGCTCAGAGCCCATATGTTATTGTTGACTCAATAGGTGCGACAGTGCAAAATAGGGCAATATGGGAGCTTACGATCTCAGATAATCCTGGTTCAAGTACATATAAAAGAGTCTACATACACGCGCGCACGCATCCGGGAGAGGAAGAATCATTCTGGGTGACAGATGAGATTATTAATTTTTTACTTTCTGATACTCCAGAGGCTTCCTACATAAGGTCGCACTCTATATTTCATATTCTACCCATGCATAATCCCGATGGCGTTGAGCTTGGATACCCCAGGGAAAATGCTAATGGTATAGACGTTGAAAGTGGCTGGGATGATGCTGTCTTAGAGCCGGAGGTAACAGTGCTTCAAAACAGGTTTATTGAATTATCTTTTGTGATCCCCAATCCCATAGAGGTTGCGCTAAATATGCACTCTGCATATGCATGTAAGAGGTATTTTGTATACCACCATGAGGAGGGGACAAGTGAAAATTTCACAGTACTGGAAAAAAACTTTATCTCTGGTATACAGGCCTATTATACAGGAGGTTTTGAGGACTGGGACTATTTTGTTAGCTGGACTAGCGGCACGCCCGATCAATATCCTGAAAGCTGGTGGTGGATGAATTATGGAGAAAATGTTATGGCCCTGACCTATGAGGATATGAACTGTGATCAGGCCGGAAACTATGACCTAACAGCAAACGCGATTGTCAGGGGAGTATGTGACTATATCGGTCTCAATCTAAGTGAGATAGAGACCGAAACTTTTTTACCAGAGAGTTATGTGCTGCATCAGAACTATCCAAACCCTTTCAACCCTAGTACCCGAATAGATTATGATCTTCCTCAAGATGGATTTGTTAAGATCTCTGTCCTGGATATAATAGGCAGAGAGGTGAGTACGATCCTGGATATTGAACAAACAGCCGGCCTAAAATCTATTACCTGGAGTGGCACCGATGACCAGGGTAAAATGCTCCCGTCAGGGGTTTACATATGCCTGCTGAGAACGAATGATCATGCCTCAGCAAGAAAAATGATCCTATTGCGATAGCTGCTATTATTGAATCGACTGGATCCAACCTAGAAGGTCATTGAGGCAGTCGTTGGAGATTGTGTGGCCAGCATTATACTCATTATAAACAGGTTTTGTGCCTAGCTTTCTGAGACCTCTTTCTGTCATCCTGCCTAAGTGGATAGGGATCACCTCATCGATGATTCCACTGCCAACAAAAATATTTAAGTTTTTTACTTTCCTAGGCTCTATCTCATCTTTTATTTTTTTATATTCAATAAAGCCACAGAGCGCCACTAGGCCGTGAAACATTTTTGGGTTTGTAAGTCCGCAAAAAAGTGTAAACGCTGCGCCTTGGCTAAAGCCTATAAGGTGTACCCGAGACGGGTCAAGATGATGCTCTGTAACGCAGGTGTTAATAGATTCAATTATACTATCCCTGCTTGAGTATCTCTGTTCCGGCTTCGGCAATTCTTTGAGATTGTTATAGTCTAATTCTGCCCATGCCCAGCCACCAAATCCCGTTGGCAAAGGTGCCTGAAGGCTTATAATAGCCCACTCGTCTGGAAACAATTGACCAAGGGAAAAAAGATCATTCATGTTACTCCCGTAGCCATGTAGAAAAAATATAGAGGCCGTGTTTTTAGTTATTTTTTCAGGGACCCTGACCTGATAGCTAAGAGGGATATTAATCTTGTTTGGGTTCATTGATCATCTCAGTATTAATTGGATTTTTGCTTTATGCTTGAAAAAGTTATTGATAAGTTTATTGTTACCGTTAACTAAGCATATTTTATAATGAAATTTAATCACAGTTCTGTTAAATCCTTTGGTGAATTAATCCGCTATATCCGGCCTTGGAGAGCAAAGGCCAGGTTTGCAGCGCTATGCTCAACTCTCAACAAAATATTCGACATCGCTCCAGAGGTTTTAATAGGGGTAGCTGTTGACCTTGTCGTTGAGAAAGAAAACAGTTTTGTGGCATCACTGGGCTTTGGTTCTATCGAGAGTCAGGTGATATTTCTCGGTCTGATTACCTTTATTATTTGGGCTCTTGAGTCTCTCTTTCAATATATCTATTCTATCCAATGGCGTGGTCTGGCGCAAATGGTTGAGCATGATGTCAGGGTCAGTGCCTATGACCACTCGCAGAGGCTGGGTCTTAGCTGGCACGAGGAACAGGCCACTGGGAATATTACGGCGATACTAAATGATGATGTGAACCAGTTAGAGCGTTTTCTAAATGATGGGGTAAACCAAATTATTCAGGTTTTTGTGTCAACAATCTGTATTGGACTTATTTTTTTCTATATATCACCACTGATTGCCACTATCGCAGTTCTTCCGGTTCCGATTATTTTTGGGGTCAGTTTTTTCTTTCAGAAAAAATTATCTCCCAAATATAAAAATGTACGAGACAAAATAGGTGCTCTTAACTCATCAGTGTTTAATAATCTGATCGGCATCCAGACCATAAAAAGTTTTATGACCTTTGGACACGAGCGGAAACGTATCAGTGATCTGAGTAAAGACTATCAAAAAGAAAATATTGGAGCTATATCCATCAGCAGTGCTTTCGTCCCTGTGATCCGTATGGGCGTGCTTGCGGGCTTTTTAGGTACTATCCTCATCGGAAGCCACATGGCTCTCAGTGGAACACTGGCCGTTGGATCATACAGTGTGCTTGTTTTTCTGACTCAGAGATTTCTGTGGCCGTTTACTACGTTAGGTACTCTTGTGGATGACTTTGAGAGGTCAATGGCCTCTAGCCGGAGAATATTTGATCTCTTAAATACCAGCGTACATATACCAGAGCCTGAGGATCCTATTAGGCCAGAAAATCTAAATTCTGATATTCGGTTTGAGTCAATAAGTTTTAACTATCCAGGGTCCCCAATTCTGTTTGAAGATTTTAGCATAAATATAAAGAATGGAACATCTATTGGTATTGTAGGAGACACAGGATCCGGAAAGACAACCCTAGCTAAATTATTGTTACGATTATATGATCCCTCTAAAGGCTCTATTATGGTCGGTGATTATGACATAAAAAATATGTCCATTGAGAGCCTAAGAAATAAAATTGGGGTGGTGAACCAGGAAACATTTCTTTTTGATGGATCTATTCGAAAAAATATTGGTTATGGTAATAAAGAGTGTACAGAAGCGGATATTATCAGAGCCGCTGAACAGAGCCAGTGTACGGAGTTTATCTCCTCACTTAGTGATGGCTATGATACAATTATCGGCGAAAGAGGGCAAAAACTTTCTGGAGGGCAAAAGCAGCGACTTGCGATCGCAAGGGCGATCGTCAGGCAGCCTGATATTTTAATATTTGATGAGGCAACCTCCTCAGTAGATAATAAAACGGAGAGGCTAATACAAAAATCTTTTACGGATATTAAACAGGATCGTACGATGATTATCATTGCACACAGGCTCTCCACTATTCGTAATTGTGATAATATTTTTGTGATCAAAAACTCGTGTGTGCATGAGCAGGGTACACACGATCAGCTGATGCAAAAGAGCGATAGTTTTTACGCGGAGCTGTGGAATATTCAGACTGGAAAAAAATTGTAAAAACAAAATGTGTAATTTTGATTAGCTTCTCAAGGACCAATGTTAGAAAGAACAGATAAAACAATATTTTATGGATCCCTAGCGGTCCTTTTGCTTCTCGTAGCGCCCATGCTTATTTATTCACAAGAGAGCTATGAGTTTCTATTGCAATTAAAAATGACTATCGAAAATACTTTTGGCAGTATATACCAGTATCTTACTGTGATAGTTATGATCTTTATTTTATGGCTTGCCATCAGCCGTTATGGGGACATAAGGCTGGGAGAGGGTCCCTATCATTTTAATACTTTCAGCTGGGCCTCAATGTTATTCTGTGCCGGTGTGGCCACTGGGATCCTCTATTGGGGGTTGATCGAGTGGGCCTATTATATCGACATGCCGCCTTTTGGTCTGGAGCCTAGGTCAACACTAGCGATAGAATATGCATCGACCTACGGTCTCTTTCACTGGGGCATCGCTGGCTGGGCATTTTACTGTATTCCGGCGATAGCAATGGGCTACGTGTATCACGTAAAAAAGGTTCCTTTTTTAAGAATAAGTAAGGCCTGTGAGGCTGTTCTTGGTCGCCATGCAGACGGTGTACCAGGGCAGGTTATCGATATCTTGTTTATGGTGGGTCTCCTTTTTTCCTCTGGAACGTCTATGGGCCTTGGTACTCCGATGATATCAGCAAGCATACAGTCTCTGTTTGGTGTAACCGAATCATTCTCACTACATGTGATCGTGATCCTGTTTTGTGCTACAATTTTTTCGGTCTCTGTTTATCTGGGTCTTAACAAAGGTATCCGTCGTTTGAGTAATTTTAATACAGTATTCGCTTTTGTTTTTCTTGGCTTTGTTTTTCTTGCTGGTCCAACCGTATTTATCCTGAAAATGAGTCTAAACAGTATTGGTCTTATGACCCAAGAATTTGTCCGTATGCTTACCTGGACTGAGCCACTTACAGATACAAGGTTTGTAGAGGACTGGAGCATATTTTACTGGTCTTGGTGGATCGCAGTTGGACCTTTCAATGGTATATTTATTAGTAAAATTTCTGGTGGCCGGAGCATAAGGCAGGTCATTAGTGGTGCATTAATTTTTGGAAGCGTAGGCTGTGCAGTTTTTTACTGTGTCCTGGGTAATTATGCTCTTGATCTTGAACTTAGTGGTGCCTACCTAACGACTGAGGCCATCGGCCTGGGGAGAGCAGCACATGCGATACCAAATATCATCAGTAATCTCCCTGGTGGTCAGGTTACCGTATTTTTATTTTGCCTCATGAGCGTTACTTTTATGGCCACTACCTTTGACTCTACCTCATACGCACTGGCCTCTTGTGCTACAGATAGGCTAGAGGCTCAGGATGATCCTCCAAGTTGGCAGCGTCTTTTTTGGGCATTTGCGCTGGTCGCTCTTCCTCTTTCATTGATATATGTTGGAGGCCTAGACACGATTAAGTTTGCCGTGCTTTCTTCTGCATTGCCATTGATTATAGTGTACATTCTCATGGGCATATCAATTTTACATAATCTGAGAAATGAACATCAGGTTTAATGAAAATTCTCAATAGAAAACTAAATGTTGTTATAGTCGCCGGTGCATCAGGAATCGGCAGAGAGATTGCCGCGGCCTATGATAGAGAAAAATGTAATGTGTTTGTTTGCGATATATCAGACAGTTTTATCCAATCTTTTCATAAAGATTATCCTAATATTTTTATTAAAAAAGCTGATGTTTCAGTGTATGATGATGTTGCAAAATTTTTCAATCAGGTCAAATCAGAGAATGATAATATAGATGTGCTGGTAAATTGTGCAGGTATAGCAGGCCCAACTGCTAGCCTGGAAGATATTGATCCGGGTGACTGGGATCAGACAATACGGGTTAACCTGAATGGTATGTTTTACTGTCTAAAAGAGGCTATACCTTTATTAAAAAATTCAGAACAGCCTTCGATAATAAATATTGCCTCTAGCGCTTCATTTTTTGGGTTTCCGCTTCGGTCTCCTTATACGGCCGCAAAGTGGGCAGTAATAGGGCTCACAAAAACACTTGCGATGGAGCTTGGCTCTGATGGCATAAGGGTAAACGCAATCTGTCCTGGAAGTGTAAGGGGAAATAGGATTGATCAGGTGATAGAGGCCGATGCCAAGGAGCAGGGAAAAACGATAGAGGAAATAGAAAAGCTATACCTCGCTCAGGTATCGATGAAAGCATTTGTAGAGCCAGAGGATGTAGCGAATCTGGCGATGTTTTTAAGCTCTGACTTAGGTAGATTTATTTCTGGTCAGGCGATTGGACTGGATGGGCACACAGAAGGATTATCAAATAATTTATAGGAGAAACTATGAAAGCAGCGTGGTATACTAGTTTTGGTCCTGCAGAAGAGGCTCTGATTATTGGCGAGTTAAAGACTCCAGAGCCAGAACCTGGTGAGGTGAAAATACGGGTCTATGCCTCAGGCGTAAATCCATCAGACACAAAAAAAAGATTTGGGGCAAATCCAGCACTCTTGGATGATGGTCCGGTGATTCCAAATAGTGATGGTGCAGGTGAGATAGTCTCTGTCGGAGAAGGGGTATCTTCTTCACGGGTTGGTGAGCGCGTATGGGTCTATAATGCCCAATACGGCAGGCGGCTAGGGACATCTGCAGAATATGTCTGTCTTCCCTCAGATTATGCAATTATGTTGCCAGAAAGTGCTGACTATAATGCGGGCGCTATGATGGGCATTCCTGCGATGACATCCCACCGCTGCGTATTTGCTGATGGCAGCGTAGAGGGTCAGACTTTGCTTGTTACAGGCGGGGCTGGACGAGTAGGATACTATGCGATCCAGTGGGCTAAAGAATATGGTGCAACCGTTATATCAACAGCATCAAGTGATGCTAGCAGGGAACAATGCAATAACGCTGGCGCGGACCTGGTAGTCGGGCACCCATCAGATGAAAGTGTTAGTAAAATCCTTGATCACACAGATGGAAAGAAAATAGATAGAATTATTGAGGGAGACTTTGGAGCAAACCTGTTGCCAGTTTTAGAGGTCTTAAAAACAGGAGGTACAATAGCGACCTACTCATCGATGACGGACATGAACCCAAGTATACCATTTGTCAGGATGATGTTCATGGACATTACCATTCGAATGGTGCTTGTGTATGAAATGCCAAAGGAGGCTAAGGAGCACGCAGCAAAAGATATTACCACAATGCTCAGCCAGAATCGTTTTGACAATAGAGTGGCAAAAGAATATTCTCTTGATGATATTGCAAGCGCCCATACGCTGATCGAAAGTGGTAAGCCATACGGATCTGTGATCATCAAACCGTAGAATTATCAAAGATCTGATGTTAGATACCAAGACCTATAGATCGTTTATATTAATTAATTTATTTCTGGTAGTCTTCTCCTGTGATAGACAAAAAAAGACAGATGACATAATTGAATACTGGGAAGACCCAACTATTATCTCGGAGAACAAGGAAGATGCTCACGCCACTCTTATTCCTTATGATACTCAAGATCAAGCGCTAAAAGGCAACAGGTCACTTTCTAAACATTATAAATCACTAAACGGTGAATGGTGGTTTAACTGGGTCAAAAAGCCTTCAGAAAAACCGCTTAGATTTTATGAAAATGACTATGATATCTCAAGCTGGGAGAAAATATCTGTCCCAGGCTCTTGGCAGCTCCAGGGATATGGTCAGCCTATCTATACAAATGTTAAGCACCCGTTTGAGGATCCAGAGCCTCCTTTTCCTCCAGAGGAAAACAATCCCGTAGGCTCTTACAGGCGTACGTTTACGGTTTCTGACTCATGGAATGGTGGCCAGATATTTCTTCATTTTGATGGGGTTAAGTCTGCATTTTTTGTATGGGTTAATGGGGAAAAAGTTGGCTATAGCCAGGGAAGTATGACCGTCGCAGAGTTTAACATAACCGACTATATTATTGATGGGAATAACACAGTATCGGTACAGGTCTTTCGATGGTCTGATGCGGCCTATATAGAAGACCAGGACTTTTGGAGATTAAGTGGTATCTACAGAGATGTTTATCTGATGCATACTCCTGACACTCATATTCGGCATTTTAAAGTAATAGCAACTCTTACAGATAACTACCAGCAGGGCGTGTTAAACATCGAAACACATATTAAAAATTATGGACCTGATACAGAAAATCTGATTCTAAAAAGTACCCTATTCGACCAGGGAGGATCTATTGTTGCGGCCTTAGAGCCTATCGCTCTTAAGCTAATGGCTAATGATGAAAAGGTTTTAGACCAGAAAACAATGATCAAAGAGGTTAGCCCATGGACCGCAGAGACCCCAAACCTTTATGGTATTGTTCTTTCTATTTTTAATAATAACGATAAGGTATTAGAAAGTGTCAGTACAAAAATAGGGTTTAGAAGCGTAGAACTGAAAAATGGTCAGATGTTGGTTAATGGAGAGCCAATTATTATCAAGGGAGTTAACCGCCATGAGCATGATCCAATCACCGGAAGAACCGTTGATGAAGAGTTAATGGTAAAAGACATTATGCTAATGAAACAGTTTAACATAAACGCGGTCCGTACCTCACACTACCCGAATCATCCTAGATGGTATGAACTCTGTGATGAGTATGGCCTGTATGTAGTAGACGAGACTAATCTTGAGTCTCACGCGTTCTGGTCAAAGTTTACGCTTGACCCAGTCTGGAAAACTGCGTTTGTGGACCGTGCTCAGAGGATGGTACTGAGAGATGTTAACCATCCATCAATTATTATGTGGTCACTTGGGAATGAGGCAGGCTATGGGCCCAATCATGATGCTATGGCCGATTGGATACGAGCGTACGATCCATCAAGGTTAATTCACTATGAAGGTAAAGAGCCTGGCTATGGTCCGCTGCCAAATCACTTTGATATTATCGCTAATATGTACGCCTCTGTTGATCTAATGATCAAGCTCCATGATGAAAATCCTTCTAGACCGGTCATTTTGTGTGAGTACTCACACGCTATGGGTAACAGCAACGGTAATATATTTAAATACTGGGACGCTATTTACAAATACCCTCGCTTGCAGGGAGCGTTTATATGGGACTGGGTAGACCAGGGTCTATTGCGCAAAGACAATAACGGTGAGTACTATGTTTACGGAGGCGATTTTGGTGAAAAACTGCATGATGGAAATTTTTGTTTGAACGGGGTTATCTCGCCTGATAGAAAACCGCACCCGGCACTGTATGAGGTGAAACACCTTCATCAGAATATTAAGGTCTCATGGGACCAGTCTGATCAAAATATATTTGTAATAGAAAATAGGAATTTCTTCCAGGATCTTAGCCATGTATATGGCAATTGGGAGCTGATTGAGGATGGGAGAAAAATCTCATCAGGTAGTATTAACACTGACTATATAAATCCTCAATCGAAGCAAATTTATGAGCTTCCTCCGTTTAGCATGTTACGTGGAGACAGGGAGTATGCAGTTAATTTTAATTTTATGTCAAAAGAAAATCTTCCATGGGCAAAGAAAGGGCATGTGATCGCATCAGACCAGATCATAATACAAGACCACAGCATGCAAAGGTTTACGAAATATGCTAGAGAAAATAAAAAAGAAGCTCGCCCTCTTGAAAATAAAGATACTCTAGAGGTTAAATCGGGTGACAGAAGTTTTTGGTTTGATCTGTCCAAGGGGCAGCTTGTTCAGGTTTTGAAAAAAGATCAAACCTTTATGGTAGGCCCCATCGTTCACAATATCTGGCGAGCGCCTACTGATAATGATGAGGGAGGAGATAAAAAAAGCTTTGCCAGTCAGTGGCTGAAAGCAGGCTATAACAAGATGACTCGGAAGGCGATATCCGTAGAAAAAACTTTTACCGATGATGGTCTCTTTCAGCTATCAGTAAATGAAAAATATTTTAGCGATTCTGCCAGTGTTAAAGCGAAACTGGTCTATACAATCCTTCCGGAAGGGGACCTCCATCTTAGTGTACACACAAACATACCTGATGGACTTCCTGTTGTTCCTAAAATAGGATTAAGTCTTCAGCTAGAAAAAAAATACTCTAATCTTAGCTGGTATGGCAGGGGACCCCATGAGTCTTACCCAGACAGAAAACACGGTGCCTTTATTGGGCAGTATACTGGCACGGTTAAGGAACAATACTACCCTTACATAAGGCCCCAGGAAAATGGCAACAAGACCGATGTCAGGTGGGCATCTGTCGGCAATGGTAGTGGCTCTGGTTTAATTATTTATGGTATCCCGGTTTTTAATCTAAGTGTACACCAATATAGTCTTGAGAATCTGACAGAAGCTACTCACACGTATATGGTTGATGATGATGGTCCTGTTACGGTAAACATGGACCACCTGGTAATGGGGCTAGGTGGTGATGACAGTTGGAACCCTAGGACTCATAAAGAATATCTTATTAATCCTGGATCCTACAGATACTCTTTTGTTTTACGGTTTAGTGATAATATCAAAACCGATACGAAAAGAACTTTAGATCGAAAAACGCTATTATTGTCTAAGTAAAGCAGAGGTTTTTTTCACCATCCTGTGCATTGAATTTTCAGGGTTGAGTTTTACTACTTTATCCAAAGCTATCCACTGCACATCATGAGACTCGTCACTGACGACGATTGTATTATTTTTTGGGTCTGCCTCTAGTAAAAATCGAACGTCATAATGATAATGAACTGGCTCATCTGCAATTGCAGGTACCTCATGAATTTCTAGATCAAATATTCTATCACTGAGCAATACAAATTCATTAAAACCAGACTCTTCCTTTGCCTCTCTAATGGCCACGCTTATTAAATCTTCTGTTCCATCAGCATGTCCCCCAAGCTGTAGCCACATGTTTAATTTTTTGTGGTTTGTCATCAGTACCTGAGATCTATCAGGGCTTACCACCCATGCCGAGCCGGTAAAGTGACCTTTTTGATTATCTTTTTGGAAACAGTTTTTATCTTTGTTGAAAAATTCAAGCATATTAATTGCAGCCTTTTCGTTAGGATAGGCAGCAATATATTCTTCTAAAAGTGTAGCTAGGTTCTTCAAACTGGTTTCGGTGCTAAAAATATTATAGTGAAACTAGATAAATGATATTGATGTTTTCTACATCCTCATCGGTAACGGTAACCTTATCCGGTAACAGATCTAAATTGCTGGGGTCGACCCCGTGAAAACCGAATCTGTCAGTGTCCTCATCAAAAGTGAGGTTTCCGTTATTGTCCTCGATAGCAACAACATAGTAATCGCCCTCTGCGACCTCATAAATATTATAGTTACCATTATTCCCAGTGACACTACCATTTGAGAGAACTAGCCCATCACTGATCTCGGTTCCTTCTATAAGTAATACCAGGGCGCCACTGACATTGCTTCCGTCATGGGTTACCTTGCCAGATATTTCAATAAAAGCAGCATCAATCTCTTCCTTAACTTTGTCTTCTATTCCACAGCTATGTCCAAATAGAAGTATTAGTAGTAGGATGATATATTTTTTTATAATGGTCATCATAATAAATAGAATTTACGCTTATATGATAATAAATAAAAACTCACCCAAGACCAAACGTATTGCTATCAGTGTTAGACAGATCTTGAAAAATAGTTTAAATGTATTATCTGAAAGTTTGCCAAGTAGTTTTTTCCCAATAGTTGTTCCGAAGTATACAGATATAATTAAGGGCAACAATATGGTATAATGTTCTGTATAGCTAAAATTAAAAAAATACATAAAGATGGGTATCTTGCCAATGTGGGTAATGATCTGACATGCTGCCTTGTTTGCGATAACATTTTCTTTGTTTAGGTCATTTCGAAGAAAAAATGGAGCAATCAATGGTCCGACGGCACCAACAAATATTGAGCACAGACCTCCAATAAATCCGACAATCACAAACAGTTTATTTTTTCGTTCTTTCTTTGATCCTCTAAGGTATAGATACCAAAGGATATAGAGGCCAATAATTGGTTTCAAATAATCAAACTTTATTTCATTTGCAGAGCGGACGTCATAAAGATTCATAAGCCCGTAAACGATAAACACCGATAATCCCAGGCCAATCAGTGCGCCAATCAGGTATTCTGTTATAAGGTTTTTCTTTATGTGATCGCGAAACACAAAGGTTCGGGTTCCATTGCTTATCATCTGAATAATCCCATGCAATGCGATCACCATGTATCCTTCGGGTATTAAAATAGCCATTACACCCAGCAAGATTATCCCCCCGCCCATACCAATAACTGCTGAGATAGATGAGGTAATCAGTGCGGCAATGATTAGGATTATTTGTTCCATTATTAGATGATATCTTAGAGATATTTTATGAAGTAATTGTATATGTTTTACAAACAAAAAACCCCACTATTCAGCGGGGTTTAGTGTTGTGAAAAGGGGTATATTATTTCAGAAGTATCATCTTATTCGTTTTGGTAAAACTTCCGGCCTCGATCGTCAGGAAGTATATTCCCGCAGAGACTGGATTTCCAAGATCGTTCATGGCGTTCCAGCGGATAGTCTGCTGTCCAGAGATTTGATCGCTGTCTACCAGTGTTTTAATTCTTTTTCCCATGATATCCGAGACTATTATTTTTACCCTCTCGTCTTTTGGGAGACTGTAGCTTATACTTGTGACAGGGTTAAATGGATTCGGATAGTTCTGATTTAGAGAGAATTTATCTAATATATTGTTGCCATCAATACCAAGCGCACTCGGATCGGTTATCATTGCTATGTCAATGTCAAATGAGACATCGCCGTTTCCAATAAGTAAGTCTGATGAAATAATATGGTTTTGATCCTCACGAGGCATCATGGTCAGTGACATGCTCATTGTATCTTTTGCAGCAATATGACCGGCTGATCTTTCCATCGTCAGCCAGCTGGAATTATCACCCTTGATAATATTGGCATTGTCAATGCCAATTCCATATGCGAAGTTACCTCCGCAGTCCGTATAACGAACACCAACGGTGAAGATTCCTGGACTAATGTATGGGGTTAGATCGTAGGACATTGTGTGCCAGTTGGCATCAGCCCAATCTAGGGGCAGGTAGCCGTCCCACTCTAGCCTGGTCTCTATGGTGCTGTCGACTACTGTCCATGTTGCGCCGTTATCTGTGGAAACCACGATTGACGCACTCTCAGCATATAGAGAATCACCTGTTGAGCAGTCACCAAAGGGATTTACGAAAAAGATGTCCGCAACAAAGAACACTGGACCATCACCCGTGTATGGTACTGCCTGCGACTGGAGGATTATATCCGTCGGATAGTAGCCAGGATTGGTGCCGGTATAGTATTCCTCTGCATCATTATAAAAGAAAAATCCGCCGGTATTTTCTGGGAACTCAAGCCACTCACCGTTCGCAGTCTCTGGGGTGCCCCAGCTCCAGTAACCTTGAGCATCAAAAAAGTTGGTTGATGTTTCCTGGGCGTCAAAAGTGTTACTTAATAGTGTGTTGTCTGTTGTCTGGCTTACCAGACCATCTGATGTGAAAGAGAAAGCATGAGCCGTAGTATCCAGGTTGATCAGTGTAAACTCAAATGTAGAATACTCCCCCGAAGCCGGGTCCAGGGTATCACTGAAGGAGGATTGCGACAGGATGAAAGGATCTATCGGTGCATAGCAGGACTCGAACGCTGACTCGGACTCTCCGCTGGCATAGTATGCGCTGACACTAAAACAATATTCTACACCATTTGTCAGTCCGTCAGCGGTGTACTGATTCCATTCGATGAAGGAAACCATGACATCGTCCTTGTATACCCTGTAACCAAGGAGGTTACCACAGGGATTAGAGTATCCGCTTCCGTCTCCCCCAAACACTCGAATGTTATCCACGAACCAGTTACAACCATATCCTACCGGATCGTAGTAACGAAAGCCAATGTAGATGGACTGACCGGCATATGCAGAAAGATCAATATGGTTTGAGAAGTATCCATCACCTAGTGTCATCGGGTTTGAATAGTGTACCGTGGTCCAGGTTGCACCATCCGTGGAAACCTCAACAAAGTTTGAGTCATGTGCAAAACTACTGTAGTCAATGTATTCTTCAAAAAATAGTGAGGCGCTAGTGTATGAGCTCAGGTCAATTAGTTCAGTGCTCATCCGGCTGTTTGCTGGTGCGGTCGTGTCAGACCACATTGCAACTGCTCCGAATTGTTCCTCTACCCAGGACTCGTTGGCAGCATCACTACACGCGTACATATCGCTGTCACAGTCAATGGCAAGTCCCTCATTATCTCGGAACCAACCGCCTGAGCTGTCCTGGCCAATGTGCTCGATCGTAAGGCCTTCACTGCTGCAGGTTGTGAAACAGTGAGAGTATACTTCCACTCCGTATCCAGCAAGAGTATCTGGTTTCTCCCATGCTAGAGCAATGCTCTGATCTAGCGGCACGCCGCTAATAAATTCAGGCGGACATTGATCCTGGGAGAATATTAATACGCTAGATAATAGAGATGATGTAATAGAAATTTTTATAAAAAGTGTGAGTGTTTTAGTCATTTTTTTTCCTCTCTATGTAGTGCGAAACATCTTTCGCCTACTATCTTATTATTAAATCTAATATATTCAAAGAACTTTAATGTATATGACACAAATGATTACACGCTGGCACTTATTTATAGCTCTTTTATTGGTGTCAGTCATACCCCTAGTTGGTGGCTCTACCGGTAAGATTAAGGGTAAAATCATAGACGCTGATAGTCAGCAGTCTCTTGTGGGTGTCAACGTATATCTTGACGGCACCGCGACGGGCACAGCGTCAGACGAGTCCGGGAATTATTTAATAATAAATGTTCCAGCAGCATCCTACACGGTTGTTATATCCTATGTAGGATATCAGACAATAAAGATGAATGATGTTGTGATCAACGCAGACCGGACCACTGTCCTTGACTTTAGTATGACCGTCGCCGCGGTAGAGGGTGAGGAGGTTATTGTCGAGGCGAAAAGACCAGTGATCGTAAAAGACCAGACTGCAACAACAACAACAGTAGAGAGCGCGACCATTAATAATATGCCGGTGAATAATATTTCAGATGTTTTATCTACCATGGCAGGCGTCCTGGAGCAGCATGGAGGAAACTATATTGTAGGTGGTGGCTACCATTTTCGCGGGGGAAGGGCAGGCGAGGTCACCTATCTGGTAGATGGTTTTGTTGTTGAAAATGCTCTCTATGGAGACATGGGTCTAGATATTTCTAGAAATGCAATCTCTGAGATTTCAATGATAACAGGCGCCTTTAACGCAGAATATGGTGAGGCAACTAGTGGAGTCATTAATATTGTTACTAAAGAGGGTAAGTCGGACTATTCTTGGAATCTAAGAGGGGTCTCAGATGCTCTTTTAAATCCAAGCTATCACGCTCAGGGTCTATCCAGAATGGAGGCAACATTTAGCGGCCCTCTATTACCATCCAGGCCAAACCTGGCTACTATATTTTTCAACGGGGACATTCTAGACACTCGGACTTCGATGTGGAAAAATAAATTACCATGGGATATTCTGAAACAAGACAATGACGGGGATGGAGTCTATGATAAGTCTGATGGTGATGTTATCGCTGAAGCGGATATCACAGCAGACGGAAAAGACAATCCAGTTCCCCTAGCGAAAGGTGCTGTCGAGATCAATAAAACCTTTACCAATCAGGCGCGTTATAATGGAAAACTGGTTTTAAGGCCAATGCAGAAGCTTAAGATAGTGGCCTCCGTGAACAACTTTTATTCCACAGCAAAAGGATTCTCTATGAGCTACAGGCTTATCCCAGAGATGAACTCTACGGGCCTTGATAGGACACGCGATTTCCAGTTGAAAAGCTCTTACACCATTTCTAAGAATATGTTTTTTGATATAAAATATCACCGATATACGAGAGAGCAGTGGAACGGTTACAAACCATATCTGAATAATAAGCATGAGCTCTACTCAAAAATATTTACTATTCCAGATGATTGGGAGGGATACGTTCCGTCTTCACTGTCTGGAGGAGATGAGTTTTTATGGCTTAGCTACTATGCGGAGCCGTTCAAGGATCTAAACGGAGACGGTGCATGGAGCCAATACGCCGCTGAGTTTTGGCATGATACTGATGGAAATGGTGTATGGGACAATGGAGAATATTTTAGTGACTGGAACAATGATGGGGTCTGGAATATGATAGACTCGGATGGTAATGGTCTTCCAGATCAGGAGCCATATGGTGACATGGACGGAAATAATAAATATAGTTTTGGGGTTGATCCTCCATCGACTAGCGAGGTCTCATACGACGGCACATCGAGCTATGAGTTTTGGGGTGACTATCTTATCTATAATAACTATGGGGATACCGTGAGGACCGCAAGGTCCACCAGTCAGGACTACTGGTGGTACCACTCAGACTATACGACCATTGGAGCCACCTTAACCTGGCAGTACAATGATCTACACCAACTGAAATCAGGTGTAGAATCCAGGCACTATGACATTGGTGAATTCTGGGCCTCAGGAATTGGTGGTGGTTTTTTCGGAAACTCTTCTGACGCAAGTTTTATTATGTGGAACCACAAGCCAAGATCGAGCAGCTGGTATATCCAGGATAAGATAGAGTACAGCGATATAGTCATAAACCTGGGGATAAGGTACGACAGGCTAGATCCAAACAGCACCTACCCTGATCCAGCAAAAGAGCTGGGCTATGAGTATACTGATGCAGCCGGCACAGCCCAGATCATTACTCCCAGCAGCCTAAATTTATTAACCCCAGGTGAAAAGGAAACACTATCCTGGGGATACCTAGATCGTGATGAAAGCGGAGACCTCACTGGGTTTCAGAGTGCACCAAGAGCGCCAGTAAAAGATCAGTGGAGCCCTAGGCTAGGGGTTGGCTATCCAATTACTGATAGAACCGCGTTCCACTTTTCTTATGGTCAGTTTTACCAGTTTCCAGATTTAGTAAACATGTATAATTATTCTAACTACCAGGGTGAGGGCATCTCACCCCCTGGATGGTCAGACGCTGCTAATTCATTGGCAAAAGATTTTTTATATGGGAATCCTTACTACCCATTCCCTTATAATATTACGGACTGGTACATACCAGAGGTTGGAACGCCAAATGTTAAGCCGCAGCGTTCTGTACAATACGAGACCGGTCTCAGGACCAGGATAGGGAGCCAGTATCTTTTAACGGCGAATCTCTATTATAAGGATATGTTTGACTATATTGCATCAAAACGTTATGATGCGGACCCAAGCCAGTATGCGATATATGAGAACATGGACTATGCTAACTCGCGCGGTCTTGAGTTTACACTAAAAAAATTATTTTCCAATGGGATAGACTGGAACCTGAACTATACACTGGCCAGGGCAGAGGGGAACGCGCCTACTCCTGACTATCACTGGTATGTGGCTGAGTGGGCAAGTGGCTATGACTGGAAAGATTTTAATCGTACGTATACAATGCCATGGGACCAGACTCACACGATAAACTTTAGGCTCAATTATTTTACGCCAACAGGATTTGGTCTTAGTACGATTAGCAGCTATGGAAGTGGCCTACCTTATACGCCTGAGGATGCCCGTGCGAGGCCTATTGATGAACAATACTCAGGCAGGATGCCATCAACATCGAACGTGAACCTCAAACTGTTTTACGATAGAAACATGATGGGCTATAATGTCAGATTCTTTGCAGACATAACAAACCTGTTAGACAAAGAAAATGTACTGGCGGTTGATAATACAACTGGTGAGCCTGATGCGACCCTTGACTCTGGTCAGTCTCCGATGGTTGTTTGGAAACCATATTATATCAGTCCACCAAGACATATAGAGATTGGAATCAGTGTTAGTAGGTAGTATGATATATCGGACTGTTGTGATATTGATGGCAGTATCCTTTGCCAATGTTTTTTCTCAGACAGAAAAATTGACCAAGATGGAATACTATCA